>Ga0102851_10001859_pt1 | contig 12408 bp, 9 predicted proteins | sample Mud3Dept3metaG_FD_79558 | JGI IMG/M metagenome (GOLD analysis project Ga0102851, IMG submission 79558) | Freshwater wetland microbial communities from Ohio, USA, analyzing the effect of biotic and abiotic controls - Mud 3 Core 4 Depth 3... | ecosystem: Environmental > Aquatic > Freshwater >... | reverse complement strand
TCAATAATGCAAGACCTTCTTTGGATTTCAGTTCGAGTTTTTTCCAATGCATCATGTTCAGCATTTCGGAAGATTTCATTCTGTCTCCGCCAAAATAAACTTCACCTTCTCCGATTAACGGTAATGATAAATGTGCAAGCGGAGCAAGATCACCTGATGCACCTAAAGATCCGAGCTGATAAATAATTGGTGTGATATCGTTATTATAAAAATCAATCAGTCTTTGAACAGTTTCTAATTGACATCCGGAATGACCGTAAGACAATCCCTGAACTTTCAAAAAAAGCATTAAACGAACAATTTTTTTAGGAACTTCTTCACCTGTTCCACAAGCGTGAGACAGAACTAGATTTCTTTGCAATTTTCCTAAATCTTCGTTTGAAATTACTGTATTACAAAGTGAGCCAAAACCTGTATTGATGCCATAGTGAACCTCACCTTCCGAATTCATTTTTTGATCAAGATAATCGCGGCATTTTTGAATTTTTTCTTTTGCGGAAACAGACAATTCCAGCTTGGTATTTGATTCAATAATTTCGCGAATTGTTTGCAGACTTAAATGCTCTGACGAGATTTGATGATTCATAAATTAATTGCTTTGATCATTTCTTCGAACGAACATGTTTTTTGTTCTCCGCTTTCCATATTTTTAAATGTCACCTGGTTATTTTCCAATTCTTTTGATCCGATCAAAACCACGAACGGAATTTTTCTGTCGTTCGCGTATTGCATCTGTTTCTGCATCTTTGCAGATGAAGGATAAACTTCGCAGGCAATATTTTTTTCACGTAAATTTTTCGCAAGTTTCATTGAATGACTTTGTTCCGCTTCACCGAAATTAATGAACAGAACTTTTGTTGAAGTCAATGCAGAAGTCGGAAATAAATTCAGCTCGTTCATCACATCATAAATCCTGTCGGCACCAAATGAAATTCCTACACCGGACATTCCTTTTAACCCAAATAATTCTGTGAGATTATCATAACGTCCGCCACCACAAATACTGCCCATCTGAACATTGTTCGCTTTGACTTCAAAGATTGCGCCGGTATAATAATTTAATCCTCTTGCAAGTGTGACATCAACTTCTACTGTTGCATTTTTTATTCCGAGTTTGTAAACTCTGTCAAACACGTATGCAAGTTCTTCAATACCTTTTAAACCAACTTCAGATAATTCAAGAAAAGTTTTTAGTGTAGAAAGTTTTTCTTCGTTAGATCCATTCAACGAAAAAAGCGGATTTATTTTTTTAATTGCATTATCGCTTACTCCTCTTTCTTTTAGTTCTTTTATAACACCGTCAATTCCAATTTTATCAAGCTTATCAATAGCTACCGTGATATCAATTAATTTATCTGCTTCACCGCAAACTTCTGCAATTCCGCTTAGAATTTTTCGGTTATTTATTTTTATTGTAAAATCTGTGAAGCCTAATTTAGACAATGCTTCGTCAGCAATCTGAACTAATTCAATTTCGCAGAGAAGAGAATCTGTTCCTACAACATCAACATCACATTGATAAAATTCGCGGTAACGACCTTTTTGCGGACGATCTGCTCGCCACACCGGTTGAATTTGGTAACGCTTGAATGGGAATGAGAGTTCATTCTGATTCATCACAACGAAACGAGCAAACGGAACAGTTAAATCGTAGCGTAGGGCTTTTTCAGAGATTTTTAGAGCAATCTTTCCGGCTTCACTCATAGCCTCTGCGTGCACTTCTTCTAAGGTCTTTTGACCTCTGATGACATCCCTAAAACCACCTTGCGATTTGATCTTGGCACTTGCGTCTTCAACAATGTGCTTCAAGACTTCAACATCTGACTTATTTAACTCGAGAAAAGGATTACCGGAATCCAAGATTTTAAATATCAATTTATCACCTTCATCCCCATACTTACCCATTAAAGTGCTCGTATATTCCAGAGACGGCGTTTCGATTGGCAGGAAGCCATATTTTTCGAAAACAGTTTTCAGCGTTGAAAAAATATAATTCCTTTTTACCATTGTTTCGGGTAAAAAGTCGCGTGTTCCTTTTGGTATTGATGGTTTTGAACTCATTGAATAATCTTGTAAAAGGAACAAATTTACGATTTTGATCCATTGTTTTTGGATAATTTTTTTTTGACTGGAATTATAGAACAATTATTTGTAAAAATTAACCACGGAGACACGGAGATCATAGAGGTTCACAGAGAATCTTAAGCGTGTATTTTATTAAATGAACCAATTGAATCTCATTTTTTTTCTCCGTGTTTCTTCGTGATCTCCATGTCTCCGTGTTTTTCCTTTATAATGACAACCGAAAGGTGAACAAGAAATAATTACCTTCGTCAAAAATTCAAAAAATGGAACGTTTCCGGAATCGAATCAAATTTTACCTTGTTGGTTTTTCTATTGGTTTGATTTTAATGTACTTGATGTTTGGAAATCGTGGTTGTTCGTGGTTACCGGAGAATCGCGTTAAGAACATGATTGCGGAAAAAGAAATCCTGATCGGTGATAGTTTACTTGAAATTGTGAATTGCGCCGGAATCACCAATATCGATATCTACGCCCTTTTAAATGATGACGGCGATGTAGATTTTTCAAAAAGTCTGACCCACGAATATCCAAAAAAATATTTTTTATACGGAACAAAAGATGAAAAACAATTAAGCATTATTTATGCCTTGTATGATTCGCTTGTTGAAGTTGTAGATTTTAATTTTGATTCAAAAACAAATTGCAAAAGTTCTCTTTCAAATTCTCAGAAAGCGGCTGTTCCGTTGCCTGACGCGGATGTTCGTGCAATTATCGAATCACATGAAATAAGAATTCTTACAACGGCAGAATGTCAAATGAACTGTCTTCAATTTACTAAAGAAGAAATACTTGATTTTCATAAAACCGCTACTTTTAATGTTGAACGATCTCAACCACGTCTGCATCCAAATGCGAGTTATGTGATGAAGGGGAAAATCCGAAATCAGGAAATTTATATACGTTACATCATTGGTGAAAACAGGACACGGATTGATGATATTTCTCCCAACAACTGCGAATGCGTTGATTAATAGCGAGACTTCGCGATGATTGAGATTTTCTGTAACGTTTGAACTATTTTCCAATTATAAGTTCAAATTTCTGACAATGATTGCCGATAACTGATCACCGCCTATCAGTTTCCTTCGGTTTAATCAACACTCTCAGCGATGGATCACGTGTAAAATAATTCATTGACCAACCGAGAAAAATAAACAACTTATTTTTGCCACCGACAATTGACATGAGGTGAACAAAAAGCCAAATGATCCATGCAAAAAATCCTGTTAGTTTAAGAAATGGTAAATCAACAACTGCTTTATTTCTTCCAACAGTTGCTAACGCACCCTTGTTAAAATAGTTGAACGGCAATAACGGCTTATTTTTTTTCAGTCGTTTAAAATTTTTCGCAAGGTTTTGCGCTTGTTGAATTGCAACAGGGGCAACTTGCGGATGACCGTTTGGAAATTTCTCTGTTGACATAATCGCAGTATCTCCGATCACAAAAATATTAGTTGATCCCGATGCCTGGTTAAATTCATTTACAATAACTCTATTACCTTTTCCGTAAGATGATTCAGGTAATCCCTGCAAACTATTTCCTTTTATTCCTGCGACCCATAAAACATTTTTTGTCGCTATCGATTCTTTGTCTTTTAATATTACTTTTTCATCTTCGTATCCGAGAACAGTTGTGGATAACATACATGTTACGCCTAATTTTTCAAGTTGCTTTTTTGCATAGACTGATGCGAAAGAGGACATGGATGCAAGCAACCGATCACCTGCTTCAACGAGGTAAATTTTCATATCGTGAAAATCAAGCTCAGGATAATCTTTTGGTAAAATAAATTTTTTCATTTCCGCCAGCGTTCCTGCTAATTCAACACCGGTTGGCCCGCCACCAACAATTACAACGCTCAGATCTTTTGCCTGATCTTTATGATTGTCTTCATTTAAAGCTTGTTCCCAATTATTGAGAATTACATTTCGTGCGTGAAGCGCCTCTGAAATTGACTTCAGAGACATTGTAACATCCTGTAATTTTTGGAGATTAAAATAATTTGTATCAGAACCGGTTGCAATAACTAGGTAATCGTAATTGATAGATCCTATTGAAGTTTCCAGTTCATTTTTTTCCGGATTAACGCTCAGCGCAGAAGCCGTTCTAAAATGAAAATCTTTTTTATCCTGGAAAATTTTTCTGAAAGGAAATGCAATGGCACTTGGCTCAAGACCGGAAGTAGAAACCTGGTAAAGCAAAGGTTGAAACTGGTGAAAATTATTTTTATCAAGTAAGACAACCTGGTAATCATCTCCGTTAATTTTCCTGGCAAGTTTTAAACCTGCAAATCCACCGCCAATAATGACGATTCGTTTTTTACCTTTTTCAAGTGATATGTTTAGGCCTTTTGGCATTATTGAGTTGAGTGTCAGTGTGAGAGCGAGAAAAAAAGTGTGAGAGCAAGTTCGCTCTCACACTCTTTTTTTTGTGCCCAAGAGGGGACTCGAACCCCTACACACATAGTGCACCAGCCCCTCAAGCTGGCCTGTCTACCAATTTCAGCACTTGGGCAATTTGGTCATAATGACCTTACTGTCGGGATAAATTTGAGGAAATATATCTCGTCTGATCTTTTGCAAAAATAAATTTTTATTCGCTTGCAAAGTCAATGGATGCAATAAAAGATCAGGATATATTTATTAATTGAACTTTACAGCTGCACAATCATTTGCTGTTACGAGGACAAAACCTTCATAAATTGTTTCAAATCCAAAGCCTTTAATTCTGTATTTGTAATTGCGCTCAGTATTTCCTGCGAAATTTCTGACGATGGTTTTTGTTCCGCCGCCGCTGCATTCTCCTGTACTTGTGCTGAACCCGGAAGTTGCCATAGAATCGACGAGTTCTCCTTCAAGTTCAAATCTAAGCATTACGTGGCCCAGGTTAATTAAAGAATCACGGGCAATAATAGTTGTCCAGAAAACAAGATTCCCGGTATAGGTACATGACAAATCTTCTGTCTTAACATCAGGATTGTAATTCGTTGCACCTGAATCCGTACATCCTGCCTTGTAGCAGCCGGTGAGGAAAAAAATTAAACCAAGGGTAAGGGTAATAGTTTTAATTAGTTTCATATTAATTGATTTATAAAAATTTAGCAATGAGTCTCTTATTTTAACGTACAATCTTAATTTTGGTTTGGTCCCTGGGAATTTAATCCCGGGAATTCATTTATCGAAGATATGATTTTTGTCTCAGTCTTTGAACCTGCCAGCAAAAAAAAAGTCCGTTCATCAATGATGGACGGACCTGTTTTTGTGATCTTGCTGGGATTCGAACCCAGGACCCTCTCCTTAAAAGGGAGATGCTCTACCTGCTGAGCTACAAAATCAGAATTTGATTGCGGGTGCAAATATAGAGGGTTTATTTTATTCTGCAATAGAAATAAAAAAAAAAGGCCATATTGTTCATAAACATACTCTGATTCATTTAATTGTAAATATTTTTGACCATGAATGTTTTCATTATCGGTTTTATGGGTTCGGGCAAATCTACCCTTGGTAAAAAAATTGCTGCCAGGTTAAAATTTGATTTTCTTGATCTGGATTCTGAAATTGAAAGACTTGAAAAAAAAACAATCGCTCAACTTTTTTCTGAAAAAGGGGAAATCTATTTCAGAGAAACTGAAACCAACTGGCTAAAGAATTTTAATAATCAAAGTACTGTCATTGCAACAGGTGGCGGAACTCCATGCACAGGAAATAATTTTGAACTGATGAAAGAAAAAGGCGTCACGGTTTACCTGGAATCATCTGCGGAAAATCTTACCAATCGCCTTTATCAATCAAAAAATGTCAGACCCTTAATTGATTCTATTAAAGATGATAAAAATCAACTTTTGAATTTTGTCCGTGCTAAATTAAATGAGCGCGAAAAATTTTATGGTAAATGCGATATAACTTTTGATTCGATTGATGTTGATGCAGGGAAATTAGACAAGTTGGTTTCTCAAATTTTAAAATCTCATTCCGAATAAATAAATCTGTCATTTGATTGAATGCAGATGACGACAATGAATATGCAATCAGCGTCATCCGGGTTCTATTTTTTTTCTGCCCTTATAAAATACATCAATTTCATTCGTTACCTTCGAACCATCATGAAACCAATTATTTTCTTTTTATTATCCGTTTTTTTTGTCTCCAATTCTTTTGCTGAACGAATAAAATTCTCAACGGTTTCTATTGAGGTTCCAAATTCAGTTGCTGCGGGAAATAAGGTTAGCATATCATCAGATGGAATCAGTACGTATGCGTGGAACAGGTTAAAAAATGATAGTTCATCTTATTATTATACCTACTCGTTTAAACTGGATAATGTTCTCTTTGAATTTCGCGAAACCCACAAAGTAGATATCTACGAAACATTTGAAACTTTTTATAAACCAAAACTTGCAAAAAATAAAGAGCAGAAAAATTACCAGATAAAAATGTTTCAGAACACAACGAATGAGTTTATGAAAAAAGCATTCAGTTACGCTGTTGTTGAATACGACCAGGGAATGCGAAAATTAATTCTGGTTTATGAAATAAATAAAACTGGGCAATTTTATGTTTCAGTAAAATCCATGTATGCGCCTGAAGTTTTCATAACGGCTCAAAAAAATCTTGACACAATTTTGACAAGCGCCATTTATGAACCACCTGTAATTGCAGAACATGAGCCGGTTGTGCAAAAAGGTGAATTACTAAATCGTACACAACATTACATAATAAATACGCCTTATTTTTTGTCGATTGATTTTAATAATCCTGTTGTGCAGGCTACACCTGATAATGGTTTCGTTGCCGTCTTCGCGCATTCAAAAGGATCAGAAATAATTAAAGTAAACAGTGAGTTTAAAATCACGTCAGTAGCGCATCATAACAAAATAATTCACGACATCGCAATCTCAGAAAAAGGCTTTTTTTCCTTGTCGTCGACCGATTATAATTTATTAAGTTATGGAACTTATCCAAGCCTGTATCTCAATAAACACAAGCAAAACGGCGAGGTTGAATTGTCGCAGGTTGTGTTTAAACGAAATAATACCAAACGTCCCGGCAACCAGGTTTTTGATTTTTATTCAAGAGATAATGTTTGTCTTGAAATCGCAGATACATTTGGTATTATCTATATGAATTCTGAAAAACGATTTGCCGATTTAAAGGTAGTTCAGTCGGGTGTTTACAAAACTTTCTCGCTTGAAAAAGGAATCCTGAAAAAAGGAAATCAGGATCTATGGCACGTTAGTCATTGCTTTGCGCAAACAAGTACGCATGATGATAAATATGCTTATTTAGTAAGTGTTGGCGATGGTTTTCCGAGAGGTGTTTATGCTTCAAAAGTTGATTTAGCTGTTGCAAAAGATTCTACTGATACGACTTCAATTTATCATTGGCCTTTATATAAAGTTGATGGCAGTCCGAGTGATAATTATGTTGCCGATACGCATATCAGTGAACCACTCTTGTACAATAATTTTCTTTACGTCATAATTGAAACTGAACAAGGCGCAAGGACAGATATTGAAGATAATCAACTATCATCAAATCGCGGAAACAATGACCTTTTCATCGTTAAATGCGAACTTGGAAGCAAAGAAATAACGGTCAAACAAATTACAAAAACAGCAAACATCGAAGAAGTAAATCCAAAATTAATGGACCTGGGAAACGAACTTATTTTGGTTTATACAGAAGTGAAATTTGAGAAACAAACCAATCGTTATTTTTTAGAAGACAAATATTTATTGCTGAATGAAAGAGGTGGACGATCAAGTATTTTGGAAAATTTTAATTCGTATTATGTCAATGAAAATCGCGCAGATTATAAAATGCCGGATAGTCCTGTGAACCGTGATGGTAGTAATCTTATTAAGATGGCTGATAGTTCTGTTGTTTGGGTTAGGCTGATGAAAAATGCGCAGCAGTTGGAAGTTATTCGGTTTCAGTAGTTTTCGAAGGTAGGATTAGTTTTAAAATTGAATATCGAACAAGGAACATCGATTTCTGATTTTAGAAGTTCTTAATCCAGGAAACATTTAAGGTTCCTCATATTTTTAGCCACACCTTATTATGATTTATGAATTTTTTCGGTGGCCAGATTTTTTTGAGCGGTTTCGACACTTTTTACAAATATTGAGATCAGCTCATTACATTCCTTTTGAACCTTGAGAACATTAACAATTGAACTTGACAAATTAGCACGTTCAATAATCTTTAGACTCACCAAAGATTCACGAAGTTCTTTCAGAACAATTTTAATTTTATGGACAAAATCTTTTCGTGATTCACCACTTTGAGCTTCACCATAATTCAGAGCTGGCGACGTTCCTGATCGCAATAACTGACCAGCAATATGATTTCCAGCCTTAGAATTTTCTAACTCAGCGCAAACATTAATGACAGAAACGGCAAAATTTATCAATCGATCTTCTAAATCAAATTTGTTCATATGTGGTATATTAATTTGGGAGCCAAACTAACCCTTCTTTGAAAACTAAATGAAACAAATCTAAGATTGTTAAAAACTTCTAAAATCAAAAATCATTAATCGATGTTCTGAAATCATTTTTTGCATATGACTAAGAAGATCAAATTGAAGATCGAACAAGGAACACCGATTAACGATTTTAAGAAGTTTTGTTTTCCTGATTCGCCAAGAAAACTTTTCAATTAAAATAAATTTCCAGTTTACGAATAACTAACTTTTTTACTTCTAAAATCAAAAATCGTTAATCGGTGTTCTGAAATCATTTTTTTGTTCTGAATTAGAATACGAAATTGATTTAAGGCAGCCACTTTATCCCCTTAAAATTAGGTTTACGTTTTTCTAAAAAAGCATCTCTGCCTTCTTTCGCTTCATCTGTCATGTAGGCAAGACGTGTTGCTTCACCTGCAAAAACCTGTTGGCCAACCATTCCGTCATCTGTTAAGTTCATTGCAAACTTTAGCATTTTTATTGATGTCGGAGATTTTTCTAAAATTTCTTGCGCCCATTGGTATGCGGTGTCTTCAAGTTCGCTGTGTGGAACAACGGCGTTAACCATTCCCATGTCGAAAGCTTCCTGCGCGTTGTAATTTCTTCCCAGGAAAAATATTTCTCTTGCTTTTTTCTGACCAACCATTTTTGCTAAATAAGCAGAACCATATCCGCCATCAAAACTTGTCACGTCAGCATCCGTTTGTTTAAATATTGCATGTTCTTTACTCGCTAAAGTCAAATCACAAATTACATGAAGACTATGACCCCCACCAACTGCCCAACCCGGAACAACTGCTATTACAACCTTTGGCATAAAACGAATTAAGCGTTGAACTTCAAGAATGTTTAATCGGTGCATTCCATCGTCTCCGACATATCCCTGGTGTCCTCTTACTTTTTGATCTCCACCGCTGCAAAAAGAATAAACACCATCTTTTGTTGAAGGTCCTTCAGCTGATAATAAAACCACACCGATTGAAGTATCTTCTTGCGCATCGTAAAATGCTTTATACAATTCTGATGTTGTTTTTGGTCTGAATGCATTTCGTACATCCGGACGGTTAAATGCAATCCTCGCAACGCCGTTTGATTTTTTGTAAGTGATATCTTCAAATTCAATTGCGGTTTTCCAGGCAATACTCATGGTAGATTTTTTTTTAAAGGTAGAAAAAAAGAGGGAAGAGGGAAAAGGGATGTGGGAAGAGGGAAAAGATTTTTATTTTCTTAGCATAGGCTATAACCTTTACTTCTTTTTAATTTTAGTTCAAAAGCTACTGGCCATAACAGCCAGCGGGCAGAATTAATAATAGAAAAAGGAAATAACCAGTTATGAGTGCCTCTTACCTCATCGCTAAAACCACTTACCTCTTTTTACATTGAAAGAATAATAAATTCAGTACGTCGGTTTTCCTGGTGAAGTTCGTCAGGGCACGTTACACCATCAATGCAGCCGTTTACCGGTTTTGATTCGCCGTAACCAACGCCAATAATTCGATCCGGATTAGGAATTCTTAATTTGATATAATCGGCAGATGATTTTGCTCGTTTTTCAGATAATGTTTGATTTGCTTTTGCCGATCCGCGCGTATCCGTGTGCGATCCAAGCTCAACTCTCATTGTTGGATTATCAATCATTACTTTTACAATTTTATCAAGTTCAAGCGCCGCATCCGGGCGAATGGCCCATTTTGCAACGTCAAAATAAATTGGTTTTAATTCAACAATTTTAGATAAATCTTCACCAATTTCAATTTTCTCAAGATTGATATCTAAAAATTCGTGAACGTTGTATTTGCCTTCTCTATCAAACAGAACGTTGTATGTTATTGTTTTTGCAAGATAACCTGCTTTCTGAACGGTGAAATTATAACTACCGCGATCGTTCAGCTTTTTATCTTCAAGCGGACGCAAATAATCACCTGTTAATGATGTCAATGTTGAATCGGCAATATTTGTCATGTTATCCACGATTGTTATCTTAACACTATCCATCGGCGTGTTGTTTTTTTTATCTGACACAAGTAAATAAAGTGATATACCGGGATCTTTTTCCAAAATAAGATTCACTTCAAAAATTCCTTGTTCGCCAAAAGTTTCAACAGAATTTTTTCCGTCAAAATATTTTTCTTTTGTTCCAAGAAGATTGAATTTTTTTTCAGGATCAACAAGCACACTAAATTTTCCGGATTCATCCGAAGTCAGATAAATAATTGTTCCGTCTGTTTCTTCTTTGAGTTGTATGGTTGCGCCAGCAATAATATTTCCTTGCTTGTCAGTTGTAGTTCCGTGAACGGTTTTTTTAATCAGGCCAAACGAATAAATATCCATATTTCCAAAACCACCGTTTCTGTTCGATGAAAAGAATCCTCCGCGACAGTCGTCGGTCCAGCACAAATAAATATCATCTCCTGCAGAATTCATGGGATAGCCCAAATTTATCGGAGCCGACCATTCTCCATTAATCAGATTTGATACAAAAAAATCATACCCGCCGGAACTATTGTGGCCCTTAGATGAAAAATAAAGCGATTTACCATCTTTGCTCAGGTAAGGGCTGTCTTCATCAAAACCAGAATTGATTCGGTTACTTATAGCTACGGGACTAGTCCAGGTTCCGTTTTGAAAATGGCTGATAAAAATGTCAAGATTTCCGTATTCTGATTTTGCACTAAAAATAAACGTCATGTTATCGTCGGAAAAAAATCCGTGAGGTTGAAAATAATATGAATGAAAAATTTCAGGTAACTCAGTCAGAATACTCAACCTGTCTTCTGTAAAAGATGAGATCCAAACCCGGTTCTGAAAAAAAATAATGAGTGTATCACTGCCATACGAGCGGCTGACAATAGCCTGGTGATCTTGCTGATCGATTGACTCATTGTATGTTGAAGCTACACTTTCTATCAAATCAAAATAATAAATGTTCTCAAAATATTTATTGTCGGCAGACATTTGCTCAGCATCGTAATCTTTATAGCGCGCATTGTATAAAAGCAAACTATCGCTCTCTATAAAAACGGGAGTGTATTCAGCCTCCACCGAATTAATAAAGAAGCCCATATTTGCTACCCAATAGGGTTCATAGATCTGTTCTTTATTCTTTAGGGCATTTTGACAATAATCAATACTTTTATTAAGCGTTGAAATAAGTTCTGATGTTGGTTTCGCTTTTTTGATTCCGTACTGACGGTAAAATTCGTAATACTTCAGGGCTTCCTTATGCTGTTCTTGCATGCGCAGACACTCCGCATATTTATAAAAAATCAGGTAATTTGTATCTTCGGTTGCAAGTGCAATTCTTTTATCCAGATACACTTTTGCAGAATCGAAAATGGAGTAATCAATAAGATAAATATCAATAATTGCATCCAGTGCATGGATATTACCGGGTTCTGCAATAAGAGCGTCCTTGTAAAGTTTCAACGATTGGGAAAAATTATAAGCAAGCCTGTTTTTATCAGCACTTTTGAGTACAGCGGAGATTTTGGTTTGCGCATTTGAAGACAATACAAAAAAAAGACTTGCGACTAATAATGCTATTCTCAGATGACCCATTGAGTTAAATGAATTGGACTACCAAATTAAGGTTTTTTCTTTTTCAGATTGAAAGTTATTTGAAAAAGTATGAATCAATGATAAAAATCAATATATCCCGCATCCGGTTCCGGAAAGCTATTTTAAGTAATAATTACCCGCCTTATCAATTCCTGTGGATGGCTGGACGTGTGTAGAATCAAAATTCATTTCGATTTCAAATAAATTTTTCCAAAACAAAGCATGTTCAGGAAATTGTGCCGAAGCAAAATTCATTTTAATTTCAGAATAATTGAATGGAAAAAGATGCACAGGAATCT
>Ga0102851_10001858_pt1 | contig 12409 bp, 12 predicted proteins | sample Mud3Dept3metaG_FD_79558 | JGI IMG/M metagenome (GOLD analysis project Ga0102851, IMG submission 79558) | Freshwater wetland microbial communities from Ohio, USA, analyzing the effect of biotic and abiotic controls - Mud 3 Core 4 Depth 3... | ecosystem: Environmental > Aquatic > Freshwater >... | reverse complement strand
GCATGTCAGATTCTTTCCATCAAATATCCTGAAATAGCCAAGAAGCTGGAGCTGATGAAGCATGAAATGAAGAAGGAGATAGACGAAAAATCGAAGAAGCTCCAGGGAAAACAGTGACCAGTGACCAGTGACCAGTCATCGGTGATCAGTGGCCGGCGAACTACTCACTACTTCGGGTATACTACAAAGCGATACAGCAGACCAGGAGGGCGATATTCATCTTCGCCCTTACCGTTCACCGTTTACCGATAACCGTTCACGGATTTCTCGCCCGATTGACAATACCAGCCTCTTTTGATACTTTTGAGGTACTTATGCTCAATTCAATCACCGATGTGCCGGGCATCAGAGTCGGTCACGCCTCCGATTACATCGGTTACACGGGCTGCACCGTCATCCTCTGCGATACGGGCGGTGTCTGCGGCATGGACGTGCGGGGAAGCGCGTCGGGCACGAGGCAGGTCGATGCGCTCAGCATCAACCATGTGGTTGAAGAGGTCCATGCGGTGCTGCTGTGCGGGGGGAGCGCTTTCGGGCTGGACGCGACCACCGGTGTCATGCGGTATCTCGAAGAGCGGGGGGTTGGCTTCGATGTGGGCGTCACAAAGGTGCCTATCGTGCCCACTGCCGTGATATTCGATCTTGGATTTGGCGGTCACACGGCCCGGCCCACTCCTGCAATGGGTTACGAGGCGTGTCTTGCCGCATCCAATGAGGTGGCGGAAGGCAGCGTCGGTGCGGGCGTTGGCGCGACAGTAGGCAAGATCTTCGGGCTACAGTCTGCCATGAAGGGTGGGGTGGGTACGGCGAGCGTGGCTATGCCGGATGGACTCCTGGTGGGCGCGCTCGCGGTGGTCAATGCGTTCGGAGATATACTGGACAATCTGACAGGCAAAGTCATCGCGGGCGCACGCAAGGAGGACAGCCTTGAATTCGCAGGTACCATAGATGCGTTGCGGAAGGGCTATGTAAAGAAACAGTTCGGGTTGGAAAATACGACGCTTGCAGTCGTAGCCACCAACGCGGCCTTTCACAAGAGGGAAATCACCAAGGTGGCCCAGATCGCGCAGGGCGGACTGATCAAGACGATCACCCCTGTGCACACCACGTTCGATGGTGACCTCGTTTTTGCTGTGGCCACGGGGGCGATTGAAGCTGACATCAACCGGGTGGGCATATTGAGTGAGTTCGTTGTGGCAGAGGCGATAAAACGGGCTGTGCGAAAGGCTGACGGCCTGGGAAAATTGCCGGCGGCCAAAGACGTGCAAAAGGCGCGCAAGCAGACCACGGGCCTTGATTAGAACGGGATCAGCGAGCGGGGGCTTGAATGGATGACTATCGCCGGGTAGCAGACCTGATCAGGGAGCACGGCAACGTTGTGGCTTTTACGGGCTCAGGCATATCAGTAGAGTCGGGCATACCCACGTTTCGGGGCGGCCAGGGCCTGTGGGAAAAGTACGACCCCATGGAGTACGCCCACATAGACGCGTTTCGCCGCAATCCCGAGAAGGTCTGGAACATGCTCCGGGAGATGGCCAACGTGATCTTCGCCGCGAACCCGTCGCCAGCCCACCGTGCGCTTGCTGAGCTGGAGAACAGAGGTCTTCTCAATGCCGTGATCACCCAGAACGTGGACGGGCTCCATCAAACCGCGGGAAGCAGAAACGTGATCGAGTATCACGGAAATCATCGAAGGCTGGTCTGCGTGGGCTGCTCGGGCAAGATAGACTTCACCGAATCGGAGGCGAGGCAGATCCCCTATCCCATCTGCGAGCGCTGTCTCGCGCCGCTCAAGCCGGATGTCGTTTTTTTTGGAGAGGCGATTCCCATGGTGGAGATGGTGCGCGCCAACGAGGAAGCAAGAAGGTGCAAGGTCATGTTCGTAATCGGCACGTCAGGCGTGGTCTATCCGGCAGCAGATCTCCCCTTCCTTGCGAAGTCGAGCGGGGCCACCATCGTGGAGATCAATCTAGAGGAGACGCCATTTACCTCCTCAATATCCAATTTCTTCTTTGCGGGCAGCGCATCGACGGTGCTCCCCGCTATCCTCGAATTGATCGGGACGTGATGCACTGAATCCGTAGAGGTGTTTATGGAGCACGTATACTGCGTTATCATGGCCGGAGGAAAGGGAGAACGCTTCTGGCCTCTCAGCACGAAAACGAAACCCAAGCCATTTCTTAACCTGATCGGCGACAGGACGATGATCCAGATGACGGTTGATCGCATCCGTTTCCTGGTGCCGGACGAGAGAGTGTTCGTAGTCCTCGGGGAAGACCATCTGGACGTGGCCAAGAAGCAGTTGAAACAACTGGCAGACGAGCACTTCATCGTCGAGCCTGCCGGCCGCGATACGGCCCCGTGCATCGGATTCACTGCCATGGCTTTGCGAGCCATTGATCCTGACGCGATCATGGTGGTAATGCCAGCGGACCACTACATTCCAGATGAAGATGCTTTTGTTAAGACGCTCATACAGGCCGTGGAGTGTGCGAAGGGTGGCGAATACCTGGTGACCGTCGGCATCAAGCCGACACGCCCCGAAACAGGGTATGGTTATATTCATGCTGGCGAGGAGATCAAGGTTGAAGGAGGGTTTTCCGGCTTCCGGGTGAGTCGCTTCGTGGAAAAACCGAATGCGCCCACAGCAGTCGGGTACCTCGCTGACGGGCGATACTACTGGAACAGCGGTATCTTCGTCTGGCAGGCACAGGCTGTCCTGCAGGGCATCGGACAACACATGCCTTCACTTTATGAAGGGTTGATGCGTATAGATGAAGCGATTGTAACGAACAACGATGACAAGATAGACGAAATCTTCAAGGGCTTCGAGAGCATCTCCATCGATTACGGGCTCATGGAAAAAGCCGACAACGTGCTCATGGTCAAAGCAAACTTCGGCTGGGATGATGCGGGGACATGGGGCTCGCTCCTCCGGGTCCTGGAACTCGACCGCTCCGGAAACTACACGCGCGGAGAGCCCGTCTGCATCGACACGCAGGATTGTGTGATTTACGGCGATAACATCGTAGTGGGGACCATAGGCGTGTCGAACCTCATAATCGTTGCGTCAAAAGAGGGGGTCCTGGTCTGCGACGTCAACCGGGACCAGGACACGAGAAAGATTGCAAAACTCCTTGAGAAGTCCTAGCATGACAGAGCAGGAACAGACGTGATCAGCCGGGTCTGCGCGGGAACGCTATTCGGGATAGACGGTATCAAGGTGGACGTGGAGGTCGACATATCTGCGGGACTTCCATCGTTCAACATCGTGGGCTTGCCCGAGACCTCCGTCAAGGAGAGCAGGGAGCGTGTGCGGGCCGCCATCAAGAATGCCGGTTTTGAATTTCCCAATGACAGGATAACGGTGAACCTCGCACCTGCTGACGTGCGCAAGGAGGGCTCCTCGTTCGACCTCCCGATTGCACTCGGTATCCTTGCCTCTACGGGCAGCGTTAAGCAGGCGACACTCGAAGGACGGCTCATCACCGGTGAGTTGTCGCTCGATGGCACCATAAAGCCCATCAGGGGCGCGCTCTCCATGGCCATCCTTGCGGGTAGAGAGGGCATGGAGAGCGTGGTCGTGCCCTTTGAGAACGGACCTGAAGCGGCAGTGGTGAAAGATCTTCGTGTGTATGGCGCTGGCCATCTTCTTGACATAGTCCATTTTCTCCGGGGTGAGCAAGAGCTCGACCGCTTCATTTCCGGCGATGGAGACAGGGCATCCGGCCAGGGCGAGGTGCTCGACTTTTCAGACATACGGGGTCAGGCGCACGCAAAAAGGGCTTTGGAGATAGCAGCAAGCGGTGGTCATAATCTCCTGATGATCGGTCCTCCGGGCTCAGGCAAGACCATGCTGGCGAGGAGGCTGCCCTCCATACTTCCTCAGCTGACCTATGAGGAGGCGATAGAAACAACGAAGATCCACAGCATAGCAGGGCTCACAAACAAGGAAGTTTTTCTCGTCATAGAAAAACCCTTTCGCGCCCCGCATCACACCATCTCCGATGCCGGTCTCATCGGGGGTGGCCATGTCCCGAAACCGGGAGAGATCAGCCTCGCCCACAACGGCGTGCTCTTCCTTGATGAGTTTCCGGAATTCAAGAGAAATGTCCTGGACGCCCTGCGTCAGCCCCTGGAAGACGGCAGTGTCGTGATCTCCAGGGTCACGCATGCCATTGCATTTCCTTCCCGGTTCATGCTTGTTGCGGCGATGAATCCCTGTCCTTGCGGCTATTATGGTGACCCGCGACGGGCCTGCATTTGCACGGGCGCACAGATTCACCGGTACCGGTCCAAACTCTCAGGGCCGCTTCTCGACAGGATAGATATTCAGATCGAGGTGCCACCCGTCACAATCAGAGAACTCTCTATGGAGACGCACGAAGAACGTTCCGAGGCCATCCGGGCGCGCGTGACTTCTGCGCGGCAGGTACAACAGGAAAGATTCAAGGGAAGACCTGTGCACGCCAATGCGCAGATGCCGACCCGGTCCATAAAAAAATACTGCGCTGTCAATGATGCTGCCCGCCAGCTTATCGAACGGGCGGTAGAAAAATTCGGATTGTCACCCCGTGCGTATCATCGGATCCTGAAGGTAGCGAGGACGATCGCGGACTTGGAAGGAAGTGCGGAGATCGGGGAAACGCACGTTGCCGAGGCGATCCAGTACCGGGTTCTCGACAAACGGGTGATGATGTGAATCCGTCCAGGGGAGACTATGGCTGAGAAGAAACTGAAAAGGCAGGCACCAGTGCGTGGCTGGGACGCGGAATGGGACGTCATTGTCGTAGGCTCGGGGTATGCGGGTCTCTCGGCAGCCATAGAAGCGCACGATGCCGGTAGCGCCGTGGCCATCCTTGAGAAGCGGCGGATCATCGGTGGCAATTCCATTATCGCGGGTGGTGTCTATAATGCGGTTGATCAAGAACGTCAAAAACCCATGGGGATCGACGACTCGATAGAGCTTCACTATGAACAGACGCTCTCAGGGGGCGATTTCCGGGGAGAGCCGGTAAAGGTGCGCTATCTGGTCGAGCATGCCTTGGATGGCTGGACGTGGCTCGAGGGTATGGGGGTCGAGCTCGTCGAGCTCTTTCAGGGGTACGGTGCCATGTGGCCGCGCTGTCACCGGCCTAAGTACAAGGGCAAGTTTGCGGGTGCCGCAATTGTTGCCGCACTTGCTGACCAGGTGAAGGCGCGCAAGATCCCGCTGCTCATGGAACACAGGGTGACCGGCGTGCATGGGCCATGGTCGAAAGAGCGTTCGACGGGCCTGAGCGTGGAGGTGCGAGGCAAGACGCTTCGGCTCAAGGCAAGAAACGGCATAGTGCTCGCCTCGGGCGGGTTCTGCGCGGACGTCGAGATGAGAACACATCACGACCCGCGGTTCGATGCGCGATTCGGCACCACGTGCCACCCGGAGTCCACGGGTGAGATCATCAGGATGGCACAGGATTGCGGTGCTGATGTGGTCGGCATGGATTTTATACAGAGCATCGGCCCGACCGGCAGGGACGCGCGGTTTGTGAAGCCGCCGGCAGGAACCGTCTCGTTGCTCAAAGGCCTCGCCATGCGCATCGGGGGCGTGACCGTGGATCAGTGTATATACGCGGACCTGCGTGGTAAGAGGATTGTCGCAGCGGATGCACGAAGGGATCAGATCACTGAGACGGTGATGAGGACACCTGAGAAGGTCTGTGTGGTGGTTTGCGATGAGCAGAGTCGTATAACAGCGTCGTACGGTGTGACCCCCCTCGAAAAGATCGAGCAGATCATGGCACAACACCCCAGGGAGTTGTACCGCGCTGACACGATTCGGGAGCTTGCCGTAAAGATGGGTATGCCTGACCCCGCGGTACTCGAGGAGACAGTTGCTCGCTACAATGCGTGTGTGGATGCGAAGTCCGACCCGGAGTTCGGTCAGATGGCGCGCAACCTGATCTGGAAATGCGAGAAACCTCCCTTCTGGGCTGCCACAGCCTCGCCTGCACTGCACTACATGTGCGGCGGCATCAGAACAGAAGGTGCGAGCACCAGGGTGCTCGACCGCTGGGGCAGGGTCATACCAAGATTATTCGTGGCTGGTGAAGTGATGGGTGGTGTGCATGGCACAAATCGCCTCGGAGGAAACGCGACTGCCGAGTGCGTCGTCTTCGGAAGACTCGCCGGCCGAGAAGCCGCAGGTGCACAACGCCCAGTAGCAAGCCGCATTCAAAAATAGAGCGAGGCTTAGCAAGCGAGGCTATATCAAGGAATCTGGCCTGTTATACCGATTTGCATTCAAGATGGACGACCCAGCCACCGGCTGGGTACCCCGGGCGACGAGGAGGAGTGTGACGAAGGCGTACATTTTGTGCGTTGAGGATACCACGACGACGAAGGCAACGAAGGTACACGCTTGAAGGCGAATCGGTATTGCTAGCCGAAGCGGCCGGTGATGTATTGTTCCGTCCGCTCATCCTGCGGTGCCGTGAATATCTGCTCCGTTTTACCAAACTCGACCAGCTCACCCAGCAGCATGAATCCTGCGTAATCTGAGGCGCGCGCCGCCTGCTGCATGTTGTGCGTCACAATCAGGATCGTGTAATCCTTCCGCAACTCCATCATCAACTCCTCGATCCTGAGCGTGGCTACCGGATCGAGCGCGGAACAAGGCTCGTCGAGGAGGATGATCTCCGGTTCGACGGTGAGCACCCGTGCGACGCAGAGCCTCTGTTTCATCTCATCCGAGAGGGAGAGGGCGGGCTGCTTGAGCTTATCCTTCAGATCATCCCAGATGCCTACCGCGCGCAGGCAGCGTTCAACCGTGGCAGGATAGGTCTGTTTCTTGATCCCGTGTATTTCAAGACCGTACACCATGTTCTCGTACACGGTGAACGGGAAGGGATTCGGACGCTGGAAAACCATGCCCACCCTCCGCCGCAGGTCGATTATGTCTACCTCCTGCAATGGCGTTTCGTTTATCCGGATGTCGCCTTCGATCCGCACTCCTTCGATCAGGTCGTTCATGCGGTTGAAGCAACGGAGGAGTGTTGATTTACCGCAACCTGACGGCCCGATCAATGCGGTGATGGCGTTCTTGTGGACCCGGAACTCTATGTTCATGAGCGCATGAAAATTGCCGTAATACAGGTGCAGACCATCTGTTTTGAGGGCGTAATCCTGACCTGAAATGCCTATGTCCATTAGCCGAATTTCCCCTGGATGTAGTCCTCTGTCCTGCGGGCCGTTGGTCTGGTGAAGACCCTGTCGGTGGGGCCGAATTCGATGAGTTCTCCCAGGTAGAAGAATGCGACAAAATCGGTGGCCCGTGCTATCTGTTTTGTGTTGTTGGATACGAGGATGATGGTGTGTATGTTTTTCAGTTCAGCCAGCGCCTCTTCGATTTTCGCGGTAGAAATCGGATCAAGACCTGAACAAGGTTCGTCGAGGAGGATGATCTCCGGATTGAGCGCGAGCGTTCTCGCGAGACAGAGCCGCTGTTGCTGACCTCCGGAGAGTCTCAGCCCAGACTCGTTCAGCCTGTCTTTCACCTCGTCCCACAGGAAGGCCTTTTTCAGGCTCTCTTCGACTATCGCGTGGAGCTCATGACGTGAATTTACCTGGTTGAGTCTTGGCCCGAACGCAACGTTCTCGTAAATGGAGCGGGGCAGGGGAATGGGCGTCGCAAAGACCGTGCCTATCCTTTTGCGCAGTTCCACCTCATCGATGTTGCCGTTTATGATGTCATATCCGTCGATGGAAACGCTGCCCTCGATGTTAACCCCATCCTCGAAGACGATCATTTTGTTGATGACGGAAATGAGGCTCGACTTTCCGCTCGCTGCAGGCCCCATGAGCCCGGAAATCTTGTTCCTGTAAATGTCCAGGTCGATGCCCTTGAGCACCTCTTTGGTACCGTAAGAGACCTTGAGCCTGCGTATAGTTACCTTGACGTCCATGTCTCAACTATACTTCGCAATCATCTTGTTCATGGTGTAATATGCTGCGATATTGATCAGGAGTATGCTGACCACGAGCACGAGGGCAGTGGCGTATGCTTTCTCCATGGATATACCTTCCCGTGCGAGGATATAAAAATGAACGGCCATGGTCCTGCCTGAATCAAAAAGGCTTGTCGGAAGCCTGAGAGAGCTGCCCATGGTGAAAATGACGGCGGCTGTCTCGCTGACAGCGCGCCCCACGCTGAGCATGATACCGGTCAGTATGCCTGATGCGGCTGAGGGGAGCACAACTTTTGTGACGGTCTCCCATTTGGTCGCCCCCAGAGAGAAGCTGACCATTCTCAGGTTACGCGGCACCGCCTTTATGGCTTCTTCGCTCGTGCGGATGATGGTGGGCAGCACCATGATCATGATGGTCAGCGTGCCCGAGATGAGCGACCAGCCAAGCTTCAGCTTGATTACAAAGAAGATAAAGCCGAAAAGGCCATAGATGATTGAGGGGATGCCGGCGAGAGACTCAACCCCGAAGCGGATCACACGGGTGAGTGTCGACTCCTTCGTGTACTCCGTAAGAAAGATGGCTGTGCCGACGCCGAGCGGCGTGGCAAAGGCTATGGAAAGCAAAGCGAGAAAAACAGTGCCGACGATGGATGGGAAGATTCCGCCGTGCCGTCCCATGTCCTCTGGGTAGGAAAAGATAAATTCGGCATTGATGTGCGGAATGCCTCTCACGAAGACTATGAGGACGATGGCCACCAAGATGGCCACCGTGAAGAAGGCCTGGAAGAGAAGACTGGCCCGCACGAGTTTGTCTACCCATCTCGGATTGAGCCTCACCCGGCGACCCTCCTTTTCACCCAGAAGTTGGCGACGAAATTGAGTATCATGATGATAATGAGCAGCACGACGCCGGTAGAGAAGAGGCCGCTACGATGGTCTCCTGCCGCGTACGCCAGCTCCAGAGCGATATTGCTGGTCAGTGTTCTCAACGGGTCAAGCACGCTCAAGGGTATTTTGAGTGCGTTTCCGGCCACCATAATGACGGCCATGGTTTCGCCGACCGCCCTGCCCATGCCCAGGATGAAGCTGGCGAGTATGCCCGAGCGCGCTGCAGGCAGGACCACCTTCTGGATGGTCTGCCACTTTGTAGCGCCCATAGCCACGGACGCCTCGCGGTATGTCACTGGCACGCTCATCAGGGAGTCAAAAGAGATGCTGATAATTGTGGGAAGTATCATGATGCCCAGCACGACCGATGTGGCCAGGATTGAAAATCCGGGCCCGCCAAGATGCTCCCTGATTAAGGGAACAATGTAGATTACGCCGAGAAAACCATACACGACTGAGGGTATACCGGCGAGAAGTTCGAGCGCCGGCTTCAGAAAAATCTTTGTTTTTCGCCCGGCATATTCGGCCAGGTACGTAGCGCACCCAAGTGCCAGGGGTGCTCCAAAGAGCAATGCACCCAAGGTGACCATGTACGAGGAGACGATCATGGGGAAGATGCCAAAGGAGCCTTTCGTAGGGGCCCATTTGAAGCCGAGGATGATGTTTCCCAGGCCCACCCGGTAGAAGAGGGGGAGACCTTCTCCCAGGATAAAAATGAAAATGACAAACAGAAAGAGAAGCGACGAGAACGCAGCGAGCAGGAGAAGCAACTTGATTGCTTGTTCGCGCGAGAAGAATGTTTTAACCACGGACCGGCACCAACCCTTCTCTGCGCAATATGTTCTGGCCGTCTCTCGAGAGCACAAAATCGATGAATGCTTTTGTTGTACCCTGGGGATCCCCTAAGGTCAGATAGAGAAACGGCCGCACCATGTGGTACCTGTTCTGCCGGATATTGGTCACGGTGGGCGCCACGCCCCCGATGGTCAGGGTTTTTACCTTGGCATCGACCATGCCCAGGGAGACATACCCGATGGCGTATGGATCCGTGGCCACCACCTCTTTTACCGATCCGTTGGAATCCTGGACCATGATACGATCGTCGATATACTCTTTCTTCATAACAAGTTCTTCGAAGGCGCCTCTTGTTCCCGACCCTTCTTCCCTGGTCACCGCATCTATGGCGCGGTCGATCCAGCCCAGTTGCTTCCAGTTGCGTATCTCGCCGTTGTATATCTGCCTGACCTGGTCCTCGGTGATGTTCCGCACCGGGTTGCCCGGGTGGACGATGATCGATATGCCGTCGTAACAGATCGGGATCTCTTTCAGAATTTTTTCATCATCCCTGAGTTTTCTCGAAGACATCCCGATCTGCACGGTCTTGTTCATTGCCGCCTGGACCCCGGCCGAGGAGCCTCCGCCCTGCACGTCAACAGCGCACTTAGGATTTCCCACCATGAAGTACTCTGCAAGCTTCTCTGAAAAGGGCATTACGGACGTAGATCCGGCAAGCGTAATGGTGTCTTTCCGGCTGGCTCCTGACCTATGCAGGCCAAGAGAACCGAGGAAGACAATGACTATCAATAAGAGCAGCGCCAGTCGCGTTGCTAGTTTGCCATTCATTTCACGGGCTCGGAAACCTTCAGGTGACGGACTATTTTTCCTTTTACCAGGAATATGACCAGCTCGGCGATATTGACCGCATGGTCAGCCAACCGCTCCAGATACTTGGAGATGAAAAGGAGCCTCGTTGCCCTGGAGATAGTCTTCAAATCCTCGGACATATACGTCAGCAACTCCCGGAAGATCTGACCGTTCAGCTGGTCTACCTTTTCGTCTTCCTGGGTGACTTTCCAGGCTAGTTCCGGATCTTCTCTAACGAACGCGTCGAGACTTTCCTTGACCATGGTCTGGGCTATTTCCGCTGCCCTGGGCAGATCTATATACGGCTTCAGCTGCGGCTCCTGGTTGAGTTCCAACACCCGCTCGCAGATATTGACGGCCATGTCGCCCATCCGCTCCAGGTCATAATTGATCTTGATCGCGGTGGCAATGAAGCGTAAGTCCTTCGCTGCGGGTTGTCGCAAGGCAAGGAGCTTGAGACAAAACTCATCGATCTCCACTTCTTTCGTGTTTATGAGGTCGTCATCCGCTATGACTTTTCTCGCCACATCGGAATCTCTGGTGAGGAGCGCCGTGACAGCATCGCGCACCGCCCTCTGGACCAACTCCCCCTCATACAGGATTGATTCTTTCAGTTCCTTTAATTCTTCATCAAAAATCCTGCTGATGTGCCCTTCCATGCTCCCTCTCTTGTGTGAACTTCTCGTAAAGTATAGCCGGATTCTGCAGCCGATTACAACTGAGAAAACGTGAGGTCAGCCTGTACGACTTATAAGGAAATCAGGCCGCGGAACAGTAACAGTGTTGATTGAAGAGCCGCTCGGGAGAGCCGCCTACGACTTGCCGGGAGCCGCCTGGATATCTTCCTCTCTGTGGTGCTTTATCACGCGTCCTTCCACCATGAAGATAACGTCTTCGCCGATGTTGGTGGAAAGGTCCGCTATGCGCTCCAGGTTCCCGGCGATATCGAGTAGGTGAAGCGCCCGCTCGATTGTAGAGGGATCAGCGGCCATATAGGTAATCAGCTCTCTCAGGATCTGCCTTGCCAGGCCGTCAACAATGTCGTCCCTTCCACACACCGCCTTGGCCAGACGCGCATCTTCATTGACAAAGGCCTGGAGGCTGTCTTTGACCATGCTCACCACTTCTTCGGCCATCCTGGGAGTATCAAGGAGGGGTTTTACTGCAGGCCGTTCTATCAGATAGAGGCCGCTTTCCGCGATATTGACCGCATGATCGGCCATGCGTTCTAGGTCGCTGTTCATTTTGAAGATCATGAGGGTGGTCCTCAGATCTTTTGCTTTAGGTTCATATTGCGCGACAAGCGTTGTGCACAGTTCGTCCAGCTCGATCTCAGCGGCGTTTGCTCTCGGCTCATCCTTTTCGATGACCTCCCGGAGCAAGCGCTCATCCTTTCGCATCAGCCCGCGGATCGATTTTTCGGTCATGTCTTGAACAAGACCTGCGTACTCAATCAGTCTCGCTTTCAGGCTCGCTATTCTCTCTTCCAGCATGGTTTCCCTTATCCGAATTTTCCCGTCAGATATTCTTCCGTGCGCTTGTCTTTCGGCACGGTGAACATCTTCTCGGTCGGTCCGTATTCGACCAGCTCTCCCAGGTAGATAAACGCCGTGTAGTCGGAAATTCGTGCCGCTTGAGGGATGTTGTGGGTGACCTGAATGATGGTTACCGCATGCTTCAGGCTGACAACAAGCTCTTCTATGTGTGCGGTCGATTTGGGGTCGAGGGCTGACGTGGGTTCGTCGAGGAGCAGAATTTCAGGATTCATGGCCAGTGCCCTTGCTATGCAGAGCCGCTGCTGCTGACCGCCGGAAAGAAACGTCCCCCTTCTATGCAACGCATCCTTCACTTCGTCCCATAGCGCGGCCTTTCGCAACGACTCCTCTACGATCCTGTCCCTTTCCGTCTTAGGTAGCCTGATGCCGTTCAAG
>Ga0102851_10001857_pt1 | contig 12409 bp, 8 predicted proteins | sample Mud3Dept3metaG_FD_79558 | JGI IMG/M metagenome (GOLD analysis project Ga0102851, IMG submission 79558) | Freshwater wetland microbial communities from Ohio, USA, analyzing the effect of biotic and abiotic controls - Mud 3 Core 4 Depth 3... | ecosystem: Environmental > Aquatic > Freshwater >... | reverse complement strand
CGCTGGTCGGTGTTCGCCCGCAGCGTGGCGTTGCGGCCGACACGGGTGCCGGCCCCCAGCCGGATTTGGCCAGGGTACTGGAGGCTGACTCCCGATTCGATCTCGCAATTCGGTCCCAGGGAGCCGAGCCGCAGGCGGTGGTACAGCATCCGGGGCTGCTGGAGGAGGCGTCGGATCGTGCGCAGGATCGCTCGCATGGGTATCCCTAACCGGCCACAGGGCGATGGACCAGGCGGCGAAGCTTGCCCGTCACCAGGCGCCGTTCCTCGGCCTTGGCGCCCGTCCAGTAGAAGGCGGCGAAGTAGACGAGGGCGCTCGCTGCGCCCTGCGCAACGATCGTGGGAAAGCGGTCGGCCGCCCACCAGTGATCCAGCAAATAGGCAGCGCCGAGCGCGGGAACCAGGGCTGGCAGGGGGGGCAGGAGCGCGCCCGCGAGGAACCTCCTTAGCGGCACCCCCTCCGCGGCGCAGGCCTTCGGAACCACGATCAGCGTCTCCACGAGCAGGGCGGCGGCCAGGGTGCCGATCGCCACGCCGGTGAGTCCCAGGTGCTGGATCAACAGCACGGACAGTACCAGGTTCACAAGCGCCGACCCGCCCATGGCGAAAGCCACGAAGCGGTGATGGCCAGTCATGCCCAGCACGTTCGCGGCGTTGAGCTGGATGCAGGTGAAGAGGACGGCGACCAGCAGGATGCGCAGCAGCGGCGCCGAGTCCGCGAACTCCGCGCCCATCCACAGCACGACGATGTCGTCCGCGTGGAAGAACAGCAGCGCGATGAATGGCAGCGCGATGGCCAGGAGGAAGCGAGTTCCGTCGACGAGGATTCGGCGAATGGCAGCCGCGTCGCCTGTGCCCTTGGACTGGGAGACGAGCGGCATCAGCGCATTCGAGAACTGTTTGTTGAGCAGGTAGGTGTATTCGGCGACCTTGGCGGCCACCGCGTACACCGCCACCGCCGACAGTGGCAGGAACGCCTTGATCACCACCGGATCGGTCCGCAGGATGACCAGCACGGCAACGTTCGCTATGAAGAAGTAGAACGAAAATCGGCCGAGCTCGCGCACTCTCGAGCGCACGAAGTGTCGGGGCGACAGCGACAGGCCCGGCGTGAGGCGGTAGGCGAAGGGGACGAGGAGCGCCGTGCCTAGCACCATGGTGACGGCGGTGGCGCCGGCGAGGCCGAGCAACCCGTGACCCGCCTCGAGCAGGGCGACGACGAGCGCTGCGTTGACCAGGACGACGCTCAGTTCCACCAGGTTGACCAGCGACATGCGCCCGCTGCCGACCAGGACTGCCTTGAACAGGCTGAGCGGAAAACCGAGCGCCACGGCCGTGCCAAGCAGCCAGAGCGCTGCCGTGAAGACATTGCGCTGGGCCTCGCTGAGATCGAACCAATGCGACGCCTCGCCCGCAAGCCCGGCCACCAGCAGGAGGCAGACGATGCCGAGCGTCGAGTAGATGACGAGCAGGGTCGCGAGCACCTGGTTGCGGCCGGCGTGGTCGCGGCCGGCAGTGAGCTCCGCCACGTACTTGACCGCCGCGGTCGCGAACCCCAGGTCCAGCAGGCCGAACAGCCCCACGACCGCGAAGATCAGCGACCAGAGGCCGAACAGGTCAACCCCGATGCGTGACACGATGTAGGGCGTGAGGAAGAACACCACCACCATGCCCACCAGGAAGCGCAGGTAGTTGCTGGCGATGTTGACCACCCACCGCATGCCGGCGTTCTAACCGTTGCCGCGCCGCTACGCGCCGGATTCGGCGCGCATCAGGTGGAAGACGTCGGTGATCGCCCGGGGGTCGTCCGGCGGTTCCACATTCGACAGCAGTGAGGCATCGGAATCCGGGTCGTCCGGGTGATAGCCGTGCATCCCGGTAATCGGCTTGAGTCCCATGTGGCTCGGCACGATGAGGGTGCCCGGATTCATCAGGAAGATCAGCTCACCGAACTGATCCCCTTCGAAGTCGCAACCCAGTCGCTCGAGCTCGTCGTTCGGCAGGATGCGCCCCTCCGGCACCTGCGCCAGCAGTGCCGTGATGCGCTCGCGTGCGGTAGCTTCGTGGAACCAGAAGCGCCCCATCGTGGAGTCGTACGTGGCGGTGTAGTCGCGGCCGAAGGTGAGGCCGAGCCCCTCGATCTTGCTCATCAGGTCGACGTGGGTGTGCACCGTGGCCATGCCGTGGTCGGAGCAGATGAACAAGCGCACCTCGTCGTAGCTCTGCGCGGCGACGCGCAGCACCTCCGTCAGCTGCTCCTCGTACCAGGCCAGCTTCTGATCCACCTGGGGGCTTGCTTTGCCGACCTCGTGGAGCAGGGCATCCATGGCGGCCATGTACAGGAGCGCAAACCGGATCTGCCCCTTCGCCAGGTCGGTCTTCAGCTGCTCGAGATTGCTGTCTTCCGATTCCCGCCAGTTGGAGACGTGGTAGGGCACCCCGGCGCGGACGAGGTGGTCGAAGATGTTCTCGCTCCGGTTCATGCCGCCGGGCACGAACAGGTCGTTCTTCTCGCAGTAGTCGAACTTGTCGACGTGCTCGAACGGAATGTTGTAGAGCTGGAAATAGCCCGTGTAGCCGTAGACCCGCTTGACCAGCTTGCTGATCAGGTTCCGCACGCGCCCGCGATCGACCAGCGAGCGGGGCAGCAGCCCCAGCAGCCGGAGCGGCTTGAACGGCGAGGTCGCGGGCGAGTAGTAAAAGAAGGACCAGTGGCGATGCTCCCGGGGCGTCAGTCCGGTGAGGATCGACGGGATGCAGGCCGAGGAGAAGCCGAATACCGAGCGAAGCTTGCGCCGGAAGGGCAGTCGCTCCTCCATGAAACGGCGCCCCTTTAGCACCTCCCAGCCCAGTGCGTCGATGAAGACGACGATGGAAACCTTCCCGGCTTTTTTCTGGCTCATTGGTGTCATCGGCTCCGACGTCGGTTCTCGGGGTGCGGCGGCTCAGCCCGCGGCGCGCAGCGCGGCGGCTTCGTTGTCGAAGATTTGGAACACCGTGTGCAGTCGCGTCAGCTCGAACAGCGCGCGCACGGTGTTGCTCATGTTCACGAGATAGACGTCGCCGTTCTTCTTGCGCGCAGCCTGCAAGCTGCTCACGAGCACGGCGAGTCCGCTCGAGTCCATGAACGTGGTGGACGCAAGGTCGAGGATCAGCTTGCCGCTGCCGCTGTTGATGATCTCCTTGAGCGATGTCCGAGCGTCGGCCGAATCGGCCATCATCAGGCGCTCGGGGAGCTTCACGATGTCGACTCCGCCTTCGGTCCGGTGTGTGAGATTCATGCTGGTTCTCCTCGAGTTGCTGTTGCCGGGCGATGGGGCTGCGCCGCTGGCACGAGTACCCCATTCGCTCGTCGCCCGTCGGAGACGCCTCGGACGGGCCTGTCTTACTGCTGTCGTCTGCATCCGCCTGCCGTGCGCGGCGCTACACCCGGCGCGTGAGCGTCAGCACATTCTCCTTGGCCTCCCTGGCGTACGTCACGGTGTCCGTCCAAGCCCGGATGATATGCCAGCCGCGCCCCGATTCTGCGGCGGCGTCGGGAGTTGCGCCGCCCTCCAGCAGATGCCGCGGCAGGGGCCCGCCGCGGTCGCGGATGACGACGGCGACCACGTCCCCTTCCCGCTGGCAGTCGACAGAGATCGGCTGCCCCGGTTTGCCTGCATAGGCGTGTCTGATGCAGTTGTTGACCGCCTCGATTGCCGCGGTGGTCAGCTGGAAGGCGGCGAGCTCGTCCAGCCCTGCCTCGCAGCAGAGGCCGAGCAGCCTGGCTTGGACCGCCGCGACCGCATCCGGGTCGCTCAGTAGCGATAAGCGTGCCAGGGTCGTCATGGCGTCGCCCCGATGTCCTGCCCGTGCCGTCGGGTCCTCCGTGCCTGCCGGCAGTGGGCGCTCGAACACGAGCACCGAGATGTCGTCCTCGAAGTCGAGTGAGCCGCGCCATTCGCGCAGGCGCTCGGCGAGAGCGCCGGTGAACGTCGCGGTCGAGCTGCTGGCCGCTGAGCTGGCTACTTCCTCCAGCCTCGCGTCACCGAAGCCTTCGCCGTTGCCGCTCTCACAGTCCGTCACACCGTCCGAATATAGGATGAGCCGGTCGCCGGGGTCGAGGCCAAGGCGCTGCGCCTCGAATGTGGCATCGGGAAAGAGCCCGAGCGGCAGCCCGCCGATCGCGGTGCGCTCGATCGCGCCGCTGCGCCGCAGGACGATCGGCCGGGGGTGCCCAGCGAGGGCCAGCTCGACCGCTCCCGTCGTCTTGTCGAGGGTGCCGTAGGCGACCGTGGCGAAGTTTTCGACCTCCGCCTCGGGGTCGCATAGCTGGTGGTTTAGGTCCGCGACGAAGCGCGCGGGATCGAGGAAGGGCGCGCGCGCGCCGGCGCTCGGCCCGCCGCCGGGGACCAGCGAGCGGCTCAGGCTCGCCGACAGCAGTGCCGCCGGGATGCCGTGTCCCGAGACGTCGAAGTGGTAAAAGCCGATGAGGTCGCTGGTCAGCTCGAAGAAGTTGAAGCCGTCACCGGACACCTGAGCTGCGGGTAGGTAGACCCACTCGGCCCGCCACGGCGCCGCGATCCGATCGGAGGTCGGCAGCATCTGGCGCTGGATGCGGGCAGCGGCGGCCAGGTCGGCCTGAATCGCCTCATAAGCCTGTGCCAGCCGGTTGCGCGAGTCGGTGAGCTCCCGGTTCTGCTCGGCGAGCCGTTGCTCGAGGCCCAACAGTCGCTCGGCGACCCGTATCCGTGCCCGCAGCACCTGGGCGTCGAAGGGCTTGCTCAGGAAGTCGTCGGCGCCCGAGTTGAGCCCCTCCACGAGATCCGCTTTTTCGGAGCGGCCGGTGAGCAGGATGACATACACGTAGTGGCCCAGGTCGGCCTCGCGCACGGCGCGACACAGCTCCGGACCGGACATGCCCGGCATCGTCCAGTCGCAGATGACGAGCTGCACATCGGAGGCCGCGATGCGGGCGAAGCCTTCCAGGCCCTCGCTTGCGGCGTCGGCGTCGTATCCCCAGGCCTGCAGCAGCGAGCGGACGTAGATACGGATGTCCGGCGCGTCGTCGATGACCAGCGCCTTCATGCCTGCATGCCCTCGCCTGCCGAGCTGAAGATCTCCTCACGCAGGGCCGCCATCGCCGCCCCGGAGTCCATTGCCAGTCCCAGACATCCGCGCAGCGCAGCCATTGCCGCCTCCCCGTCGCCGCTTTGTGCCGCCTGCTCGGCGGAAGCCGGTACCCGGCTCAGTTGGACGGCGCCAAAGCTGGCCGCGCTGCCCTTGAGCCGGTGCGCGGCCTGCGCCATCCCTGCCAGATCCGCAGCGTCCGCTGCCTGCCCCAAGGTGTCAGCCTGCTTTTCCAGCTCTTGGAGAAAAGCATCGACGACCGCCCGGGCATTTTCGGGGCCGACGTCCCGGAGCAACTGCTCGAGAACACCGCGATCCACCAGCGCGGCTGATGTCGAGGGTAACGCGGATGGCCATGCAGCGGGAACTGCGCCTGCGTTACCCGACCTCACCGGCAGCCAACGTGCCAGGCAATCGAAGAGGCACGAAGTCGCGCGGGCGGGGCTGTCTCGCAATCCGCGTTGCAGAATGCAAAGCGTTTTTCCCCGTGCAGCGATTCCTTTTGGTTTGGCAACGCAGCGGGCGGCCAAATCCCGTTGTGCACGGAACTTGCTATACGGGTGTGTGGGGGCGTCATGTCCGCGGTCGTGGTAGCACCAGGCCTACCTTGAGGTGACCTACGGGATGCGGGGTCGGACGCCGCAGTCGATGCGCATGACGCAGGTCTGCGGCATTGCGAAACGGACACTGGGCCGACGCCAGGCCTCGCGGATGGCATGACTGGCTATCTGAGCCAGTCGGGCGCAAACCAGGCGCTGGCGCAGGCGTTGGTGGATTGCTTCGCCGATCCGAGAAGCATCGCGATGACTGCAGATCCGGACGCCGAACCTTGCGGCCGGCCGCACCTTCGATCCGGCCTACAGGTCAAGTGAGCGGTCCCCCGACCCCGTGAGTTCCTGTCACGTCGAGTTCTTCGGACACAAAGTGAGGACTAAGACATGCTGCAGTTTTTTTCCGCCAGTACCCGGATGGTGAATTCGCGCCGGGCGGTCGCCGAGTGCCTGGAAGCTGCGTTGGGCGAGAATGACACCGACTGCGACCTGGTGGTCATTCACGCCTCCCTCGGTCACGACTATCAAACCCTGCTGACCGAGACTCGTCGCCTGGCCCCGAGCGCCCGGGTGGTCGGCTCGTCCTGCTGCGGCATCGTCGGCCGGGAGGGGGTGAGCGAGTCGATGAACGACGTCGCGATCATGGCCGTGCGCGGCGCCCCGGAGATCGCCGTGGCCGCGGTGGACGGCATCTACGGCCACAATTCCTACGAAAAGTCCGCCGAGCTGGCCGCCCAGCTACGGGCCGCCAATAGCGGCATCAACATGGTCTATTTTCTCGCCGCCGGCATCGACATCGCGGACGACCGCTGCATCGCCGGCATCGAGTCGGTGCTTGGTCCCGAGGTCACCATCTTTGGCGCCACCTCGGCCGACAACATGAAGGGCATCGCCAGCTTCCAGATGGTCGACGACCGGGTATACGAGCACGCCGCCTACGCCGTGGGCTTCGCCGACCCGAGTCTCGAGGTCGTCACCCAGGCCACCCACGGCTTCGTTGCTGTCGGCGAGCCACTGGTGGTGACCCGCTCCGATGGCAATCGCATCGTCGAGCTCAACGGCAGACCGGCCTGGGCCGAGTACACTCGGCGCCTGGCCCTGCCCGAGACCGCTACCTGTGGCGAAACCATTCCCATCGGTGCCCTCGCCGAGCGCCTCAGCCCCGAGTTGGCCGCGGAGTATGGAAATGAACATATCCTGCGGGTGGTCACGAAGCGCGACCCCGACGGCACCATGCACTACGCGACCACGTGCCCCGAGGGCACGCATCTTTGGCTCACCGTCCGTGACGAGAACCGGATCTTCGACGACATGGACCGCATGATGGCCCAGATGGTGAAGCGTATCGGAGGGCGGGAGCTGGCGGCCGTCTTCCATGCCGACTGCCTGGCGCGTGGGCGCTTCCTCTTCAACCGCGTCATGAAGGAAGAGCTGGTGGGGCGGATGCAGTTTCCCCTCTCGCGCGATGGCCAGGTCCCGCCCTGGCTGGGCATGTATGGGTTCGGCGAGTTCGCGCGCCTGGGCGGGGCCAACGAGTATCACAACTACACGACGGCGATCTACGCCCTGTGTCGGCGTTGATCGCAGCGCCGTCACCTTCCCTACACGCAGCGCGCGACCGGCATGCTCGACAACACCGATCCGGAGGCACTGAAGGTCCAGATCGCCGACCTGCAAGAACACCTGGCGCGACTTTCCGTCGTCCAGCAGAAACTGATCGAGACCCGTGACCGGCTCGACCAGGAGCTCGCGCGCTTTGCCGGCATCCAGGCCTACAACACCCGGGCCATTGCCATCCGGGACCCGGTCCAGTTCGCCGAGCTGACCGCCGAGACGGCGCTGGATCTGTTCGGGGTCGAGTTCGCTCTCCTCTGGCCGATCAGTTCCACGGGGGATCTTGCGGAGGCCCCGAGCGCCGCCGTGGGGTCAGGCTGTGCCGCCATTGACGCCGGAGCGCTACGGACATTACTGGAGTCGAGTCGTTTCCAGCGGTCGCGTTCGGCACTGTTGTCCGCGGAGGAGTTGACCAGTCTGGAAAGCTTGCGGCAGCTGGCCATCAGCCCCTGCGTCGGCCCCAGCGGGACCCGGCATGCCTTCCTCATCGCCGGCGTCAGCGCGGCCACGGGCGCCTTTCACCCGGGGCTCAACCGTGAGCACATGGAGTCCTTCACCGTGTTTGCGCAGCAGGTCGGTGCGCTGCTGCAGAACCGCGCCGATCAGGCCACCATCGAGCGGCAGGTGGAACACTTGCGCCTCGATCGGGAGCGGCTCAACCTGGCCCTGGAATGTGGCGAGGCGGGACTCTGGGATTGGGACCTCGTCAGCGGCCAGCTCTACTTCTCGGACCGATGGAAGGCCATGCTGGGCTACCGCCCCGAGGAGGTGGGGGAAAACTTCCGGGAGTGGGAGAGCCGCGTGCATCCCGACGACCTGGCTCAGTCGCAGGAGCTGGTCGCGGCCCATCTGAGCGGCACCACGGAGGTGTACCAGAACACCCATCGCCTGCGACACAAGAACGGCCATTACGTCTGGATCATGGCCCTGGGCAAGGTGCTGCGCGATGGCGAGGGCGCAGCTCGCCGCATGGTCGGCATCCACGTCGACGTGACCGAGCAACGCCTGGCCCGTGAGCAGGCGGAAGCGGCCAACCGTGCCAAGAGCGCGTTTCTGGCGAACATGAGCCATGAGATACGGACGCCGATGAGCGGCGTCATCGGCATGGCGGAGCTGCTCCTGGACTCCGGACTTTCCCGGGAGCAGAGGCAGGGGGTCGAGGTGATTCTGGAGTCCGCCCGGTCGCTGCTTGGCATCATCAACGACGTTCTCGATCTCTCCAAGCTGGAAGCCGGGACTTTTCAGCTCGAGGTCGAGGACTTTGACGTACTCGCGTTGCTCGACAGCGTTGTTGAGATACTCGCGATACCGGCAGGCAAGAAGCGCCTGGAGCTGGCTGCGATCCCCGCTTCGGGGCTGCCCGCGAGGCTTAGCGGCGACCCGGTGCGCCTGCGGCAGGTCATGCTCAATCTGCTGGGGAATGCCATCAAGTTCACCGACCGCGGGTCGGTCGAGTTCAAGGTCGGGGCCGAGGATTGCGGCGACGGAGCGGTCAGACTGCGGGTCGAGGTCGCTGACACGGGGCCTGGCATCGCTGCCGCGGACCAGGGCCGGCTGTTTCAGAAATTCAGCCAGCTCGACATCGGTCGCGCCTATGCGCGCCAGGGTACTGGCCTGGGGCTCGCCATCAGCAAGACGCTGGTCGAGCGGATGGGCGGCGAGATCGGCCTGCAGAGCGAGCCCGGCCAGGGCTGCCGGTTCTGGTTCACCGTCACCCTCGGCCAGCCGCGGTCTCCTCCGACCAGCGCGTCCGCGCCTCGCGACCATGTGCGTGCGGTGGTGTTCACCAAGAGCCCGCCTGTGCTCGAGTCTGTCGTGGCGCAGCTGCGCAGTCTCGGCGTGCAGGCGGAGTCCGTGACCGAGGTGCAGCGGCTGGGGGATTCGTTACGGCAGGCGCACGAGCGCGGGGAACCTGCCGATCTCGTCCTCGTGGACCTCGCCGGTATCGGCGGGCAGGCAGAAGCCGGCCTGCTTCGCAATGCACTGGAACACTGTGATCGCCGGACCCGCCGTATCTCGCTGGACTGGGTCGACGCTAGTCCGGAAGGGCGGCTGGGGGTATTTCACACGACCCTGCTGCGACCGGTCACGCATCGGAAGCTGCTGGACGCCCTGCAGCCGCTCACAACGGCCACGGCGTCGCGCCCGGGCGCGGGCGACGTGGCGGCGCAGGCGCCGCGGGCGTGCGTGCTCCTGGTGGAAGACTCGCTGCCGCTTCAGCTGGTCGCGGAGGCCAAGCTCGAGCGGCTGGGCTATGCGGTAGCAGTCGTGGGCGATGGCCACGAAGCGGTCGAGGCGGTGCGGACTGGCAGCTATGCGCTGGTCCTCATGGACGTGAACCTGCCGACGCTCGACGGCGTCGCCGCCACGAGGGAGATCCGTGCGCTGCGCGACGAGACGAAGGCGTCCATCCCCATCGTTGCCCTGACTGCCAACGCGATGAAGGGGGATGCGGAGCGATACTTTGCGGCAGGCATGAACGGCTATCTGAGCAAGCCGATCGACAATCAGGCGCTGAAGGCGGCCCTGGAACGCTGGGTACCTCAGAGCGAAGCGCTGTGTCAGCAGCGCCCGGCCGACGCAAATGGGCGCGGCCAGACCCGATAGCGCAATGGAGCGTGGTTCATGAAGCAGGTTCTTTCGCAGTCGAGAGGGCCCTGGCTGGTGGCCCTGCTGCTCGCGATCCTGCCCCTGCTCGCGACAGCCGAGGAGGGGCGGCAGTCCCAGACCTACACCTTTGGTGTGGTTCCACAGCAGTCGGCAAGCCAGTTGGCGCGGCTCTGGGTGCCGGTCCTGCGGTCGCTGGGTCAACGCGCCGGCCTCGATATCCAGTTCCGCACGGCGCCGGACATCCCGGAGTTCGAGCGGCGGCTCGCGGCGGGCGAATATGATTTTGCGTACATGAACCCCTACCATTACACGGTCTTCAGCCAGCGGCCGGGCTATCGCGCCTTCGCCAAGGCCAGGGGACAGCTCCTGAAGGGCATTCTGGTCGTCGCAAAGGACAGCCCGATTCACGAGCCGCGTGAGCTCGCAGGCGCCACCCTGGCGTTCCCGGCCCCGGCGGCGTTCGCGGCCAGTGTGCTGACACGGGCCTACCTGGCGCAGGAAGGCATCTCCTTTGTCCCCGCGTTCGTCTCCTCCCATGACTCGGTCTATCTCGGCGTGGCCAAGGGGCTCTATCCCGCGGGAGGCGGCGTGGTCCGGACCTTTGAAAGCCTGGCCCCGGAGGTGCGCGACCAGCTGCGGATACTCTGGACGACGAAGGGCTATACCCCACACGCCTTTGCAGCCCAACCGCGCGTGCCGCCGGACGTTATCGAGCGGCTCACCGCCGCCATGTTGGCGATCGGGCAGGACGACGAAGGGCGCGCGCTGCTCGCGCCGCTCAGCCTTCCCGGGCTCGAGCGTGCAGAGGACTCCGACTGGAATGACGTACGAGCGCTCGGCATCGAGCTGCTGGACGACCTCGTGAAGCCAGCCCAGTGAGCTTCCGCCTCAAGACTATCCTGGGGATCGCGGCGATCCAGGCCATCCTCCTTGCCGTCCTGGTGATCAGCGGCCTGCGGTGGCTTCAGGATTCCAACGAGCAGCAGCTCATCCAGCGTGGCGTCGCCACCGCGCGGCTGTTCGCCGCGACCGCGAAGGACGCGGTCCTGGCCACCGACCTTGCTTCCTTGCAGAGCTTCGTGCAGGACGCCGGGATGACCCCGGGTGTCGTGTATGCGCGGGTACGGGATTCGGCAGGACGGGTGCTGGCGCAGGATGGCGAGGCAGCGGCGCTGGCCCGCCCTTTCGCGGCGGATGCCAAGCCGTCCCAGGTCGCGGACGGCGTCTTCGACACCTCGGCCGAGATAGAAGAGGGCGGCGCGGCCTTCGGCCGGGTGGAGGTCGGCCTTTCGGTGGCCGCGTTTCGTAAGCTCATGCAAGAGGCGCGCACCGAAGGCATCGCGGTAGCGGTGCTGATCGTGGTCTTGGTGGCGCTGTTCTCGCTGTTGCTGGGCACTCTCCTCACGCGACGGCTTCGGCAGCTGCAGGCGGCCTCCGAGCAGATTGCGCGGGAAGGTCCGGGCTTGCGCATTCAAGCCAAGGGCGGCGATGAAGTCGCAAAGGTGATCGCTGCTTTCAACAGCATGTCGGCCCGTCTCGCGGAGTCCTTTGAGGAGCGGCAGCAAGCCGAGGCCGAGCTGCAGCTGGCGGCCCAGGCTTTCGAGGCGCAGGAAGCGATCTTCGTCACCGACGCGAGCACCCGAATCCTTCGTGTGAACCACTCCTTCAGCCGGATCACGGGGTACCAGCCGGACGAGGCGATCGGCCAGACTCCCCGCATCCTGAAATCGGGTCGTCAGGATGCGGAGTTCTACCGGCAGATGTGGGCGCAGTTGCAGACGACGGGGCACTGGGAAGGCGAGATCGAGAACCGGCGCAAGGATGGCGAGAGCTTTCCGGAGTGGCTGAGCATCACGGCGGTCCGCAACCCGGCAGGCGCGATAGCGAACTACGTCGCGCACTTCGTCGACATCGGCGACCGAAAGCGCAATGAAGCGCAGCTGCACGAGGCGCGAGCAAGGGCCGAGCAGGCCAGCGAGGCCAAGTCCCGTTTCCTCGCGACGATGAGCCACGAGATCCGCACGCCGCTCAACGCGATCGTCAACATGAACGAGCTGCTGCTCGAGTCGGGCCTCGACGCCGAGCAGCTGCGCTACGCGGAGACGGCCAGCGAGGCCGGGCGCAACCTCCTCGCGATCGTGAACAGCATTCTCGACTTCTCCAAGATCGAGGCAGGCCGTCTGGAGCCTCGCATCGGGCCGTGCGACCCGGAGGAGGCCACCGGCAGCGTCCTGAGGTTGCTGGCGCCACGTGCCTTCGCCAAGGGCCTCGAGCTGACGCTGTTCGTGGATCCGAAGGTACCGGGCAGATTCGCCACGGATCCGGGGTGGCTGCGCCAGATGCTTCTCAATCTGATTGGCAACGGGATCAAGTTCACCGAGCACGGCGGCGTGTGCGTGCGGATCCATCTTGAAGCGGAGACGCCGGATGCCCCATCGGTGCGCTTCGATGTCATCGACACGGGCATCGGCGTGGCGGAGGGCGAGCAGGGCGACCTCTTTAAGGAATTCGTGCAGGTGGACGGTT
>Ga0102851_10001856_pt1 | contig 12411 bp, 9 predicted proteins | sample Mud3Dept3metaG_FD_79558 | JGI IMG/M metagenome (GOLD analysis project Ga0102851, IMG submission 79558) | Freshwater wetland microbial communities from Ohio, USA, analyzing the effect of biotic and abiotic controls - Mud 3 Core 4 Depth 3... | ecosystem: Environmental > Aquatic > Freshwater >... | reverse complement strand
GACTCCGGGGTCATCGTCATCCAAACCGACGATGAAAGTTCCCATGATGCCGATCCCCTGATCATGAATTCTTTTCACCGCCTCAGCATATCGTGACGGCTGGTTGAATCCTTTTCCCATCACATTCAAGTTCTTCGTCGAGAAGGATTCAAAACCGATGTTGACAGCGATACAACCGCTCTTCGCGAATCCTTCGAGGAGTTTTTGATCGAACGCAATGGAAACAGGCGCATGGCCGTACCAGAGGAGATCAAACTCTCGAAGAAGGGAGAGAAGGTCAAGACAGAATCGCTTATCCCCTGCGACGTTGGAATCGATGATGTAAAGAAGTCTTCTCTTGAGAAAGTAGGGGAGGTCTTTGCTAAAGAGAGAGAGAACCTTTTTTAGAAAAGGGTTCATCGCTGGCCCTTTCTGGAAAAGGGTTTTTAGCTCTCTTTCGATTTCGCTGATCGGGCGGTTCCGATATCGGAATCCGAAGAATTTTGAAACGCCGCAGAAGTCGCAGCGGTGAGGGCAACCGCGTGTTGTTTCGAGTAACTTTAGAGGGACATAATATTTTTCGTTGAGGAGCTCCCTTCTCGGAAGGGGAAGGCGGGAAGGGTCGACAAACTGACTCCCTGCATAAATCTGCTGCATTTGGCCCCTTTTGAAATCCTCGATCAGACTTGGCCAGATCTCTTCTCCTTCTCCCACGACCACGGCATCGACATGCTGAAGCGCCTCCTGGGGTAGCATGCTGGCATGGACGCCTCCCATGACCACAGGAATGCCTCTCCTTTTAAACTCTCCCGCGATTTGGTAAGCGCGGGGAGCAACAGGCGTCTGGGCAGTGATCCCGACCAGATCGGCCTTTTCTTCGAAATCGATCTTCTCAAAGGCCTCGTCCACGACCCTCACCTCCACGCCAGAAGGTGTGGCCGCGGCAATGTAGGGAAGGTTTAGAAAACTGATTCGGAAGAGAAAGGCCTCTTCTTTTTTCCGTTCCCTTTCCGGCGAGATCAAAAGGACCTTCATAGCTAATTGATTTAACCCATTCTGCGGGAAAGATTCAACGCCTGCCTGCAGACAGGTTTTCGGCTGAAATACATTATGTTTTTGATAGAAAGAACTTCCATCTAACGGACCCGGTCCTCAAAAAGTCAAAAAAGTGGCATGGATATTGCTTGTTAGAAAAAGCTGAAAAGCATATCACCTGCTTTGCTTGAGATCGGCGGGTATTCTTATCAACGATGACAAGCAAGATTAGCAGATGAACATTAGTAAATCTCCCGCTCCGGCTGGCAAGGCGAAGGCAACCGCCTGGGGAGAGGATATTAGAAGGTGTGCACATTTGGAGTTCAAACCATGCATTTTTGAACTTTAGATATCAGTTTTATGAATACCCTTGAATCGAATTAAAGTATTTGTTAAGATGATGTCGTTTTATAACTGGGGGAAAAAGAGGAATGGTATTTGATGCACTGTGGGGTTTGTTTTCAACGGACTTGGCCATTGATTTGGGGACGGCGAATACGGTCGTCTACGTAAAAGGGAAGGGGATCGTTTCTTCCGAACCCTCGGTGGTGGCCATTCAAAGGGATTCAAGAGGAGAGAAACGGGTCCTGGCTGTGGGTCGCGAAGCCAAGGAGATGTTGGGTCGAACCCCGGGTAACATTTTTGCCATCCGGCCGATGAAGGACGGCGTGATTGCCGATTTTGAAATCACCGGCGAGATGCTTCGCTATTTCATCGCCAAAGTTCACAATCGAAAAACCCTGCTTCGGCCCCGAGTGGTTATCTCTGTCCCCTCAGGTATCACGCCCGTAGAGAAACGTGCGGTCCGGGAATCGGCCCAGTCTGCCGGTGCGAGAGAGATCTACTTGATCGAGGAGCCCATGGCGGCTGCCATCGGAGCTGGGCTTCCGATCACCGAAGCCTCTGGGAATATGGTGGTGGACATCGGTGGAGGGACGACAGAGGTGGCTGTCATTTCCCTGTCAGGGATTGTGACCAGTCAGTCCATCCGGGTGGCTGGCGATAAGATGGATGAAGCTATTGTCCAGTACGTCAAGAGAAAATATAATCTTCTCATCGGCGAACGAACGGCCGAATTGATCAAGATCAACATCGGGACCGCCTATCCTGAAGAGAATCCTCAAACCATAGAGGTCAAGGGAAGAGACTTGGTGACAGGTATCCCTAAAACCCTTGAGATCAATAGTGAGGAGGTCCGGGAGGCCCTGGCTGAATCGATCAATACCATTATCGACACGGTCCGGATTACTCTGGAAGGGACCCCACCGGAATTGGCGGCAGATATTGTGGACAAAGGGATTGTTCTGGTGGGCGGAGGAGCCCTTCTGAAGAACCTCGATATATTACTTCGGGAAGTGACCAGCCTTCCCATTACGATCGTAGACGATCCCCTTTCGTCCATTGTTTTAGGTGCCGGAATGGTATTAGACAATGAACAATTGCTCCGTACTGTAACGGTTCAATATTGAGATTGATGAGGATACGAGGTCTTTTCCTCTTCCGAAGATATTCCCTTCCCATTTTTATCGTGCTCCTTTTGTTGTTTGCTCTTGTTCTCATGTCGCTGAGAACCAAACAGAGAAAGGGGGTGGAACTCTTTGATGCCCTCCTGATGGAGATCAGTTTCCCCTTTCAAAAAGCTGCTACCCTTGTCATCAAGACCGTTCAGGGAACCTTCCAGCACTATGTTTTTTTGGTGAATCTTGAGAGAGAGAACAGGATGCTCAAGGAGAAGATCGCTCAACTCCAAGAAGAGAATCACCGGATGAACGAAATCAAGTTGGCCAATGAGCGTTTGAGGCAGCTTCTCCAATTTCGGGAGAAAAACTCCCCTTCCATGATCGGGGCTGAAGTCATCGGCAGAGATCCCTCGTTTTGGTTTAAGAGCGTGATGATTGATAAAGGGGAGAGGGATGGGGTGAAAAAAGGAATGGCCGTGATCTCGCCGAGGGGGGTGATCGGCCAGGTCCTTAAGATCGCGCCCCATTATGCCACCGTTCTTCTCATCACCGACTACAACAGTGCCGTGGATTGCGTTGTCGAGAGGAGTCGAGCGAAGGCGATCGTTGAAGGAAAAGGAGAAAACCGGTGCCAACTGAAATACCTTCTTCGCGCGGAAGAGGTGGCGGTCGGGGATGTCGTCATCACCTCGGGATTGGGTGGAAATTTTCCAAAAGGATTGATGGTGGGCGAGGTCAAGAAAGTGGACAAGAAAGGTCACGGCGTTTTCCAATATGCTGAATTGGTGCCAAGCGTTGACATGACGCGGTTGGAGGAGGTTTTTGTGGTCATGGAGCAGGAGCCTCTTCAGCCTGCTCACCCGCAGGAAGAAAAAGAGAAGAAGAGGAAGAAAACCAAAAAATGAAGCGGTTCGTTTTACCTCTCTTCGCAGGAATTCTATTTCTCATCCTTCAGACGACGTTGTTGTCCATCCTTCCGATTCAAAGGATCAGGCCGGACATCCTACTGATCTTTACCCTCTATCTGACCTTTTTGTTTCCGCCGATTTTGGGTGGAATCCTGGCGATGTTCCTAGGGTATCTCATGGACCTCTTTTCTGGAAACGCATTGGGCTTTTACACCTTCTCCAGGCCGCTTCTCTTTTTTGCTGGCTATTTTTTTAAAGAGCGATTCTATCTCGAGGGATTTTCATCTCAATTCCTTTTCGCCTTTGTCTTTGGAATGTTAGAAGGGGTTCTCATCTTAATTCTTCTGAACGCCGTTCAACCCGTCTCGCTTGGAAACCTCTATCCCATGCTGTTTACTTTCCTCCTTCCCCAATCGTTTTTCACGGGTCTCGTCACCCCAATCCTTTTTTTCCTCTTTCAAAAGGCGTCATCCCCTTTATTTCGCCAGGCCGAGCAGGGAATCAAGGAGAGAACTTAGGTCATGATGGAACTCAACACCCAAAGGATGGAAGACTTCAAAGGAATTTATAGATACCTCGTGGTCTTTATCAGCTTGGCTTTCTTGTTGATCTTCATCCGTCTCTGGTCCCTTCAAGTGATCATGGGAGGTGATCTCCGACGTCTGTCCGAAAACAATTGCATTCGGCTCCGTGAGAATCCCGCCGATCGGGGAATGTTATTGGATCGGAAAGGACGTATTCTGGCCCGTAACCGTCCTTCTTTCGAAGTTTATCTTGTTCCTGAAGATGTGAAATCCAACCCGGAAGTGATCGCTCAAGTGGGAAAATTGTTGAACATACCCACTGAAGACATTCAGCAGAGATTCGATACGCAGAAACGACGTGCACCCTTCAAACCGGTGAAGATTAAATCGGACATCGACTGGAATGAACTGGCCCTTCTTGAAACGAATCGGGTTCATCTTCCAGGACTCATCGTGGATGTCAGACCGAGGAGAGCCTACGATTATGGAGATCTGGCCTCCCATCTCATCGGTTATCTTGGAGAGATTGACGAGAATGAATTGAAACAGTCGAGGGAGACCGCTTACCGGATGGGTGCCTTGATTGGAAAATATGGAATCGAATATCGGTGGGAAAACGACCTGAGAGGAGTGGACGGAGGCCGGCAGATCGAAGTCGATGCTCTGGGAAGGGAGATCAGACCGATGGGAGTCGTCGAGCCCTTTCCGGGGAACAACCTTTTCCTCACCATCGATTTAGACCTCCAGCAAACCGCCGAGGAAGCCTACCAGGATAAAAATGGAGCCCTCGTCGCCATGGACCCAAAAACGGGGCACGTCTTGGCGATGGTGAGCAAGCCTTCTTTTGAACCGGATGTCTTCGCAAGAAATATTTTGCCGGAGGAATGGAAGTCTCTTGTGGAGAATCCCTCTCATCCTCTTCAGAACAAGGGGATCCAGGGGCAATATCCCGCGGGGTCCGTTTTTAAAATCATCACCGCCATTGCAGGCCTGGAATCTGGCACGATTACTCCGAACACAACGTTCACTTGCACCGGTGCATTCCCGTACGGAAATCGGAATTTTCGTTGCTGGAAGGAAAAGGGGCATGGAAGCATCAGTCTGCATCGAGCCATCGTTGAATCCTGTGACATCTACTTCTATCAGGTCGGCTTGAAAGTAGGACCGGATCTCATTGCCCATTATGCCAATGAGTTCGGGTTGGGCAAGGTAACGGGAATCGCACTGCCTCACGAAAGGCCCGGGACGGTTCCCTCCAGCTCCTGGAAAAAGAAACGGTTTGGCGTTCCCTGGTATAGCGGTGAGACCCTCTCCTTCTCCGTGGGCCAGGGGTATCTGAATGCAACGCCTCTTCAACTCTTGATGCTCATCTCGGGCGTTGCCAATGGGGGGAAACTATTCCTGCCTCAGGTGGTGGAAAAGGTAGAAAATATTTACGGGAGCAAATTGAAAGAGTACCCACCGGTGGAGTTGGGGAGGGCGAACGTTTCGGAGAAGACGCTTCAAAGCGTCCAGGACGCGCTCCGGGGAGCCGTCAATGATCCTCACGGGACAGGGTGGACGTGCGCCTTGAAAGATGTCAAAGTGGCGGGGAAGACGGGGACGGCCCAGGTCATCAAATTGCCCGATAATTTTAAGAAAGGGGATATGAATCGGGTGCCCCTTAAATTTCGGGATCACGCCTGGTTTGTGGCTTATGCTCCATTTGAAGATCCCAAGATCGCAGTTGCTGTTCTTGTTGAGCACGGGGGATTCGGGGCTTCAGCTGCCGCCCCCATTGCGAAGAAGGTGATCGAACGATATTTTAATGTACAACCTTCTGCCCCCCAAAAGAGGACGGAAGTGGAAAGCGATTTGGAAGATGCAGATTGACCGACGCCTCTTGATTCATTTTGATTGGATTTTAGTGGGGTTTGTTCTTGCCATTGCCTCGATCGGCATCCTCAACCTCTACAGCGCTACCACCAAGATAGAAATCTCCGGGACCCCACTCTATCTCAAACAGATTTTTTGGGTGTTGATCGGATTGGCGATCATGGTGACCATCGCCTTCATCGAGTACCGTTTTTATTCTGATGTTGGTTATATCGCTTATTCCATCGCGTTATTTCTTTTAATCGTCGTGCTGGGTTACGGCATGATCACGTCCGGCGCCCAGCGATGGGTGAAGATCGGATCCCTTTCCTTTCAGCCTTCGGAGTTCGTGAAGATCGCTCTCATCATGGCGCTGGCAAAGTATTTCCATCGACCTCCTGACCGGAAGGGGTATTCGTTGAAACAGCTTGGCTTGCCCTTTATCCTCCTTCTTTTTCCGATGGGCTTGATCCTTAAACAACCCGACCTGGGGACCGCCATCATCCTTTTGCTCGTTTTTTTCTCGATCCTGATCTTTGTTAAGATTCGATGGTCCTCCTTGCTGGCCATCGTATTGCCCGGAGCGGCTGTCGTGCCGCTTCTTTGGAGATTTCTTAAGGAATATCAGAAGAAGCGAATTATTACCTTCTTTAATCCGGACCTCGATCCTCTGGGGGCAGGCTATCACCTCATCCAATCGAAGATCGCTGTCGGATCAGGGGGAATCCTTGGAAAAGGTTTTATGAAAGGGACGCAATCCAAATTGGGTTTTCTCCCAGAGCAACAGACAGATTTTATCTTCTCTGCCCTGGGGGAGGAATGGGGCTTGATCGGATCTCTCTTCGTCATCAGTCTTTATTTTGCTCTGATCCTGTGGGGGCTTCGGATTGCCGTCCAGGCAAAGGACCGCTATAGTGCCATCCTTGCTTTCGGCGTCGTGGCCATGCTCTTCTGGCATGTCTTCATCAACATCGGAATGGTGTTGGGGATGATGCCTGTGGTAGGCATTCCGCTTCCTCTTCTCAGTTATGGCGGGTCTTTTATCATCTCTACACTCATCGGAGTGGGCCTCCTCCTAAACGTCAGCATGAGAAGGTATCTGTTTTAACCCCACCCTATCCCTCCCCCTCAAGGGGGAGGGTGGGGGAGGGGGTGCAATCCGCATTCAGAAGGGTACGTCATCGTCTGCCCCGGAGGGGGGTTCATGGTCTACATCAGGTTCTTTCCCCGTATCCGGAACCTCGGCAACGGCTCCGGGTGCCCCTAACATCTGCATTCGGCTTGCCACAATTTCAGTCGTCGACCTTTTGTTCCCATCCTTGTCTTCCCATGTTCGGGTCCGAAGCCGGCCTTCAACATACACCTGTTTTCCCTTATTCAAATATTCTCCACAGATTTCAGCCAATCGGCCAAAGGCCACCACCCGATGCCATTCCGTGAGGGTGGTCTTCTCCCCGGAACGGTTCACCCAATTTTCGGTCGTGGCCATCCGAAAATTAGCAACCGTTGTACCATTACTTAAGTACTTGACCTCGGGGTTTGCTCCCAAATTTCCGATGAGAATGACTTTATTCACTCCCGCCATAAACCCTTCCTCCTTCGTGTGGACCCAAACGGTCCACACATCGGCCTGAACCTCATCCGGTTCATGCCCTGATATGAATGGACGAGAATTGATCCATCATGCCTGCAATCAGTAGATGAATCTTCGAACGCTTATCGTATGGGCACTTCCATGAACGATACGTCACCTTATCATTTCTGAAACCTCTTTTCAAGGCCAACCATCCGTAGCCAAGTGAGCTGATGCTAGCCCGCGTGAAATCCCTTTGATTACGGATACGAGGACCGACCTTGGGAAGAAAGCTGAAGGGTTGACGAGATGAGAAATATATCTTAGTCTTTGCTTGGGTTGGCGCTATCGGGGGATCGATATGAAAAAGAAAATCGTTCTGCTGTTGTCGATCACGCTGGGAATACTTGTCTTGCTCATTCCTTTTCTGGGGTCTGGAAGAGCTGCTTCGCCCTCTCAAAAGGGATGTCCTGCCTGTGACTCTTTTGGCGTTCAAAGGTCCCCAGAGAGGAAAGAGGCCCCTGTTTTTTCCCTCAATAGTTTGGATGGGAAGCAGATCAGCCTCAGTGAGTTCAAGGGGAAACCCGTCCTGATCACCTTCTGGGCCACCTGGTGTGAATCCTGTAAAGAGGAGCTTCCTGTATTGAATAAATTTTGTGTTGGAAAGGAAGATCAACTGGTTTGGCTTTTAATTGTCATTGACGGAGAGAGAAAGAAAGCTGCTCAGAAAATCGTCAACCAAAACAAGGTCACCCTTCCTGTCCTCTTGCTTTTGAAGGAAAAGGCAATGGATCAATACGGAGTCAGAGGATGGGTTCCCCAGACATTTATCATCGATCGAGAGGGGAGGTTGCTGGGGAAGATTGTAGGACCGAGGGATTGGTGTTCACCGGAAGCCTGGTCTTGCCTGAAAGAGCTCCTGGAACTTCGTTGACAAATGTCACCATTTTCGTATAATAATCCCTGTTTCTCAATTCAGAACTGGATTTTTTTATGAAATATCTCTATAAGTCAGAAAGTATTACCATTCCGCAAAGACTTCTCTTCATCCCCCTGAAGGAGACGGTCGTCTTCCCTTACGTCGTTGCTCCTCTTTTTTTTCAGTCTGATGAGGCGTTAGCCATCTTAAATAAGGTCTTATTGGAGAATAGCGTCATCGGATGTGTCGGTCTGCGCGATCTCTATCTCAAAGATCCTCAACCCAAGGACCTCCTTTCCGTCGGAACGGTCTGTAAGATCCTTCAATTGGTCAAGTTACCCAATAGAGGGATGAAGATTCTCGTGGAGGGACTTTCAAGAGTTTTCCTGCAAAACATTACTCGGGAAACCCCCTATTTTAAGGCTGATGTCAGTGAGATCAACGAGCATCAAGAAAAGACCGTTCTCTCCGAAACCCTTGTTCAGAGCATTGGGACCCTTTTTAAAATCTCTCTGTCTGGGGGAAAGCCCTTGCCCGAAGAGATATTGAAGACCCTCGATAAGATTGACCATCCAGGGAGACTCGCTGACCTGATTGCGATCACCCTCCATTTGGGATTGAAGGAACAGCAAGAAATTTTTGAAACCGTTGATCCGCTGGAGCGATTGAAGAAAGTCTTTCATCACTTCAATCAAGAGATTCAATCCTCCCCACCCCGACCCCGTGCCCTGCTCAATCCCGGGAAAGAGGCAGGGAAATTTCAGAAGGATCATTCTCCCCGTCCTTCTGCGCGAGGGCAGAGGGAAGCCTTTGAAGAAGATCCCTATCAGGCTGAGATCCAGGAACTCAAGGAGAAAGTCCGAAACGCAGGGATGCCGCAAAAAGTTGAGGAGATCGCTTATAAAGAAATCAACCGACTGGAGCGGATGAATCCAGTTTCTGCGGAATATACCGTTTCCAGAACCTATCTCGACTACCTCGTCACGATGCCATGGAATAAGAAGACAGTGGACAACCTCGACCTCAGCCGGGCTCAAGCGATCCTCAACGAGGACCATTATGACCTCGAAAAGGTAAAAGAGCGGATCATCGAGTTCTTGGCTGTCAAAAAATTGAAAGAACCGATGAAGGGCCCGATCCTCTGTTTTGTCGGTCCCCCCGGTGTGGGCAAGACCTCCCTGGGGCGTTCCATCGCCCGTGCGCTAGAGAGAAAATTCATTCGCATCTCCTTGGGAGGAGTAAGGGATGAGGCAGAGATCCGGGGGCACCGCCGAACTTACGTGGGAGCTCTTCCCGGCCGGATTATTCAAGAGATCCGGAGGACGGAGACCTCCAATCCCGTGTTCATGCTCGACGAAGTGGATAAGATTGGCCAGGACGTCCGGGGAGATCCTGCCGCCGCCCTTCTTGAAACCCTTGATCCGGAGCAGAATTTTTCATTTACAGATCATTATTTAGATGTCCCGTTTGACCTCTCCCACGTCCTGTTTATTACGACGGCCAATACCCTCTCTCCCGTCCCTCCTGCTTTATTGGATCGAATGGAGGTGATCCATCTGACGGGATATACCGAGGAGGAGAAGGAGAAGATCGCCTTCCAATTTTTGATCCCGCACCAGAAAGAAGAAAATGGGTTGAAAGACTATCCCCTCTCTTTCACCTCTGGCGGGGTTTACAAAGTCGTCCGAGAATATACGCGGGAAGCAGGGGTCAGGAATTTGGAAAGGGAGATTGCGACCATCTGTCGGAAGATTGCCAAGGAAGTAGCCATGGGGAATATCCCGAAGGAGAGCATCGATGAGGCAGCCGTTGAGGAATTCTTGGGTCCACGCAAATTCTTCCGCGAGATTGCCCAGGCGAGGGATCGCGTCGGCGTGGCGACGGGGTTGGCGTGGACCGAGAACGGGGGAGACATCATCTTTATCGAGACTTCTAAGATGAAAGGGAATAGAGGGCTCATCCTGACCGGGTCTCTGGGAGAGGTCATGAAGGAATCTGCTCAGGCTGCCCTCTCTTATATTCGAACCAATGCTTCTTCTCTCCATGTTCCTGAGAATTTTTATGAAGCGTGCGATCTTCACATCCACATCCCCTCTGGGGCCACCCCCAAAGATGGACCTTCTGCCGGGATTACCATCGCCACTGCAGTTCTCTCTCTTCTGAAAGAGAAGCCTATCCCTCGTGAGATTGCGATGACCGGTGAGTTGACCTTGAGCGGAAGGGTGCTTCCTGTGGGAGGGATTAAGGAAAAGATCCTGGCTGCCCGCCGGGCTGGAGTGAAGACAGTGATCCTGCCTAAGCAGAATGAGAAGAATCTTGAGGATATCCCGGCCTATATCAAAGAGGAGATGAGGTTCATCTTAGTGGATCACGTCCAGGAGGTGTTGCATTTGATATTCCCCTCATCGTCTTCGGTAAAAATAGGGTTGGATACGTTTAAGAATTGAGTCCGGGTAGGTTGTCTAACTCCAAACTTCAAAATCCAAATGTCAAATCAATGTCATCAAAGTTCAAAAATAGGAATTTTATTTTTTGTAATTTGGATTTACTTTGACATTTGAACTTTGGTATTTGACATTGTTGCCGTATGGCACCTTTCAAATCTGGCTTTATCTCCATCCTGGGAAGGCCGAATGTCGGAAAATCGACGCTTTTTAATCGTTTCCTTGGTGACAAAATTGCGATTGTTTCAGAAAAGCCCCAGACCACACGGAACCGGATTCTTGGCATTAAAAATGTCGAGGAAGGTCAGCTCATCTTCCTCGATACCCCGGGGATTCACCATGGTCGTTCTGAATTGAATCAGCGGATGGTTCGAACCGCCATTTCCTCAGGCCGGGATGCAGATGTCCTTCTCTTTCTCATCGAGGCAATGAATCCGCACGTGGAGGAAGACAGGGAGATGATAAAATCCCTCAAGGAAAGCCGGGGCGTTCCCTTTCTGGTGATTAATAAAATGGATAGGGTGAAAAGGCCGACGCTTCTTCCCCTCATGGAGCGGTATCGGAATCTTTATCCCTTTAAAGAGATCATTCCCATCTCGGCCATCACCGGAGACGGGGTAGGGATTCTATTGGATGAGATTCTGAAAGTCCTCCCCGAGTCCCCCCCTTATTATCCGGAAGACATGACCACCGATCAGACGGAGCGGTTCTGGGTTTCTGAAATCATTCGAGAGAAAGTGATCGAACAATCGTATCAAGAGATTCCCCATTCGACGGCGGTCACCATCGAAGCGTTTAAAGAGCATTCTGAAAAAAATCTCGTGGTCATTCAGGGAACGATCCATGTGGAAAGAGACTCTCAAAAAAAGATCGTCATCGGAAAAGGTGGGCAGAAATTGAAAAAGATTGGAGAGGCTGCCCGGAAAGAGATAGAGGCCTTCTTAGGCACGAGGGTTTTTTTAGAGCTGTGGGTGAATGTGGAGAAAAATTGGACCCAGGACCCGCGGGCCTTGGATCGATTGGGGTATCTGGCAACGTTGAACCATTCCCATTAAGAGATTTCTGAAAAAGTCCAGAAATCTCTGATTACACCGATTACAGAAGGATTACACGGATTGGAAACCTGTTAAAAATTCAAAGAAATCTGCGTAATCTTTTTGGGAATCTGTGTAATCAATAGAGCGAAAGGGTTTTTTTTAGAGCTCTTATTAAGAGGATTCAATGGTGGACGAACCCGAAACCTTAGGAAGCTATCTTAAAAATCAGCGGGAGTCCAAAAAGATTTCCTTGAGAGAGATGGCAAAAATTACGAGGGTGAGGGAGCGCATTCTCAGGGCCATCGAAGAGGATCGGCACGAACTTCTCCCTCCTGCCACCTATGTGAAAGGGTTTCTTTCCGCCTATGCGAAATATCTCAGGCTCGATGAGAATGAAGTCCTTCTCCGATACGAAAGAGTTTTGAAAGGAGAGCCCGTTGCACCCCCCCGTGCGGAACTCGTTAAACCCAAGGAGAAGGTGATTCCCATCGAACCTCCAAAACCCGAAGAGAAGATTTCCTCCCCTTCACCTCCAACACCAAAGCAGAAAATTCCCCCGGCTCAACCCTCACCGCGCAAAAGAGAAATCTTGTGGAATACAAAACCGACTTGGGTCATAGCAGGAGTCATTGCAGCAAGCCTCATCCTTCTTTATTTCTTCTCCCCGTACTCTTCAAG
>Ga0102851_10001855_pt1 | contig 12412 bp, 9 predicted proteins | sample Mud3Dept3metaG_FD_79558 | JGI IMG/M metagenome (GOLD analysis project Ga0102851, IMG submission 79558) | Freshwater wetland microbial communities from Ohio, USA, analyzing the effect of biotic and abiotic controls - Mud 3 Core 4 Depth 3... | ecosystem: Environmental > Aquatic > Freshwater >... | reverse complement strand
TGACGCGGTGGGCTGTCACCGGTAGGGACAGCCTCTACGTGAATACGCTCTGCCACCGGCTCTATCAGAGCATCACCCGCATGATAGAAGAGAACGGTAATCCAAAGGCGCTTAACCAGTTGAAAAAGAGTCTCTGTTTTCTTTGGTCAAGCGATTTTCGCACACACATAACAGCTGAGCGCTGGCAAGCCTTCATGACGGAAATTGAAAACTTACTCCGCGAGACTGCAGGCCCAGGCCAATCAACCGGACAGTCAATGGGTCACGCCGGGAAGCGCCGCGGGCCACACATCGTGCCACTCTCTCTTAACGGTCTTGACGGAAGTCTCTTTGTGCGCTCCCGCGCGGAAACGACTGGCCGGGCGCACGTCTCAGGGCCAGGCGTCTCCGAGGTGTCGAAGGAGAAGGGGTTCCTCCAGATATCGACGCCTTTCACGCAGGTGAGGCTCGACTTGAGGCGTGGGCTTGCGATTGAGACGCTCCGCTTTCCTGAGATATGGCCGGCACCCCTCGTTGGCACGGTCCCTCACGGCTACTTCGACGATATTGCCCTCAGCGCTGACTGGTACACGGGAAACAGCGTTCTCCAGAGGCCAGGCAAGCCGCAGGTGGCAGATCTCGAGCCTGTTGAGGCGGACGTTGTGGCAGGATCGGACGAGGGTGAGGGCTGGGTTGGCTGCGTCGTGTCCGTGCCCACAGAAATTGGACCCGTCACGAAGCGCATCAGGGTCTACAGGAAAAGGCCACAGATCGACCTTGACTACACGTTCGAATGGAGAACCATCCCTGCAGGTTCCTTCAAGACAGGATTCGTCACGCTCCTTCCCGAATCATATGACCTGACAGGCCTCTTTTACGCAACACACAACGGAGGTTCCTCGCTCGAAGTATTCAGAATGCACCATCAGAGCATAACGCAGAATGGACCGGCCTCCAGCGTTGTAACGGCCTCCAGCGGACTGGGGGCGACGGAGGGCCTCGTGCTGATGGGTGACGCACGAAAGGCTATAGCGATCCACGTGGACCCGTCCATCTGCGCGGCCATGCCCATGATAGCGTTTCGCCTTGTTCCCCCTTCATTTTTCGGACGTGTCATGTTCTCCTGCGGGGAACTGGACGAGACCCGGACAGAGGAAGTGCAGGGCCCCTTGCGGTTCTGCTGCAGCATAACCGGAATTGGCCGGAAATAGGAGAGGCAGACTGAGCACGGAGGAATGAATGAGTTTTCTCGAACACAATCTTGAGGTCATCAAAGAGCACCACCCGGAACTGCTCGATGTGGTGAAAGAGATTGAGGCAGACAGGACCTCCGTGCGCGTCACACGCGCAGAAAGCGGCGAACCCAGGGTGGTCTTTACGAAGGCGGGTGGAGAGGAGTTGCACATCCATAGCGCCGAAGACCCAGTGAAATGTGCGCGCGAAGCGGTTGACCTGCTCAATAAAACCGACAAGGAGGGAGTGATAATCCTCCTTGGTTTCGGTCTCGGCTACTTCGCTGAGGAACTCTTCAAGCACTTCGATAAAGGCCATACCATGCTCATCTACGAGGCCACACCCTGGCTCTTCAAGGCTGCGCTGGAGTCGAGAGACCTGACGAACCTGCTGGCATCAAGCAAGATCAGGATTCTTCTGGGCCCTGAGCAGGACAATTTTTCATTCCTGCATGAGTATCATCATCACATAGTGAACGGCAGGCTTTACATAGTCGGTCACATGCCCTCCATGAGGCTTAACCAGGAGGCGTACGAGCGGTTCCGGAAGCGCGCGAAGGAAGAAAACGGACTCATAATGTCAGGGGTTGGGACCGCGGTTGGGCTTGGGAAGGAGTTTGTCAATGCGTTCATGCAGAACCTGGCGACCATACTGAGAAAGCCGGGGGTTACGGCGCTGCGCGACCTGTTCAAGCATCGGCCTGCCATAGTCGTTGCCGCGGGACCGTCCCTGGAGAAGAACCTGCACCTTCTGCAGAGAGCGAAATCGAGGGCCGTGATAATCGCGGTGGATGCCGCCATCCCCACATTGCTTCCTGCCGGGATCATCCCTGATCTGCTCGTTGCGATTGACCCTCTACCTGAGAACGCCGCCTTCTTCCGAGACAATCCGCTCCTCAAGGAAGTGCCTTTCATCTGCCTCACCCAGTATACGCCTGAGATCGTCAGCCTCTACCCCGGCCCTGTCTTCATGAACACGGTGATGCAGAATCTTGTCACCACATGGTTGAGCCCATTCTGGCAGGATAAAGGGACGGTCTTTTGCTTCGGCGGCTCAGTAGCGCACATGGGGTTCGCTGCAGCCGAGCACCTTGGCTGTGAACCCATCGCCCTCGTAGGGCTCGACCTTTCTTTCGGGGCCAAGTTTCACGCAGGCGATGCCTCCAGCCTCCTCACGTCAGTCCACGGTGTGCCATTTGAGTTCAAAGATAGGGCGAGCATGGCGGAAAACATATTCGGCGAGAGCACATACACGCTGAAATCCTTTCTGACCTTCAAAACATCTTTCGAAAAGAGATTAAGGACCTATACGGGCACCGTGGTGCAGGCAAGCGAGGGCGGGCTTCCCCTGGAAGGCGCCAATACAATGAGGCTTTGCGACTTCATCGATGAGCACTGCAACCTTCCTGATTTGGATGCGCGCATTGAATTGGGCCGCATGTTCGACACGCAGGTCAGCTATAACCTGGAGGCCCTGGTAGAGCATGTCACATCTGCCCGCAATCGCTTCCGCGAGACGAGGAAACTTTCCAAAAGGATGCTCACGCACATCCACAGACTGAAGAAGCTACGCGAACTGAAGCAGGAAGAGACCGATGAATTCCACCAGATTCTCGATAAGGTCCAGGAGATCACGGAGAAGGTGAGGCACCCACTTCTCAACCTTCTGGCCCTCTACCACTACCAACTGGAGCTCTACCTGAAACGACAGTCCGTTATCGAGATCGATGCTGTCGAGGACAAGTATGAGCGGCTGGACCAGCAACTCGTGAGGGGCCTCAACTATTACGGCGAACTCATCGAGGCGATCGACCTCTTTACGAAGGAACTCGACCGGCTCCTCGCTGACCTCAGACGGGACAAGAAAATAAACAAAGTACTCGCGGATACATCACTGTCTGAGGCTGAGAGGCTTCTTGAGGCAGGTCGCATGTTCAGGAAGGCGGGAAGGATTTCGCTCGCCGTAAAGTATTTTGAGGCAACACGGGCCCAACTCGGCTCATTGCCTGAGATTGAGCTCGCCCTTGCCGAACTCTACATGAAACAATTCAGGTTTTACGAAGCAAAAGAACTTCTGAATGAGTTGAAAGACCGGGGACCGGGGACCGGCACTGGCGGCAAGAACGAAAAGCTGGAACCAGTGAAAGTGCAAGCGCTGATCGAGGAGTGCGAGAGAAAGATCGCTGCCTGGGAAGAGAAGGGGAAAGGCATGCACGCACTTGTGCAGAAGGCCGAAGAGAGTTATGGAGACAAGCTCGACTCCGGCCTCTTTTACTTCAGGGTCAAAAATTTCGAGCGGGCCCTCAGCTCATATTCACAGGCGGTGGATGCGTTGAGCCGGGATGCGAGGGCTGACCGGGAAGCTTGCCACGCCAAGGCACCCCTGTTCCGGCTGGTTGCCGCCTGGTATGGACTTGCACACACCTTTGTCAAGTTGGGGCAGAAAGAAAAGGCATGCGATGCCTTTGCAAAAGCCCTGGAGATCGATCCGGAAAATGCGTCAATCTACAAGGACCTGGGCCTTCTTGCCGCGGAAAATGGAAATCTTGATTCCGCCGAAATGTTCCTGGGCAAGGCCCTGGAACTGGCGCCCCAGAACGAAGATCTCTATGGGATCATCACACGCCTCCTTGTAAGCCGGGGGGCGCGTGAGGAGGCCATAGCCCTGTATGAATACGGCCTTGCGCAGAATCCAGGCAGTCAACGGCTCCAGAAGGAGCTTCTCCTCCTGTATAAGGACGCCGTGCTCGCTAGGGCATCCCTAGGTGGCAACAGCCAGTAAAGGTTTACCTCCCTTAGCACCTTCTTCCTATTAAGTTTCCTCCTAAGATTCCGACAAATTGACTATGAAAGACCGAAACCTCAAGTCAGAAGGGAGGTGAAGGAAAGATTAGGGACGAGGGGTGATCTCATTCAAGGGTAGCCGGAAGCTATCCTGAAAAACCGATTCAAGGAGGAAGACATGCCAATAGTTGTAAACTCAAACATCGCTGCATTAAACGCTCAGAGAAACGTCGGAATAAGCAACTCAAAACTGTCCCAATCGCTCGCAAGGCTCTCGTCAGGCTTGCGGATCAACGGCGCTGCTGATGACGCAGCCGGCCTTGCCATTGCCACCAAGTTCCAGGCCCAGGTGCGAGGCATTGCACAGGCCGTGAGGAACGCAAATAACGCCATATCTCTTGTGCAGACCGCGGAAGGTGGCATCAACACGTTGACCAACATCCTGCAGAGGCTGAGAGAGCTTGCTGTCCAGGCATCGTCTGACGACAACACAGCGTCTGACCGCGCAAACCTGACCCAGGAAGCAGAATACCTGGTTTCGGAGTTCACGCGTTCAGCAAGTTCGTCAGAATTCAACACCATGACCCTTCTCGACGGCTCCTTCACGGGCAAGTACTTCCAGGTCGGTGCAAACTATGCGCAGAGGGTCACCTTTACCATCACTGATGCGCGCGGCCGGTCCGTGGGCGGCCGTGCCGAGTACACCGGCGACATAGCAGACGGTGTGACCGAGGCCGTGAACGAGAACTTCGGCGCAGGCGAGATCAAGATCAATAACGTGGACGTGGCACCCACAAACGAGGCGGATGACCAGTATTCGGTGCTCGATGTCTCCAGCGATGAAGTCACTGCAAGCGCAGCCACACTGGCCGACGTCACGCTTTACATCAACGACACGGCGATCAGCCTTGCGGACATGAGTGCCATGGACGCTAGTCTCGTCGTGGCGGCAGTCAGAGATGCCATCGTTGACGCGGGCATCACGAATGTGACTGCGAGGAGTACGGACGCCAGTGCGTGGGTACTTGAGGCTACGGGCGGAGTAAACCTGAAATTAGCTATCGAGAACGGCGCCGGCGACGACGCGTCTGACATTCTGGTAGACCTCGGTCTCGGTGCGGTCTCTACCATGTGGGGTTCGGGCGATGCAACGACTGCCGTCACAAACTATAACGGCGAGTCGAGCGCCATTGCCAAGGCAGTTGCGATTAACGCAATAAAAGGCACCTCAGGCGTGCTTGCCACCGCCCAGGCAAACGAAGTGACCGGCACTGCTGCAATTACCGCGGTAACCCTGGCTTCAGGCGACGTGTACATCAATGGATATGACATCGGCGCGGGCACGATACTGGGTAACGACAGCACCGGTGCGCTGGTCACGGGAATCAACAGCCAGAGCACGAACACGGGCGTGACAGCAAGCGTCGATACGGACGGCATGCTCGTGCTGACGGCAGCAGACGGCCGGAACATTTCAGTCACCACCAGGACCGCTGCCATAGCAGGGAACCTGGGGCTTTCCGGCACGGCTACGGGCACCACGTACGTCTACCGTTCCGAAGTCCAGCTGAACGACGATGAATCATTCGAGATCACCAGTGCTTCGAGCGTGGAGGACCTGACCGGAACTACCGCCACGTCCGCTTCAGCAACGTCAGACGTGGCCACGTACAACGTGGCGACAATAGAAATCGACACGCAGGCGAATGCCCAGGCAGCGCTTTTGACTGTTGATGCGGCTATGGATGACCTGAATGCCATCCGGGCCCAGATCGGTGGTGTGCAGAACAGGCTACAGTTCACCGTGTCGAACCTGGAAATAGCTTCCGAGAACATGAGTGCATCGGAAAGCCGGATCAAGGACGCGGACTTTGCGGCTGAAGTAGCGACATTCACGAGGAACCAGATACTGGTACAGGCAGGTGTGGCAATGCTGGCCCAGGCGAACACGATACCGCAGATTGCTCTGCAGCTGTTGCGGTAAAACTGGTGGAGGGGGGTTGGTCGCGAGACCCTCCCCCCTCATCATGGATGAGAGGCCAGTGACATGAAGGCGACGCCGACAGCAGAAATCATGGTGGCACAGGTCCAGGTGGCAGATCACCTGGCAAAACGCAGTGCCGTACAGCACCAGGATGAAAAGCAGCCTGTGGCGGTAAAGACCCAAGCGGTTCCTGTAAAGGTGAGTGTTGATGAAGCGAAACAGGCGGTGGCTGAGGTGAATGACATCCTCAAGTCGATGAACCATCACCTTCAATTCTCTGTCGATGACAGGACGAACACGATCATTGTCAAGCTGATCGACGGCGAAACGGGTGAGGTGCTCCGACAGATACCGCCGGAAGAGATTGTGCGACTCAGGGCGTACTACAGGCACCAGCAGGGGTTGCTGGTGAATATGGCTGTGTAAGCAAAGGGTGGTTCGACTACCCCGTTTTCATCCTGTACTGGAAAAGAAAACGGGGTAGTCTACCCTTCTTCCGGCACACTTCGTCTGGCACAAGCTATGCAAGACTTTGGGTACCGGAAGAAGACAAAGAGGACAAAGAAGACACAAAAGATAAACTTTTTCGCACCCTTGACGATAGGGGTTGAGAAAGGCGAGAGGGGACTGGAGGCACCATGGCGATCACATCAAGCGGCCTGATATCGGGGCTCAAAACGGACGAGCTGATAACACAGCTCATGAACGCCGAGAGACAGCCCATCAAGAAGCTCCAGGAGCGACAGACCCAGTACCAGTTGAAAATGGCTGCTGTGCTTGAGCTCAAGACCAAGCTTGGCAGCTTCAAATCGGCGATCGAGGCGCTTAACAGTGCCACGAAATTCAATACCAAGGTGGCTTCGGTCACAGACACTGCCGACGGAGACGCCCTACTATCCGCTACCACGACAAGCCACGCGTCAACGGGCTCATACTCGATCCAGGTGCTTCAGTTGGCACAGGCCCATATCGTGGCAGCGCAGGGGTGGGAGGACCAGAACACCACTGCTATTGCGTCGGCTGGTGGCTCATTCAAATTCAAGGTGGGAAGCGCAGGTGCGGTGAAATCGATCGGAGTCACGGACAGCATGACTCTGCAGCGGTTGAGAGATGCCATAAACACGGCTGACGCCGGAGTAAGCGCCTCCATTGTGAATGACGGGACAGGAACCAACCCGTACCGCCTTGTCCTCACCGCCGAGTCGACAGGCTCCGACAACACAATCTACATTACCCAGAACGACACAGACCTCGATTTTGACAACAAGCAGATAGAAACAGCCTACGCTCATACCACGAACGATTATTCCGGGAACGTCTATTCCAACAGTGGGGTATTCTACACGGGCACCGACAACAACAGTTACATGGTCAAGATCACCACGGCAGGTGCAACCACCGGGGCGCTCACCGACAGGGCCAAGTATAAGTATTCGACGGATGGAGGCATCACCTGGTCGGACGAGATCACGGTGAGCACTGGAGGCGCAGACGCCACGGCCGATATCGTCATAGATGCAACAAACAAGACCCTGTACAGGGATGGCGGAGCCATCACCCTGGCTGAAGGCACTTACACCGGCGCAGGCCTTGCCACTGAAGTGGAGTCGAAACTCGGGGCGGGCTATTCGGTCAGCTATGATTCTGCCAACCGCAAATTCACCATTACCAACTCTACGGGTGGTGCCGTCACGTTCAATTGGTCGAACGCGGGTGCGACTGCTGCAGGCGTTCTGGGCTACGACACTGTCGACTCGACCGTGGCCGACGCATCGACGGATGTGAGTGACTTCGATGCGGGGGGATTTATCGATGACATGGGGGTGGCCAATAGCACCAATGGCCGCGTCAAGATTGCCTTTGGTACAGCCGGCGCCCTTGCACTTGACGACAGATTCAGCATCGACGTGTTTAATCCGGAGATGCAGACTGCACAGGATGCGGTGATTAAGATCGGGAACTCCACCATCGTAAAAAGCTCGAATACCGTTGAAGATGCCATAGAAGGTGTCACCATGAACCTGCTCAAGGCGGATGCCTCATCCACGGTCACGCTTTCGGTTACACGGGATGCTTCTGAAGCCGAAACGAGCATCAGCGAGTTTGTCGATGCGTACAACACCCTCAACGAGTTCCTCGAGGCGCAACTAAGCTACAACTCGGAAACAAAGACAGCCAACCCCTTACTGGGCGACTCAACCGTGCTTGAAATACGAAACAAGATCTCACGTGCCGTCAGCGGGTGGATCCCGGGCCTCGGCACGTCGAGCTACACGACCCTCTCTCAAATCGGCATCTCGTCAAACCGTGAGACCGGCGAACTGACCATCGATGAATCTGCTGTTGCGGCGGCCCTTAACAGCAACCCTGACGCCGTGGCCAAGCTCTTCGTAGGGACAGCGACAGCGACCAACGGTGGCGTCTCTTTCATAGGCAAGGGCTCCGACACACAACCGGGAACGTATAATGTCTACGTGGCTACCGCGCCTGAAAAGGCGACGCTCCTGGGAGCCCAGACGATAGATGTCGCGGGGATAACGGCAGATGAGACGCTGACCTTAATGTTCTCGGATGACAAGACAGAGTCCATACCCACCTATACCACCTTTTCCGTCAGCTTGAGTGCCGGCGCCACGGCAAACGGTATAGTCAACAGCTTGAACAGCGCGTTTGCCACGAATGATGTTAACTTGACGGCCACCAACGAAGGCGGCCAGATACAGATCACGTCGACCGAGTATGGCGCAGACCAGTTTATCAGAGTAACGTCAGACAAGGGGAATGTAGCGGGGCAGATCGGTTTCAACAGCGACGGGTCGTCTGCGGATGAAGGGGTTGACATTGTCGGCAGCATCAACAATCACCGAGCCGACGGAGTCGGGAATCAACTGACCGCAACCTCCGGCTTTGCCGAAGATGGTCTTGTGATAGCCATAGACTCTTCGGATACGGGGGGTCTCGGAACGATCACCATCTCATCCGGGATAGCCGACCGTTTGCCCACGAGCCTCGGCACCTACACTGCGACAACCACGGGTATCCTTGATTCGAAAGAATCGTCCATGCAGGATTCGATCGATACACTGCAAGCACAGATCGACAGGATCGAGGAACGTCTGACCGAGAAGGAAGAGAGCCTGAGGCTCAAGTTTGCCCGGCTGGAGACCCTGCTCGGTCAGTACAACACCACGAGCGATTACCTGAGCAGCCAGCTCGCCAACCTTGCGAAGATTACATCCACGAGCAAGTAGCCATGAGAAAGACCGGGCGACGGTGAAGACAAGCTTCAGCAAGCAGTACAGAGAGATCCACCTTTCTTCGATGAACGGCCAAGAGGCCGTGGTCATGCTCTATGACGGGGCCATAGGGTTCATGAAACAGGCGCTCGCTGAGCTTGGTCAAAACAACCTGGCTGCCAAAGTGCGGCTTGTGGAAAAGGTCTCGAAGATCATCGAATACCTGCAGTCCTGCCTTGATGCGGAGAAGGGCGGGGAAATTGCGGAAAACCTTAACCGGCTTTACGAATACATGATGGTCAGGCTTACGGAGGCAAACCTGCACAACGATGTGGCAAAGATGGAAGAGATAATCAAACTGCTGGGCACGGTGAGGGAGGGCTGGGCTGGCATCTGTGAGGCAGCAAGGAAAACGGATGTACAGGAGCCAGCTGAACCGGAGAAAGCGGGCGCGTGTCCCAAGACCATCACGGTAAGTGTCTGAACGGAAGGGGGTCGATTTGCAGCCGGAAACGAGACAATTGTGCGACGAACTCCTGGGTATGGCAGAGAGGGAGAGGGCAGCCCTCGGGGCCGGCAACCTAGACGAACTGGAGCGCTGCCTTGCCAGAAAATCGCACGTCCTTGATGAGTTAACCAGCATGGGCTCCAGGACGGAGCAATACGCACTTCTTGCCGGGGAGTTGTTTGAGGTGCTTGAACAGGTGCGCAACGCCCACAATGAGGTGAGGGACGGCGTCAGGAACATGCTCGGTGCCTGCGAAGAGGAGATCGTGGGCATCGAAAGGGGACGAAAGGCCCACCGGGCGTACCACCGCAGCCGCACGAGCGGAACTGGACCCGGCGGCCGAAAGGCAGGTAGCCGCAGAGGCGGGCTAAGGGAACGGCGTCGCGTGTTGTAAATTTGTCAGATTCCGGGGCCGACAGGTCAAGAAGGCGGACATCTCGGAAGAGCGCCGCTCAGTGAAGGAAAGGGTGCAGGCCTCCCAAGAGTAAGGCTTGCAGGTGGTCTCGCAATACTTTGTTCTTTCGGTACAGGAGTTGCACCTGATAGATGGAACGAATGCGATAGATTGAAGCATTCTTCAAGGGCCGGGAGGAAGGGATGGAAGAGAGAAGGATCAAAACCTTTATTGAGCTGACACGCCAGACGCTGGATGAGGAGAGCATTGGTGAAAAGGATTTCAGGCAGCGCAGCCGCCGCCTGACCGGCGACAGGCGCACTGATGAAAAAAGAAGAAGGGATCATCTGACGAGGAAACAGTAGGTCCAACCATTAAGTTTCGGCCGTTTCGCCAAAAAGAAACCAACGAAACAAAGGATACGAAGAAAGCTGTATCTACCACCCTCAGAACCCCTGAGAACCTGCATAAAACCTTAAGTTTGCCTTTGCCTGTCCGATAAGATTTAGAAGGAGAATTCCGTGAATCTGTCTGACTACCAGATCCTTACTGTGATCAAGACGTACATCAGAAACATGCGGGGTAAAGTCGATTCTGACGAACCCCCGCAGGACGAGAAACACGTCGTTGACGATGGAAGCGCCTCAGGGGAGGGCATGAAAAAGATCGTCTTCGACCGCATCGATGAGATAGTGACCGAGAAGATAAAGAAACATGAAGCCCAATAGCGAAGCCCTTCAGATCATGGTCGTGGAAGACAGCAAGCCATTGCGCGAGATGCTGGTCCACGTGTTGAAGGACGACGGTAACGTGGTGGAGTCTGCCAGGGACGGCAAGGAAGCCATGGAGAAGTATTACAGCGGGGCTTACGATCTCATTATCACAGATTTGAATATGCCCGAAATGACGGGGATTGAGCTCATCAAAAGAATACGCGAGATGGACGAGTTGGTTGAGTTCATCATCATCACCGCCTACGCTTCACTCGAGACCGCAATTGAGGCGATCAAGGCCGGTGCCTACGACTACATCATAAAGCCCTTCAAGCTGGAGGAGCTCAAGGTGGCTGTCAGGAATGTAGGGGATAAGATAAGCCTGAAAAAGAAGAACAAGGTCCTGATGGAGAAACTCAGAGGTTTTTATGAGGAGATAGACCGGTACAAGTATACAAAGGTAACTTCGTATACTGAGAAGATCATCAAGGAGATAGAAAACCTCAACCGGTTGAAGAAGGAAGGGCTTCTGAAGAACGAAGAGTTCGACAACTTCAAGAAAAGGATTTTTGAGAAAATATTATGATGCTCGAGGGATCCAGCGTACTTATTGTGGACGACAGCGTTGAGACGTTGGAGTTGCTCTCTGACTGCCTCAGCCTGAACGACTGCAAAGTAATGAAGGCGGAGACGGGAGGCGCAGCCCTCGACATCATGAACCACCGCCCTGTGGATATCGCCATTGTCGACATTAACCTGCCTGACATGAATGGCATCTCAGTGCTCGATGTGATCAAGACGCAGGACCCCACGATAGCCGTGGTGATGATCACCGGCTTCCCGGAGCCGAACTTCGTGGTTAATGCGATGAAGAAGGGGGCCTCTGATTTTCTGATAAAGCCCTTTGAGCTCGACAAGCTGATGATGGTCATGATGCGTGTCTCCAGAGAGAGGCAGTTACTCGTTGAGAAAAAGAGCATCCTTGACCGCCTGGAGGACAAGAAGAAGATCGAACTTTTGAACAGGCGCCTTCAGAAAAAGATCGAAGAGCTGACCATCATGTTTCACATTTCCAACAAGCTGAATGCTTTGAGCATCATGGACGATGTGTATGAAAAGATGGTACAGATCGTGCGGGAAATTCTCGACGTGCCTTCCTGTGGCTACTATCTCGCAGACCGGGAGAAGAAGCACCTCGTGCTCCTCGTTGAGAACAGGGACGAGGGGAGTCCGGCCAACAACCGCAAGATCGCCCTTTCAAAGGATTTTTTCGCCAGGAGCACCCTGTCGAAGGGCTATGTGCATAAGGACAGCAAGCTCTTCCTGCCGCTCATCATAAAGGAGGAGTGCATCGGGTTCATGAGTGTGGGCGGAAGAAGGGGCAATGGCAACAAGTTCTCTGAAGACGAGATATTCCTTCTCAAACTGATTACGGAGAAGGTTTCCACGAAGATAGAGAACAGGATGCTATACGAGAGTCTCTTCAACAGCATTATACACACTCTGGAATCACTCATCATAGCCATCAACCGACGTGACTCGTATACCGAAGGCCACTGCGGGCGGGTAACATCGATGACCC
>Ga0102851_10001854_pt1 | contig 12415 bp, 14 predicted proteins | sample Mud3Dept3metaG_FD_79558 | JGI IMG/M metagenome (GOLD analysis project Ga0102851, IMG submission 79558) | Freshwater wetland microbial communities from Ohio, USA, analyzing the effect of biotic and abiotic controls - Mud 3 Core 4 Depth 3... | ecosystem: Environmental > Aquatic > Freshwater >... | reverse complement strand
TAAAACCTTTACAATGCGATGAGATATTGGGAATAAACAGTAACGGCAGGACGTAACGCATGATGAGGTTCGGAAAGACATTATTTATGCGTTAATGAATCTCGCTAAGGTAACGCAGGTAAAGCTTTTCCGTCAATACCGCTTGCCTCATATGATCAATTTAATGCAACTGTAAGATAAGCTTTATCTATCAGGAGAAGTATGTGATGGTGCTATTGAAATTGCTATCCGCACATCGCCTGTCTGAGAAAAGAAAGGTTAGGCAGGAAGAGAGATGTCCGACAATGAGAAGACGACAGGTATTTATTTGTGCCCCACCGGCAATTCGATAATAAACTGAGTGCCTTTAGGCTTGTTGTCCTGCACTCTTATGTATCCCCTGTGTTTTGATATAATGCTGTTGACAATAGCGAGTCCCAGTCCGGTTCCTTCCTTTTTGGTCGAAAAATAAGGGAAGAACAGCTTGTCTTTGTCTTCTTCGTTAATTCCGGAGCCATCATCGATGACTTCTATCCTTATAAGATCCATGGCCGGATCATACAGCGCATTCAGGTAAATTATTTTCGTCCCCGCCTGTATGGCATTATCCATAAGATTTATTAAAGCCATTTTTATCTGTTTTTTATCAATTTCGATTTCAGGCATTTCCTTATCCAGGGAAGAAATGATTTCAACTTCTTTCAAATTACTGTACAGCTCAATGACTTCTTCAATAACTGATTTTATATGTATAGGCTCAAGACTGATTTTAGGCATCTTTCCAAACCTGGAAAATTCATCTACAAGAGATCTGAGGCTGTTGACTTCCTGCACTATTGTCCGGGTTGACCTGTTCAGGACATCTTCAAAATCCGGCGACTTATCATTCCATTTCTTCAGAAGCCGTTCAGCGGACAATCTTATAGGGGTCAGAGGGTTTTTAATTTCGTGAGCTATCCGTTTTGCAACTTCCTGCCATGCGAGGGCCCTCTGTGCCATTATGATTTCAGTGAGATTATCAAATACGGAAAGGGTGCCGACAAGCTTGTTTGCAGAGTCCTTAATAATGGTTGAATAAACTCTCAGGTCCATTGGTCTGCCATTTAAGTATATATGGATTTCTTTTTCAACCGCCCCAAATCCCTTTTCGCTGAGATGTTTGACCATTGAGCTGAGGTCTTCGGAATTCAGCCTGTCCAATAATTCCTTATAGCTCTTGCCTTCTATAGCACTGCGCTCTACGTTTAGCATAAAACAGGCTGCATTGTTAACAGTGATTATCCTGCCGGTACGATCGAAAAAGATCACTCCTGTATTGATGCTTTCGAGAATTGATTCCATGCTGAGCCTTCTGCGGTCAGATTCTTTATAGGCTTTTTCAAGAGACTGCTTGCCCTCCTGCAGATCGTCAAGCATTTTGTTGAAAGAATTGATGAGCAGGCCTATCTCATCATCTCTTTTAAGGGCGATCCTGAAATCCAGATTGCCGTGAGCAACTGTTTTAGTCGCCTCTGCAAGAGATTGAATCGGGACCGTTATCCCCTTTGCAATTCGCAGGGAGACCCACAACGTGAGAAAGATGATCAGCAGGGCGGCTATGGTCAGCATTAAAAAATAAATAAAGCGAACAGGATTTTGCTGCGATTTAATTTGCACATATTCATTAAATGCTTTCTGGATAGATTCCATTTTCAATACAACATCATGCGGAATGACGGTTTCAACAACAACAACACCCGTAATATCGCCACCTTCCCTGATTGGCGCAGCAGCCCGTATAATGTCCCCCTTATCATTAGATACAATGTCTGTTCCGGTATTATCATGAAAGGCGCTGTCAATTATTGGGGAACCGTCATTTTGTTTAATCAAATAACTTTTGTAATTCTCAGGGACTGCTTCAGGCTTATTGCCGCTTTTCCAGACGTCTTTATTTGACGCCATGAGCTTAGCGTAATTTATGGTATTTTGACGCTCTTTAATATACAGGGTCTTTGCTATATCCATTGATTCGTAAATGGGCTTCTGGACCTCGAGGGAAAACCAGGTGTCAATAGAATTGTTTATTAAATGATATGCAAGAAAGAAAAAAAGCACTGACGGTATAAGAACAAGGCCAAGAAAAGATACAACAAGTTTTGTCCTGAAGTTAGAACCTAATGCTTTACGTTTCTTCTCTCTGTAGAGAGTGAAGAGATTCCGCCCTACAAAAAATATCAGCAGAAGCAGGTACAAAACGATATTGACAATCAAAAAAATGAAGCCTATCTTTATCAGGAGAGGGCCATGTTGAATCCCCAGATAATTTAACACCAGTCCTGTAATAATGATGGCGAAGATACTGATAATGAAGAGGCCGAAAAGGATTTTAAGATTTCTCATCAGTTTTCACCTGTTATAAATGGCGGAGATTCTTTTGCAAGGCTCATTTCTACTTCTGGAATAAAATGTATTAAGAACCCGATTAATGGGAGCTGTTCCAGGCTTTTTGATTCAACCACTATTCTGATATAGTAACTGCTCGGTTCAAGTTCTTTTACGTTGGCGAGATTAACGTTGTTCACCGTGAAAATCCAGTCTTCAACTGAATGGTAATCATTAAAATATTTCTCTGTGCGGGAGATTCCATCGTATAATAATGCCCGGTACTGCTCCCTTAAATTGTCATATTTGATGACCTTTGTAAATTGCTTTGATACTATAAATTCATCCGGCCAGAACTTCCAGGCCCTTAACAGTTCTATAGTAAAAGTGATTTCCTTCTCAACGCCGGATGTTATAGGTGCTGCAAGGTCTGTGACATGGTCTATGTGGAGATTAACAATGATATTATTGTCGATTATTTTCATGTCAGGCCCCATAATCTGAGGGGCTATAGCATATGCATGCGAGGATGTTAAAAGGAAACTGATGAGCGAAAAGAAAATAATCAGTATTTTCATTTATTTCATGACAAGAAAGAAGAAATTTATCTTGATTATAACATAGGATAAGCAGTAAGCTGTAACCTATAAGATATACATTTAAAAGGAGGATACCATGGAAATAAAAACCGTAAAAATAGATATACCGGATGGATGCAACATTATCCTGGGCCAGACCCATTTTATAAAGACGGCAGAGGATTTGTATGAGATACTTGCCACGCATGTTCCCTGGTCAAAATTTGGAATAGCATTTTCAGAAGCCTCAGGCCCCTGCCTGATAAGAAAGGAGGGAAATGACCCTGTGCTCTCAGATGCCTGCGTTACGAATCTTGAAAAAATAGGTGCGGGGCATGTATTTCTGATCATCATGAAAGATGCCTTTCCGGTCAATGTGCTCAATGCAATAAAACACTGCCAGGAGGTATGCAGTATTTATTGTGCAACGGCAAATCCTGTCGAGGTAGTTGTTGCAGAGACAGCCCTGGGGCGGGGAATTATGGGTGTTATTGACGGGTTTTCCCCAAAAGGAGTGGAATCAGATTCTGATAAAGAGCAAAGAAGAGAATTTCTGAGGAAGATAGGTTATAAGCTTTAACGTTCAGGGCGCTGTTTATCATATTGATTTAAAGTGTCCCCGGGTACTATAGACATTCATGGGCTATCGTGATACTATGTAAAAACCAGTGACGGGGTGTTCCAAGAGAATATTTGACATGTATAATGGCTTTATGCTGATTGATACATGACTCGCATAATGGTATATGTTTCCCGGATTTAATCCACTTAATTAAGAACATGAGATTAACTATTTTTGCCCGGCTTGTTGTAGGTTACCTTGTTATATTCGTACTGGCCATGACAGTAAGCATTTATGCGATCTCACATCTTCGTAAATTCGAGAAAGTAACCCGTTCGATAATCAATGTTGATAATCGTTTGATAGAATATAAGACGAAACTTTCAGATATCCTGCTGTCAATGATGTTGTATGAAAAAAAATATATCTTTATCAAAGATGCAGGGCTGTACAATCAATTTGACCTTGCAACGAATGATTTCGACAGGCAATTGAATGAATTGAAATCTGTGTCTGAAGATGAAAAGGCACAGGACATGATAAATAAAATAATACATCATAAACAGCGTTACCAGTCATTATTTAATGATGAAGTAAAGCACCTCGGTTCCGGTCAGAAATACGATGAGGAGAATTATAAAAAAGAAAAAGAATACGCTGTAAATGAAATAATGGGATCTTTAAAGCAGTTGGAGGCGTACAGCCAGGGCAATACGTATAACAAAGTCAGGGAATTGAGTAAAGTCTACGAACGCGCAAACAAAGTAGCCATAGTCATTGGGTCGGTCTCCCTGATATTCGGAATAATAATATCCATCCTGATTACTGTTAATATCACAAGACCGCTTTCTATTATTAAAAAGAAAACAGCTGATATAGCCAGAGGAGATTTTGGAAATGATTTGAAGCTTTCCTCTCCACCGGAAATTGAAGTGCTCGCAAAATCATTTAATTTAATGTGCAGTAAACTGAAAGAGATAGACAAAATGAAGACTGATTTTTATTCTTTAATGTCACATGAGTTGCGGACCCCTCTTACGACTATTAAAGAAGGAACAAATCTTTTTACAGAGAGCCTTGAAGAACTGGGTGCAACAGAGAGGCAAAAACGGCTTTTGACAATAATAAATGAAGAATGCAACCGCTTAATCAAGCTGGTCAATTCTTTGCTGGACCTTTCCAAGATGGAGGCCGGGATGATGGTTTATAATTTTAATAAAGTGGAACTCCCACCCCTGATCACCAAGATTACCGGTGAAATAGAACCGTTGGCCGAGACCAGGAACATCAGGATTGAAACTGAAATAAGCGGGGAACTTCCATATATATCTATGGATACTGAAAGGATGCTCCAGGTGTTGAGGAACCTTGTAGGTAATGCCGTAAAATTTACGCCAAACGAAGGATTTGTCCGCATTTCAGCCCGTCCGGTCAATAAGGGAGTGAAGATATCAGTGGCGGATTCAGGGACGGGAATATCCGAAGACAAAGTGACTGCAATTTTCGATAAATATTATCAGGACACTCTTTCAAGGTCCAGTAAAATCAAGGGGACCGGATTAGGTCTTGCTATTGTAAGGCAAGTTGTTAACTCGCATGGAGGAAAAGTTTGGGTAGAGAGCACATCGGAACATGGGAGCGTATTTTCCCTTGTATTACCTGTTTGATCGTTTTTTTATTTCTGGGTTGCGCCACAGTAAAGAATTCTGAAAACCGGAACTGCCAAAGCAGTGTGCTGCTTCAAGGCCAGAAATTGATATCAGGGGGTGATTTTGAAGGGGCACTTATAGAAAACGAGAGGGTCATGTCTCTATTTACTAAGGAACCGCCTGGGGATCAGGCTCTTTATAACATGGGACTCATATATGCTCATTATATGAATCCAGACAAGGACTTCAATAAATCGAAAATGTATTTCGAAAAGCTGATTGAAGAATTCCCCCAGAGTGAGCTTGCCGGGCAGGCCCAAATATGGGCCCGATTAATCAAGGAACTCTCTGAGGCATTAATCAAGGAACCCTCTGAGGCATTAACCCAGGAATCCTCTGAGGCATTAACCCAGGAACCTTCTGAGGCATTAATCAAGGAGCCCTCTATAGAACAAGAATATTTTCTTCGCAGTAGTAAAATGTTATCTAAGGGTGATTATCAGGGCTCGCTGAAGGAGAACAAAAAAGTATTATCTCTTTATAACACAGCCCCTCCTGTGGACCAGGCCCTTTTTAATATCGGGCTTATTTATGCGCATTTTGGCAATCCTGACAAGGACTATCTGGAAGCTATTCAATACCTCGAAAAACTGATTCAGAAGTATCCGGAAAGTCCTTTAGTTGAACAGGCCAAAATCTGGGTCAATGTTTTGAATATAATTGAAAAGGCAAAACAGGTGGATATCGAGATCGATAAGAAGAAAAAGGAATTGACGAGATAGGAATGGCTATGGCTGCGGGTAAGATATTAGTTGTCGATGATGACAGTAACCTCCTGGAAGTAATAAGGATGAGGCTTGAATCGGCAAAGTATGATGTGGTTACTGCCGAGCGGGAGGAAGAGGCGTTAAACGCGCTGAAAGAAGACGTGATTGACATGTCTGTCATTGATTTGCAGCTTGAAAAGACTGACGGGATAACCCTTATGGAGAATCTCCACAGGATAAATCCCGACATCCCCGTTATTATTCTCACCGCGTACGGAACTATTGAAAGTGCTGTCGAAGCAATGCGGAGGGGGGCCTATAGCTATCTTACCAAACCCTTTGATCCCAGGGAGCTTCTTTTCCAGATTGATCATGCAATGGAAAAACGCAGACTCACGTCTGAAGTCAAGAGACTCCAGGGTCTATTGGAAGAGAAATATGATTTTTCAAATATAATCGCCCGAAGCGATAAGATGCAAAAAATATTGGCAAAAATATCTCTTATTGCGAAAACTGATTCAACAGTATTCATCCACGGGGAAAGTGGAACGGGAAAGGAACTTATTGCCAGGGCCATTCATCTTGGAAGCAGCAGAAAGGCAGGGCCCTTCGTGGCTATTAACTGCGCAGCGATTCCTGAAAACCTCCTGGAGAGCGAGCTTTTTGGATATGAGAAAGGCGCATTTACCGGGGCAGTACAGAGCGCAAAAGGATTGTTTACCCAGGCGCACGGGGGAACGCTTTTTCTTGACGAAATCGGTGATATGCCACTTTCACTTCAGAGTAAAATTCTGAGAGTGCTCCAGGACCGTCAGGTCTATCCACTGGGCGGCAAAAAACCGCTTGACGTAGATGTCAGGATTGTCGTTGCGACAAACAAAGACCTGCAAAAAGAGGTCGAAAAGAACAATTTCCGCCAGGACCTTTTCTACAGGATCCATGTGATCCCTGTTAGCTTGCCCCCCCTCAGGGAGAAAAAGGAGGACATCCCTTTTCTCGTTGAGCATTTTCTCGAAAAATTCAGTCAGAAGATGAAGAAGAAAGTGAAAGGCGTGACTCCACAGACAATCCAGAAACTTATGCTTTATGACTGGCCCGGGAATATTCGTGAACTGGAAAATACTATTGAATTTGCAATGGCCATGACCCAAACCAATATCATCAGCGAGGACCTTATTCTGCAAAACAATAAACAATCTCCGGACAAATTAAAACCTTTCAAAGAGGCCAAGTCTGAATTCGAAAAAGAATATCTTTTGAATCTCCTCAAGTTAACTCAAGGAAATGTAAGCAAGGCAGCTGATCTTGCAGACAAATACAGGGCAGATTTTTATCAGCTTCTTAAAAAGTATGACCTCAAGCCGGAAGAATATAAATGAAAAAAGTGTAATCTCATTTCTCTGACATCACAACATATCGTTGTATGATATGCCCTTCATGTCTTTTTTTTAAATTTTGCTTTCGGAAATACAGTATCTCTGAATTTAATTGATTTTGTTGTATGGCAATCCATACATAATCTAACTTTTATATTTCCTCTATTCAGCCGGCATGTTAAGTAACCCTTATTAAAATAAAGAGTTATGAATAGTTATGAATGACTGGCATGACGGTTGCTTATATTGGTTGAATTGCCCAATAGATTTCTCATCCAGTGGGATTTCATCCCTACTTATTACAATGAGGATACTTTTGAACACAGGTTTATACGAAGACCGTGCTGTCACTAAAACATTCTTAGCAAGATAAGGAGAATAATCTGATGACAATGGAAAAAATTCTTGAACAAATATCCGAAGGATGCACAATGTGCATAGAATGCGACCCCTGCTGTACGGGGAATATTCTTAAGAAGTGCATTGAAAAGAAATTATATTGAATCTTAAACGATAAGTGATTCAATGCGTTAAGTATAAAAGCAGTTTGCTCGCCTGGCTATTGTTCCTGTTTATTTCATTATTTGTTTCTGATCTGTATGCATGCGGGAATGCGGTAACGCTTTCATGGATTCCCCCCACAATTAATGCTAACGGAACACCTCTTACCGATATTTATGGATACAAAATATATTATGGTTATAGTCCCAGAAATTATACTTATGTTATTAATGCAAGTAATAAAACTGTTTATACACTTTGCGATTTAACCGGAGGGGTTACCTATTATATTGCAGTAACTGCATATGATATATCCGGCAATGAAAGTAATTACTCGAGTGAAGTCAGCAAGTTAATAGTACCTTCTAACGGTAGTCCTACCGCAAATTTTGCGGGAAATGTGACCGGGGGCACAGCGCCGCTGACAGTTAATTTCACAAACAGTACATCAGGGGGTAATTCGCCATTTAGTTACGCGTGGGACCTTGACAATAGCGGGGGAGCGGCTGATTCAACGCTGCAGAACCCGTCATGCACGTATAATAATAAGATTGACGGAGGTACCTATCCGCCTTATGCGGTAAGACTTACCGTGACCGACAGTGATGGTGATGTTGGCGCGATAACGAAAACAAGCTACATATCGGTCTGTTATTCCGATGTAAATGTAATCGGCAGCTCAAGCACGTACACTACAATGCAGAGTGCTTACAATGCAGCAAAGGACAGCAGCACCATCCAGAGCAGAGCTGTAACGATAACAGAGAATGTAAATTTCAATCTTCCCAAAACGATCACAATTACGGGCGGGTATAATTGTGATCATTCTGTCAATACCGGCAATACCGTGATCAGCGGCAATATGACGATCAGTAACGGCAACGTAACAATTGGAAATGTATATCTTCAGTGATGCGGTGGAATATCATGTTAATTTGCTGTTACATTCGCTATTAAATGTCCCCAGTATTCGTCCGGATTCCCCTCCTTTGAGTTAATTCAAACCGGTTCGTAGACAATAAATGTCCTGCTGCCGGAAATATGGATTAAATCTCCAGTATGGTAAAATAGCCATGATTTAATGATAATCCACGTAAAGGGAGGACAAATGATTCCTGATCTCAAATATAATGAACAGGGCCTGATACCGGCCATTATACAAGATATGGACTCTAACGATGTATTAATGCTTGGATACATGAACAGTGCTTCACTGGAGAGAACGATACAAACCGGCAAGACCTGTTTCTGGAGCAGGTCGAGACAGGAATTCTGGACGAAAGGTGAAACTTCAGGGAATTTCCAGCTTGTCAAAGAAATTCTTTATGATTGCGACCAGGATACCCTGCTTATAAAGGTGGAGCAAAAAGGTTCTGGCGCCTGTCACACAGGAAATAGAACATGCTTCTATAGAAGCATCAAATAGATAAGAGGCAGCTATCAAAGCCAACCATCAACATGGATGCGATAGATGGTCGTATCAGGGTGACAATATGCGATTAGGAGAGAAAGGTGAGGGAGTTGCTGTACAGTTTCTTAAGAAGCAGGGATATAAAATAATTACACAGAATTACAAGACCCGAATAGGTGAAATAGATATTATTGCACGGGAAGGGGACACGCTTGTATTTGTAGAAGTAAAGACAAGAGAAAGTATTGCTTACGGAAAGCCGTTTGAGGCGGTGGATTATTTCAAGAAGAGAAAGATTGTAAATGTGGCCATGCTGTACCTGAAGAAAATGAAAGAGATACCCCCTTGCAGATTTGATGTTATAAGTATCTGTTATGAGCAGGGCAAACCGGATTGCGAACTGATAAAGGACGCATTTGAAGCGTGATAGATGAAAATAGGGCAAGTAGACAGACAACAATGCAGGGATAATATTATTGTTTAGAAGTTGTGACTGTAATTGTGGTATTATGTATTGTCAAATTCAGTACGGGGCGTAGCGCAGTTTGGTAGCGCGCACGGTTCGGGACCGTGAGGTCGGAGGTTCAAATCCTCTCGCCCCGACCATTGCTGCTTATCCGATTTATTTTAAAATCAATAGGGTTTCAACCTGTGGTATTCAGAAATCAATTAAATCTACTTACTGTGGGATTGCTGTGAGCTTGTCATCGAGACTGTCTATATTCGGTCATTTCTAACATGAAGTTATATTGAACATCAACTCTTTAATCATCTCTTCCTATCACAAAGTCCACTTTTTCACACGTGATAGAAAATATGCTAGTAAGCCCGGTTATTTATTACAAGTAGTATATATAACTGTTGACTATTATGATTCATCCCTATGAACTTCTTCAGGCGAGAAAGCCGGTAAACAGACAGCTATATATTCAGCTCCGCCTGATTCGGGAGTACTGTATTGCACCCATTCTCCGCCCTGTACAATAACCGCTTCTCCTTCCCGAACATCTATTGTCTGATTCTGTGTCCTGACCCGTAGCACACCCTGCAAGACCAGTGTGTACTCGTTGAACTCAGGCTGCTGACCGGGTTCGATCCATCCGGCGGGGCTTTTCATACGTGCGATGCTGACAGCATCTGTCTTTGAATTGACACGTCCTATGTATTCCCTTATCTCTTTTGGTTTGTTACCCGATGCTGCTATTACGGTCGGCGCTTTGATCAAAATCGGCATATTGTATTACCCCTCTCAAAAGACTTTATGCAGTAACCCGTCCGCTTCCTATAAGCGGCAGTATCTTTTCAATAATGAAATGCACAAGATACTTTGGGCCTTTTGCACTGTCCTCTTCAGGTGTCAAATTACCTCTGGTCATTTTTGCTATAAGAGGAGATTCCGTCTCTTCCTTTATCTTTTTCAAATGCATTCTCAGGCCGCTGTATCCGGCCCCGCTTTCGTGGAAGAGAAATGAAGCATACGGATTGGTTTGAAGATTATGATGGGTTAGTTTTTGCCGCATTAAAAATGCGATAGTGCCATCATCAAAAACATGCGGACGGGAATAGATGGCTACGTTAACCTTCCCTTGCGAGTCAGCAGTAGCAAGAACCCCTGTCCCCTTTGCGCTCTCAAAATATTTTTTCAGGTCCATTTTTTCTCCTTTTATTGCTGTGTCCTTATTAGCTTTGAAATATCATAGTGCTGTTTCTCAAGCCGGTTTAGTATTCCTTCGTATACCGATTCATCCATCACTTGCGTCCTGCTTAGTACCCATAGGTATTTCCTTTCAGGATGTCCTATGACCGCATATTCATAATCCCTGCCGAGGTCTATTATCCAGTAGTCACCGGAAAAAGGCCAGAAGAAAGATACCTTTAGCTTTGCGTTGGTATGTGTGACAACAACCCAGGCCTTCCCTTTTGCCGAGCGAAGCTTGCTTTTGTCTGATTCCTCATAGCATTCATTCAATACTGATAACTTCCCGTCATCTCTTAATGCATATGTAGCCCTGCTGCCGGCGCAGCCTGCCTGAAATTTATGAGGAAACCGTGCTATCTCATACCACGTGCCTGTATAGCGGCTGAGATCAACAAATGGAACGACCTGTAATGGGGGGGCCGTATCTTTCATATGCATACATGAGGTCATAATAAATATAGGGACAAATATTAATATCCGTTTTATGGTATACATTTCTTCACCAGCCCGGTGAATTACTTTTTAGACTGTCAGCAGCCGGGCTCATCAGGATGCCCGCAGCAGCTTTGCAGCTTGATTATCTTAATTGCATTGTTCCGAAGCAGAGAGGTGATCTTCCTGCCAAACGGCATCTGTGCTTTCAGATTTGAAATAAATTCTTTTATGTCCGGTTTCTGATTTTCGCACATAATCTCAGGTATACTGCTTTTAACGGTTTCTTCTTTCAGATAAGAACATTATATCGTATAATTTCCATAAGGCAAACAGCAAATGATGATCAGTGAATCAATAATTATCAATGCACCGCCTAAGCAGGCTTGAAACACTTTGACAGACCTTACCTGCTGGCGGGACTGGAGCTCTGTTCTCAGCAATGTTTCATTCGAAACTGAGAAGCTGACAGAGGGAAAAAGCTTTAAATTTTGCAGTCGCCCATTTTCATTTCCAATGAATATAGAGCCGGTTGTGGAAGAGCTGGTGATGGGGCAGAGGCTTGTATGGTCGGGAACCAAGCACGGAATTACGGCGCTTCACGAATTTATCATTGAAGAGAAGAACGGGCAAACGCTTCTTGCAAGCCGGGAAATCTTTAAGCTGAACTGGCTCAAAAGAATCTTCTTTCACATCCCGAAACAGCGCATTCATAAAGGAACAAGATTGGTGTCTTTATTCTTAGTATTTAAAAACTAATCATTTGAGTTTGATTATGTCTGGCTATTCTCACTTTATTATCGTATTCTTTATTTTCAATAATCTTTCAGATAAGAAGATAACTTAGTATTAATAGGCATGAGACAACTTGAGATTCCGCAGATAAACAAGGGTGCGAGAGGTCGGCCATTCAAATCCTCTCGCCCCGACCATTTCTGCTTATCGTTAACCTGTTTCTCTATCAATAATATTTACTTTGTAGAAAGGCGCTTATGTCTTTAGAATACATTGAAAAGCTGGTGGACGGTAGGGGATTCGAACCCCCGAAGCCCCATGAAATATGCCTTAGAATCAATTAGTTATCATTGCCTTTTTTT
>Ga0102851_10001853_pt1 | contig 12415 bp, 10 predicted proteins | sample Mud3Dept3metaG_FD_79558 | JGI IMG/M metagenome (GOLD analysis project Ga0102851, IMG submission 79558) | Freshwater wetland microbial communities from Ohio, USA, analyzing the effect of biotic and abiotic controls - Mud 3 Core 4 Depth 3... | ecosystem: Environmental > Aquatic > Freshwater >... | reverse complement strand
GCCCTCTTCTGCACCAATAATCTGATGACCGTGGGGGCCATCCAGACGCTCCAGGAGCGGGGCGTGCGCATCCCGGCGGACCTCTCGCTCGTCGGCTACGACGACATGGAGTGGTGGACGTTGACGCATCCGCCGCTCACGACCGTGGGACAACCCGTCTACGATCTGGGCCGAGAGGCGATGCGCCTCTTGCTCTCGCAGATCGAGGCGAATAGCCGCCGACGGCCGCAGCGCGTGATTCTGAAGCCGGAACTGTTGACCCGCGAGTCCTGCGGGCCGCCCCCACCGACGACTCCCGGCGAGCCGCGCCGGACAGCCGGTCTCCCGCGGCAGACGAGGGCACCCCAATGACCTATTTGATCGGCGTCGACGTGGGCACGCAGAGCGTCAGAAGCTGCCTCTTCGATCTGGATGGCGCCGCAGTGGCTTCAGCCAGCCGGCCGCTGGCGACGACGTTCCCCAAGCCCGCGTGGGCCGAGCAGGACCCCGAGGAGTGGTGGCGGGGTGCCGTCGAGACCCTGAAAGAAGTCCTCCAGGTCTCCAAGGTGAACCCGCGGGACATTGTGGCCCTGTCCTACGACTGCACCGCCTGCACGGTCGTGGCGCTGACGGAGGACGGGACCCCGCTTCGGCCTGCCTTGCTCTGGATGGACGAGCGCGCCCACGCCGAGGCGGACGAGGTGTCGGCGACGGGCCACGAGGTCCTCCGGTACTGCGGCGGCAAGATCTCCCCGCAATGGATGATCCCGAAGGGCCGCTGGCTGGAGGCGCACGAGCCGGCGCTCTTCGCCAGTGCACGCTGGATCGTGGACGAGGCGGACTTCTTCACGCTACGTCTCACGGGACGGATGACGGCCAGCCTGAACAACGCGACGGCGAAGTGGAACTACGTGCGGCCCCTGGGCGGTTGGCCGGCGGATTTCCTGCGTGCCGCCCGGGCCGAGACGCTGGCCGCGAAGTGGCCGGCCGATGTGTTGCCCGTCGGTCGCGCCTTGGGCCGCATGCACGAAGGCGTGGCGCGCCAGGTCGGCCTCTCGCCCGAGACGATCGTCGCCCAAGGGGGCATCGACGCCCACGCGGGCGAGATCGCCCTGGGCGCCGTGGGTCCCGGGGACCTGGCGCTCATCCTGGGAAGTTCCACCTGCCACATGGCGCAGTCGCCTACCCCGGTCTTCGCGAATATCTGGGGGCCATACCCGGACGCGCTGGTCGAGGGCATGTTCACCCTGGAGGGCGGACAAACCGCAACCGGGAGCATCCTCCAGTGGCTCGTGGAGCGATTCGGGAGCGAGGCCGTGGCCCAGGCCAAGAGCCGCGGCCAGGACGTGTACGCCTATCTGGACTCCCTGGCCGAGGCGATCCCCGCCGGGAGCGAGGGGTTGCTCGTCCTGGACTATTTTCAGGGAAACCGAACCCCCTACAAGGATCCGCTGGCCCGCGGGACGGTGATCGGACTCACCCTCAAGCACACCCTGGCGCACCTGTACCGCGCCGCGGTCGAGGGGATCTGCTTCGGCACGCGGCAAATCCTGGATGACATGGCTACTCATGGATTCAGACTTGAGCGGGTCTACGCGGGGGGCGGCGGGGCGAAGAGCCGCCTCTGGACCCAAATCCAGGCCGACGTGCTGGGGCGTTCGATCTATCTGCCGCGGGACAAGGAGACCATGGCCCTGGGCGCCGCCATCTGGGCAGGCTTGGGAGCCGGGGTCTTCAAGAACTATCAGGAGGCGATCGGCCGCATGGTCCACATCGAGCGAGCGGTGGCTCCGTCCGCCGCGCGGCGCGAGGCCTACGACGCACTCTATCGGCAATACGTGGATCTGTATCCGGCGGCCCGGCCCACGATGCACGCTTTAGCGAAGTTGGCGGCGTGAAGAGCGGCAAGGGCGCAGGACAGCTGGCAGCGAGCGCAAGACGCCAAGCGCAGAGCGCATAGCGCCAAGCGCGGAAGGCAAAAGCGAAGCGGTGACGAGTGGCGAGTGACGCGCCACGAGCCGCGCAAGGCAGCTGGCAGCGGGCAGGCGGCAGGAGGCGGCGAGCTTAAGGCGCTATGCGCCATGCACTTTGCGCTCTGCGTCTTGCGAACTTGTACGGTGCTTTCCCGGTGGCTGCGAGAGGGTGTTGGGACCACGTGAGGAGGCGACGATGCCGAAACGGAAGATTGGAATCTTGACGTTCTCCGACGGGCGGAAGTTCGCCCACGACCTGCAGTACAAGATGAACAAGGGCTTCCAGGACAAGCTGGCCAAGGTCCTGAAGGCCACCGGCGAGGTGGAGTGTGTGACCGGCGAGATCGTTTGGACGCCGGAATTGGCGCGCTCCGAGGCGAAGAAACTGGCGGCGGCAGGGGTCGAGGCCACCATCCTCAACTTCGCCATCTGGGCGTTCCCGCACCTGCCGGTCATCGCCACGGAATTCGCTCCGGGCCCGTTTCTGTGCCTCTCCAACGTGAATCCCAAGGCGCCGGGCCTGGTGGCCATGCTGGCCGCCGCGGGCAGCCTGAACCAGGTCGGCGTGCTCCACGGCCGGGTCTCGGGAGACGTGGAGGACCCCAAAGTGCTCAAGCAGGTCATGGCCTTCCTGCGGGCAGCTTCCGCGGTGAATCGGCTGCGGGGAAAGACCTACGGGCTCTTCGGCGGACGCTCCATGGGGATGTATACCGCCGTGCCGGCCTTGGATCAGTGGCGGCGCGAGTTCGGTGTGGACATCGAGCACATCGACCAGTGGGAGATCGTCCGCCGGGCCGAGACGATCGAACAGAAGCGGGTCACCAGGGCGCGTCAGTGGCTGGAGAAGCACTGCGGACAGGTGGCCTACGACGGCAAGGCCCTCACGCCCGAGACGCTGGAGCGGCAGATCCGGAGCTACCACGCCGTCCGCGAATTGATCGACGAGTGGGACCTCGACTTCGTGGGGATCAAGGGCCAACCGGAGCTCACGAACTCTTTCTGCACGATGGACCTCACCGAGGCGTTCCTGAACGACCCGTACGACTGGGAAGGACGGCATGAGCCGATCGTGTGCGCCACGGAGGCCGACTCGGACGGCGCGCTCACCATGGAAATTTTCAAGCAAATCGCCGGGACGCCGGTCCTCTTCGCCGATGTGCGGCACTACGACGCCGAGGGGGATTTCTGGGACATGGTGAACTCGGGCCAGCACGCCACCTACTTCGCAGGGAAGTCGTTCGACCCAAAGGAGAACCTGCCCAAAGTGAAGCTCGTGCCCGAGATCTTCTACTTCCCGGCGGGCGGCGCCGCGGTCCAGCACATCGCCATGCCCGGCGAGGTGACGCTGGCCCGACTCACCCGGAAGAACGGGAAGTACTGGATGGCCATTGCGCCCGCCGAATTCCTGGCCTTTCCGGAGAAGAAGGCCATCGCGAAGTCCGAGGCGACCACCGGCGAGTGGCCGCACGCCTTCACCAAGCTCAAGGTCCCGCCCGAGCGATTCATCGCCACCTACAGTTCGAACCACATCCACGGCGTGTACGGGGATTACATCGAAGAACTCAAATGGGTCTGCCGGATCCTGAACATGGAGGCCGAGGTCTATGTCTAGCGACACGCCGTCACAGAAACCCCTCCTGCACGGAGTGATCGCCGCCATGCTGACCCCCATGCGGGATGCGGGGACCCGCGTGGATGTGGAGGCCGCAACCCGCCTGGTGTCCCGGCTCGTGGATGGGGGTATCCACGGCCTCTACGTGGCGGGCACCACAGGAGAGGGGCTCTACCTCGGCCCCGATGAGCATCGGGAACTCTCGCGGGCGGTCGTGAAAGCCGCGCGCGGCGTTCCGGTGGTGGTACACGTGGGCGCGCTCACGACCGCCGAGGCCGTGGCGCTGGCGCGGCAGGCCGTGCAGATCGAGGCGACCGCCGTGGCGGCCATTCCGCCTCCCTACTACAGCCTGACGCGGGAGGAGATCCTGACTCACTTCACGGCCATCGCCAAGGCGGCGGAGCCGCTGCCGCTCTACCTGTACAATATTCCGAGCCATGCCCGGAACGAGCTTCCTCCCGCGTTCGTGGCTGAATGCGGCCGGCGGATTCCGAGCGTCCGGGGCATAAAGGACAGCAGCGGGGTCGCCGGGCGGATCCCGGATCTGGTCAAGACGCTGGGCCCGGGCTTTGAGGTGGTCTGCGGGAACGACGACAAGGTCCTGCACGCATTCCAGAGCGGCGCCGCGGGTATCGTCGCGTCCGGCGCGAGCGTCTTCCCCGAGTTGTACCTGGAGGTGCACGGGTGCTGGAAGGCCGGTCGGACGGCGGACGCGCAGGCCGCGCAGGCGCGGATCGTCGCCATGCAACAGGCCCTGGGAAGCGGGGCGCGACTGGGCTGGTACAAGTACGTCCTGGCTCTGCGGGGGCTTCCCGTGGGGGGGGTCCGGGCGCCGCTGTCGGACCCCAGCCCGGCCGAACAGGAGGCGATTCGCAAGGGCCTGAGGGAGCTGAAGCTGCTTTAGCAGGCTGCTGAAAACGGCCCATCTGCTGGGACCCATCCTCTGGACGGGTGCCCCGCGCGCTCGCGCGGCGCTGCGACGTACGTGGTAAGTACGCCTCGCACCACGCCTCGCGCGCCGCCTTGCATCTGGACCTTTTTGAGCAGCCTGAGCAAAGGCGAGTTTTTCAGCATCTTTATAAGAGACCAGAGCATGGAGCAGGGAGAGTCAGTACTGATGGTTTTGGCCGTAAGACATTGGCGGTGAACAACACACGCAGGAGGGCGCTGTCATGAAAAAGTGGCTGGGTGTTCTGGCGAGCGTCGGGTTGTTGTGCGTCTTGGCAACTGCCGTCGAGGCGGGAACGATCATTCGCTGGGGTGACGTGCTCGCCGCCGACCATCCGTCCGTGGTGATGATCTCCCGGGTCGCGAAGCAGGTGGCCGAAAAAACGCAAGGCCGAGTGGAGATCCAGGCGTACCCCGCGAGTCAACTGGGCAGCTCCAAGGACCAGATCGAGGCGGTGGCGCTGGGCACCCAGCAGATCGTGACCGAGGGCGCGGCCAACTTCGGCCAGTGGGTGCCCAGCATCTCGATCATCGAGGCGCCCTACGTGTGGCGGGACGACGTCCATCTCACCAAGGTCATGTCGGGGCCCATCGGTCAAGACCTGAACAAGCAACTGGTCGAGAAGCGGGGCATGCGGATCCTGGGGACCACCTATTACGGGGTCCGGCAGCTCACCACCACGAACAAGGCAGTCCGGACCGTCGCCGACATGAAGGAGTTCAAGATCCGCGTGCCCGAGAACGAAGTCTTCCTGGCCATGGCCCGGGCCTGGGGCGCCAAGCCCACCCCGATGACGTTCAGCGAGCTGTATCTCGCCCTCCGGCAAAACGTTGTGGACGGTCAAGAGAACCCGCTGCCGACTATCGACTCCGGGAAGTTCTTCGAGGTGCAGAAGTACCTGGTTCTCACCGCCCACATCCTGACGCCGCGACTCGTCGTGATCAACGACAAGTTCTGGCAGGGCCTGGCTCCGGCCGATCAGAAGATCGTGAGCGACGCGGTAGCGGAGGGGATCGCCTGGAACAACCAGGAGATAAAGTCTCGCGAGGGCGCCCTGGTGGACAAGTTCAAGAAGGCCGGCATGGAGGTCATCACGCCGGACGTCGAATCGTTCCGCAAGCCGGTGCTGGACAGCGTGCCCAAAATGTTCGAGGCCAAGTGGGGCAAGGGGCTCTTCGAAAAGATCGTGGAGACTCGCTGAGCATGGACCATGCGTCTGGAGTGAACCGCGGGGCGGCGGTCCCGTCACTGGCGGGACTGACCGCCCTGCTCGACCGCGTTGCCTGCCGGATCTGCATCGCTCTCTTCGCGGCCATTCTGATTACGATGGTCCTGCAGGTCGCCTTCCGGTATGTCCTGGCCACCCCCCTCACGTGGACCGAGGAGCTGGCGAGGTACCTCTACATCTGGGCCTGTTGGCTGGGGGCACCGATTGCCATGCGCCGGGGGAATCACATCGTCATCGCCTTCGTGCAGGAACGTCTCCCCAGCCGCCTTGCCCGCGCGGTGTGCCTGGTCACCGAGGCCGCAGCCCTTGTGTTCCTCGTGCAGCTCCTCGTTCAGGGCACGATCCTCACGGCGAAATCCCACTCGGTTGAAGCCATTACCGTGCCCATTCCATGGTCGGCGATCTACGCGGCGGCACCCATCTCGGCTCTGCTGATGATCTTCCTGACGGTCGAGGCCATGTGGAAGTCTCTCGGTCCAGCCCAGGAGGTCCGCCCATGACCGTCGGTCCGCTCATTTGGATCTGGCTCGGGTTGATGACGGTCGGGATGCCGATCTTCCTGAGCATGGGGTTCTCCTGCCTGGCCTACCTGTGGGTCAACGGGGAGATCCTGCTGTCCATCCCCCAGCGCCTGACGGCGACTGCCAACTCGTTCCCATTGTTGGCGGCACCCTTCTTCATGCTGACCGGCACAGCCATGAACACGGCCGGCGTCACCACCCGCATCTATGATTTCTGTGAGTGCCTGGCTGGGCGCTTCCGGGGCGGCTTGGCCCACGTGAACGTCCTCGGCAGCGTCATCTTCGCCGGCATGTCGGGTTCCGCGGTAGCGGATGCGGCAGGGCTGGGTACGATCGAGATCAAGGCGATGAGCGACGAGGGGTACCCTCTCGATTTTGCCGCTGCGGTCACGGCCGCCTCGGCCACGATCGGGCCCATCATCCCGCCCAGCGTGCCGCTGCTCATTTACGGAGTGATCGCGGACGTGTCGATCGGCCGGCTCTTTGCCGGCGGGTTCATCCCGGGCTTGCTCATGGCCGCGGCCCTCATGGTGCAGATCCGCTTCATGGCGAAGAAGCGAGGGTTCGGGGCGCATCGGGCGCCGACGTTGCCGGAGTTCGTCACCAAGTCGCGGAAGGCGTTCCTGTCGCTGATGACCCCCGTGATCCTTTTCGGCGGGATGATGGCCGGGGTCTTCACGCCGACGGAGGCGGCGTTCGCCGCGGCGGTGTATGCGCTGATCCTGGGCCTGTTCGTGTATCGCGAGATCAAGTGGCGGGAACTGCCGGGGATCTTTCTCAATACCGTCGAGACCAACGCCGTCGTCCTGATGCTGGTGATGACCGCCTCCTTGTTCGGCTGGGTCCTGGCGCGCGCGCAGGTCCCGCAGCAACTCGGCGCGTACATCCTCGGGACGACGCAGAACCCGCTGGTCATCCTGCTGATGATCAACGTGTTCCTGCTGATCGTCGGCTGCTTCATGGAAGCGCTGGCGGCCCTCATCATCCTGATCCCGGTCTTCATGCCGGTGATCAACGCGGTGGGAATCGACCCCGTGCATTTCGGTCTGGTCGCCGTCCTGAACCTCATGATCGGGACGCTGACGCCGCCGGTGGGCATCGTGCTCTTCGTGGTCGCGCGCGTCGCCAAGCTGCCGTTCGAACAGGTCACGCGCGCCACGGCGCCTTTCCTGGTGCCCCTGGTCATCGTGCTGATCCTGATCACAGTGTTTCCCGAGCTGGTGCTTTTCCTGCCGCGGGTGATCTTCGGGTAGGATCGGCGAGAAAGGGAGGCCGTTCGTATGCGACCCAACCGGACGAAGCGGCTGCTCGGACAAGGGCAGCCCGCCATCGGGACCTTTTGCCTCGCGGCAAGCGCGCTGATCGCGGAGATGCTTGGTCACTCGGGACTCGACTTTGTCATGGTCGATCTTCAGCATGGCGAAAGTACGCCCGATAGACTGCAAGGCATGCTCCAGGCGCTGAGCGGCACACCCGCCACCCCCCTGGTGCGCGTTCAGTCGAATACCGTGCTGGACATCCAGCGCGCCTTGGACCTGGGTGCCGCCGGGGTCGTGGTGCCGACCGTGAACACCCGGGAAGATGCGGAGGCGGTCGTACGGGCGGTCCGCTACGCGCCCATCGGAGTCCGTAGCTGGGGGCCGCTGCGGGGGGCCCTCTACCTGGGCGCCGAGTACTTTGCCGAGGCTCACGAGGAGCTGTTGACGGTCCTGATGATCGAGAGCGCGGAGGGCTGCAGCAACGCGCGCGAGATCCTGAGCGTGCCGGGCGTCGACGCGTGCTTCATCGGCCCGAACGACCTGAGCATCACGCTGGGGTTTCCGCCTGGACTGGCGATCCTGCCGCCGCCGGTGGAGGAGGCGATCGCCGCCATTCTCGCAGCGGCGCAGGCCACCGGGAAGGCTGCGGGGATCCAGGTGTTCGACACCCGAGCGGCCGGTCCCCGCATCGAGCAGGGCTTTCGCTTCGTCAGCGTGATGAGCGAATTCGAGATGGTGCGGGATGGTGCGGCGGAGGTGCTCCGAGCCGTGAATTCGCTGCGGGAGGGACGGGGCGCCAAGAACGAGCCCTGATCCGAATTTGATTTCACCGCACGGTACGAAGGCACCGCGGGAAATGCAGTGCACGGGATTCGGGAACCGCAGGAAGGCCTTATCCTTCTAGGCCCCTGCAGAAAGGAGACGGGTCATGCGACGCATCGGATGTTGGCTAGGCGTTCTGGCGCTCGTGGCCGTCCTGTGGCCAGCGGCGCCGGTAGTGGCGGGTGAGCCCACCTTCGAGCTGAAGTTCAACACGGTTGCCGTCCCGAGCCAGCCTGAATACAGGGCGATGGAAGTCTTCGGCAAGAACGTGGAGGCATTGAGCGGGGGCAAGATCAAGGTCCGTACCTTCCACTCCGGCCAGCTGGGGGACCAGAAGACCCAGCTCACCAAGGTCCAGCGGGGGACTCTGGAGATGACCTTCGCCGACGGGACCTGGCTTTCGGAGTTCATCCCCGAGCTGGGGGTATTCGGCGCGGCCTACGCGTTCCGGGATCTCGACCACATGTACCGGGTCATGACGGGCCCGTTCGGCCAAGAGTACTGGGAAATGACGGCAAAGAAGATCAACATCCGCCCCCTCGACCTCTGGTACCTTGGGACCCGGCAGCTCAACCTGCGGACCAAGCCGGTCACCACGCCGGACGAGATGAAGGACGTGAAGCTCCGCGTTCCCAACAACCCCATGTGGATCGCGATGGGCAAGGCCCTCGGGGCGAACCCGACCCCGCTCGGCTTCGGCGAAGTGTACCTGGCGCTGAAGACCGGCACCGTGGATGCGCAGGACAACCCCTTGCCCACCAACGAAGCCACGAAGTTCTACGAGGTGACCAAGTACATCGTCATGACGAGTCACGTGATGGGCCAGCAATGGCCGGTCATCCACGAGCCACTCTGGCAAAGCATGCCGGCCGAATACAAGCAGTGGATTCGTATGGCCGCGATGACCGCCCGGCACTTCATGAACCACATGGTCCTCGAAGGCGAGGCCACCCTGCTGGAGAAGTTCGAGAAGCAGTACGGGCTCAAGATCCTCTATCCTGACCTGGAGCCGTGGCGGAAACACGCGCGCCCGGCCTACAAGGAATTCGAGGCGAAGTGGGGGCCCGGCGTGTACGAGAAGATCCAGTCGATGCCGTAAGCCGTTGTAAGAGAATAGGTTGAGCGGAGACGTTCCGAAACGGCATAAGGAGCCGTAACGAAATAGAAAAGGATGTACAAGTTATTTCGTAACGGCTCCTAACGTGGGCATGGGGCCGAACCGGGGGGTGCGCGGCACCTCCCGGTTCGGCTGTCGGAGGCTGCCTGCATGAACAGAATCGCTGGCAAGGTCGTGCCGTTCTTGGAAGAGACCTGCGGCGTCATCGCCCTCGCGGTGATGTTCGTGGCCATCGTCGTCCAGGTCATCTTCCGGTACTTCTTCAGGCCCCTGATCTGGCCGTTTGAGCTGTCCATCTTCATGTATATCTGCCTCATCTACCTGGGGGCGGCCCTCGCGGCGCGTCACGACAGCCACGTCGCGTTCGATGTCCTGTTCAATCTGCTCCCGCGCCGGTTTCAGCGCATTATCTCGGCGTGCCTTCGCCTGGTAGGTGCGGCGCTCCTCGTTGGCCTCGTTCCTGCCGGCATCCAACTCATGATCCAGACGCACGTCATCAAGTCCGCTTCCCTGCGCATCCCCTGGAGCTTCCTGGTCCTGGTCTACCTGATCGGCATGCTGCTGATGGCAGGCCACCTGGTCGCGTGGACTCTGCGGGACTGGCGAGCCATGCGGAGCCACGAGGGATAGCCATGGCCGTCATCGTCTGGGCTGCCGTCTTCATCCTGTTCTTCCTGTGCCGAGGATCGATTGCGCTCGGGATGGTCGTATCTTCCATCGCGTACTTCCTCCTCAAGGGTATCACCCTCCAGGAGGTCGTCGAGAACATGGTCATCGGCTTCGACAACCAGTTCATCCTCCTGGCCATTCCGCTGTTCGTGCTCTCCGCCCGGGTGATGAACATCGGGGGGATCACGACCCGGATCTTCAACTTCGCGGACCGCAGCGTGGGATTCCTGCGGGGCGGTTTGGCCCACGTGAACGTCGTGGCCAGCATCATCTTCTCGGGAATGACGGGATCCGCGTTGGCAGACGCCTCGGGTCTGGGCATGATGGAGATCAAGGCCATGGAGGACGGCGGCTACGAGCGACCTTTCGCCTGCGCCGTATCCGCCGCCACCGCCACGATCGGTCCCATCATCCCCCCCTCCATTCCCATGGTGATCTTCTCCATGCTCTCGGGCGCTTCCCTGGGAAACCTTTTCCTCGGGGGCGTGATTCCCGGCCTGCTCATGGGCGGCGCCATGATGGTGTACATCGCCGCCGTGGCGCGGCGCCGGAACTACCCCGTCGGCGTGTGGGAAGGTGTCCGCGCCTTCATTCACGCGTTCGCGCAGGCTTTCCTCTCGCTCATGACCCCGGTCATCCTTCTCGGGGGCATTTATTCCGGCGTGTTTACGCCCACCGAGGCCGGGGCGGCCGCGGCGCTGTACGCTATGATCCTGGCTATCGTCATCTATCACGAGTTGGGACTCCGGGCGCTGTACCGCGAAATGGTCGCGACGGTTGAGAACGTCGGTTTTCTCAGCTTCATCATCGCCGGCACGTTTGTTTTTAGCTATGTGGTTACGCTGGAGGGCATTTCCGAAAAGATCGCCACCACCGTCGTCTCCATGACGGCAAACCCCTACGTCCTGCTCCTCCTGTTGAACATCCTGTTCCTGATCCTTGGATGTTTCCTCGACACCATGATCCTGATGCTGGTGGTGATCCCCATGATCCTGCCGGCGGTGAAGGCCCTGGGGATCGACATGGTCCACTTCGGCGTCGTGATCGTCCTGAACATGATGATCGGGCTGTGCACGCCGCCGTACGGGATGTTGCTCTTCACGGTGAGCGGTTTGACAAAGACACCCCTGGGGCTGGTGATCAAAGAGGTCTTTCCGTTTCTCTGGGTTCTCATAGCCGTCCTCTTTCTGATCACCTACGTGCCGGGCATCGTCCTCTTCCTTCCCCGCCTGCTGGGATTTCAAGGGTGAGGGGGGTGGCAATTTGGCAACTCGGCAATTGGTCAATTAGGGAATTGGGCAACTGGGCGATTGGGCAAGCGGGGGGGAAGTGCAGCAGGCAGGAGGCAGCTGGCAGTGAACACGAAGCGGCCATTTGGCAATTAGGCAATTGGGCAACTGGGCGATTGGGCAAACCGAAGTGTGTGTGGACGGGTGCGAGGAGGGGAAGCGCTGGAGAATGAAGACATGACTGCGGCCCGGACGGGTGGCAGCGGATGAGTTCGAAAACGCGGTACAGGCTCGACGGGATCGTCCCGATTCTGCAGACCCCATTCACTTCAGAGGAGAACCTGGATCTCGTGTCCCTCCAACGCCTGGCGGACCACGTTGTCCGGACCGGGGCCGCGGGGCTGATCTATCCGGCCGTCGCCAGCGAAGTCTCGAAGCTGTCTGCGGAGGAACGACGAGGCGGAATCGAGGTGGTACTGACTCGGGTCGGCGGCCGCGTTCCGGTGTTCGCAGGAGTCAGCGCCGTCAGTATCGAGGAGTCTTGCTCTCTCGCGCGCCATGCAGAGGCGAACGGCGCCGCCGGCATCCTCGCCCAGGCACCGCCGGCTGTGGCCGCTGATCCGATCGGCCTGCAGGATTTTTTCCGTCGCCTTGCGGCCAGCACCGGTCTTACTCTGATGATCCAGGACCTGGACTGGCAGGGCGGCGGCATGTCACTGGAGCTGATCCGGCAACTGTTCGAGGAGCTGCCCAGCTTCCGCTGTATCAAGGTCGAGACCGTGCTCGCCGGACCCAAGTACTCGCGGATCCTGGCCGCAACGGGGGGCCGGCTGCACGTTTCGGGCGGATGGGCGGTGACCCAGCTGCTGGACGGACTGGAGCGCGGCGTTCACGCGTTCATGCCCGAGGGGAGCATGGTCGCCATCTATCGGACCATCATGGCGCGTTTCGCATCAGGAGACCGGGAAGGCGCTCGGCAGCTTTTCGAGTCCCTGCTCCCAATCCTAGCATTCTCGAATCAGCACATCGATATCTCCGTCCAGTTCTTCAAGCGGGT
>Ga0102851_10001852_pt1 | contig 12417 bp, 7 predicted proteins | sample Mud3Dept3metaG_FD_79558 | JGI IMG/M metagenome (GOLD analysis project Ga0102851, IMG submission 79558) | Freshwater wetland microbial communities from Ohio, USA, analyzing the effect of biotic and abiotic controls - Mud 3 Core 4 Depth 3... | ecosystem: Environmental > Aquatic > Freshwater >... | reverse complement strand
TGCGACGGCGGGCCGCGGTGATGGCTCCCTGCTGAAGAACAGCAGTTCGGTGTCCGCGCGGACGGCGTCCGGAAGCATCCCGAAGGCCTCGACAAGCACAGCAGGGTTCTTGATCCCGTCCGCAAGAATGGTCCGGTCCCGGCGCAGCAGCCTCCGGCGGGCGCCCTCGAGCGCCACAGGGTCGCGAGTCTCTCTGAACTGCTCGCTCGCCGCCCCGTGGATGACGGTGATCCGCCCGGCAGGGCAACCGCTCAGGCGTGTGAGTTCCCCGCGAGCGTGCTCGCTGCTGGTGACGATGAAGTCTGCGTCGCGAAGGGCGCGACGTGTCTGCCAGCCGAGGTAGGCCATCATCGAGATCTGGCGGGGCCTCTTTCCGAAGCCGCGCAAGTGCTCCGACATGCGGAAGAGGTTGAGTGCGTCGTAGACGGTGACAACCAGCGTGTACGCGCCGCTGGGGCCGTAGTTGGCAGGAAAGTGGGCCACGTCGATGCGGTCCCGCTCCATCCAGCGCTTGATCCGAACGTCGTTCGCGGCCGAGCTCCACGCCGAGGTCCACGGAAGCGTCCTCACGGTGACGTTCGGCGGAAGACTCTGGAGCTCGAAAGGCGCTTTCTCATCGATGTAGTAGAAGAACTCGCCGCTCTCGGCCAGGGCCGGCATCTCGCGTGCCAGGTGGTGGACGTAGGTCCGCACCCCTCCAATCAAGCCGTGCGAAAGGTAGCGCGCGTCGAGGCCGATTCTCATGGGCAAGAGCCGTTCCGGGCTCAGCGGGCGGCCGCCGCTCCGCGGCCAAGCCGCGGCGCATGCTCCAGCAGCTCCGAGCGCTCGGGGGCCGTCAGGGAGCCGCGCCAGAAGACGCCAGTGTATGCCATGCAGCAAAGCCCCGCGGCGCCCAACAGGAGCACCGAGTCGGCGCCGAGAAACCAGTACGCGCATGCCAGGGGAGCGAAGGCCACCAGCGCGGGACCGGCGGTGGGCGCCACCACCTGGCGGAAGAAGACCCCCCAGCCGAGACCCAGCTCCCTGAACACGAAGCGCAACCAGACATATTCGAGGGCGACGGCCGGAATCATCGTGCCGAGCGCCACCCCGAGAATGCCGACCTTCCCGACGAGCCAGACGCTCAGGGCGACGTTCAGCACGGCCTGCGGCACCTTGTAGCCCCACACCATCGGCCCGATGCGGCGGGTGCCGACCAGTATCGAGTACCCGACGTGGTTGTGGGCCGTCACGGCGAACGACGCGAGCAGCACCCACAGGACGTTGGCATGGCGGGCAAACGCCGGCCCCATCCACAGCTGCAGAACCACGGCGCCACAGAATCCGAGGGAGAGCACGATGGGCCAGGACACGGCCACGGTGTACTTCGTCATCCGGAGAAACAGCTGCTGGAGCTTGTCGCGATCACCGCGCCCGAAGATGTCGCTCGCGAGCGGCGTCACGGCCTGGACCAGCGTCGTCGGCAGGCTGAACGCGAACGCGTAGAGCTTCCAGGCGGCGGAGTAGTAGGTCACCATCGCGATCGGAAGGAACGCGCCGATGACGAGCCGGTCGGTCTGCTCGATGAGCAGGCTGCACACGGACATCAGCATCAGAGAGCTGCCGAACCCGACGAGCGCGCGGGCCTCCGTGCGGCTGGCCGTGCGCCATCTCACCGCGAGGCCAGGAACTTCCGCACGGGCCCACGTGACCTGAAGCGCGCCAGCAGCCAGGTGCACGAGCGCTTCCATGGTGACGATGGCCACGAGATGAAACCCGGACCACAGCAGGCCCACGGCGAGGATGAACTTGGCGGCCACCATGAGCATCCACAGCTGATTGCACCGGTCCTGTCTCTGGGTGCCGAGCAGCAGCGCCTGGTACGCCGCCAGCGGCATCCGGGCCGCGAATCCGGCAATCGCAATCAGGAACACGACGTTGGCCTGGCGCGAAAGGGCGGCCGGGACCTTCAGGACGTCGACCATCCACGCGACGGCCGGGAGCAGCGCCAAGGGGCCTGCCGCCAGCGCGACGAGCAGGACAAACGCCGTCGACACGGCGCGATTCAGCCCCGGGATATCGCCCCTGGACCGGTAGACGGCGACGGACTGCGCGAGCGCCGGCACGAGACCCAGTTCGAGCAGCCCCATGTATCCGGTGACCGAGCCCAGCAGCAGCCAGAGTCCGGCCGCGGCGTCGCCGATCTCACGCACAACATACGGAAAGAGGAGGAGGTTGGTGAAGAGGTTGACCGCGAAGCCGATGTAGTTCCAGGCGGTGTTTCGCGTCAGGGTGCTCTTGACGGCCACCCGGGTTCCCGCCTGAGGCGCAGCACTCGGCATCTTCGGGGGTCCTCACGAATCGCTCGTGCCGGCCGCCGTCGCGCGGAACCGCCGCCGCGCGACGGCCGGCCGTGATGGGTATGATAGTCTCTCGACGGGTTTTTCAAGCGATCCGCGGCCGGCAGCGCCGAGGAGACGACGTTGGGAGGAGTCTTCGGACACATCGGTGCACCGGGAACTCCCGGCAACATGGCGTTGCTGGCCCGGATGGCCTCCAGCCTGTGCCACCACGACTGGCACGTCACCGAGACCACCTGTCCCGACCCACTGGTGGCCGTCGGTCGTCAGCACGTGCACCTGTTCAACGCGGCGCCGCAGCCCGTGCGGAGCGCGGACAACGCCGTGTCGCTCTGGATGAGCGGCGAGTTCTGCCATACCAGGGACGTGCGGCGTTCGATCGGCCCAAACGGATTGCGCCCGCTGCCCGTCGGCGATGCGGCCCTGGCGCTGGCCGTCTACGAGGCACAGGGGGCCGCGGGGCTCTCCAGGCTTGAAGGGACGTTCCTGGTCGCGGTCTGGGACGGACGAATCCGGGAGTTGGTCATCGTCAACGACCGGTTCGGCCTCTATCCGCACGTGTACGCTCGCGCGGGCGGCGGTCTCACGTTCGCGCCGGAGTTGAGCGCCCTGCTCTGCAATCCAGGGATCCCCCGGAACGTCGACTTTACGACGGTGGCCCAGTTTGCCAGGTTCCAGCAGGCCCTTGGCGACCGCACCTGGCTTGACGGAGTGCACTTGCTGCCTCCGGCCGCGTGCCTCCGTTACCAGCCGGCGGCCGACCGACTCACCGTCGAGACGTACTGGGACTGGAACGAGATCGGGACGCAACAGTCGATCAGCTTCGAGGAGGCAGTCGACGCTGCGATCGGGTTTCTCCAGCGGGCCGTCGACGCGCGGGTTGAACCGCCGTTTCGTGCGGGGCTGTTCCTGAGCGGCGGGCTCGACGGCCGTACCATCCTCGGCTTGACCGCGGACGACGTCCCTCTGGCGACCATCACCTATGGAGCAGAGGGGTGCCGGGACGTGGTCTATGCCGCGCGGCTGGCCCGCGCGGCCGGGCGGCCGCATCACTGGTTTCCGTTCACCGACGGGAACTGGGTGAAGGCGTATTCGCCGCTGCATCTGGTCCTTACGAGCGGGCTTCACGGCTGGATGCACGCCCATGGAATCAGCGTGCTGGAGGAAGTCCGCCGGCGCTTCGATGTCAATCTGTCAGGGTTTGACGGCGGGACGATTTTTGGTGCGGGGATCGACACGCACGATGATGCGTGGTACCGCCAGTCGCCCACGCAAGCCGATCTGGTCCAGCGATTCTACGAGGGATTCTGCCGCAGGTTCACCTATCCGGGCTTGACGGATCCGGAGGCGCAGGCCCTGTTCGGCGGGCGTGGAAACCGCGCGCTCCTTCCGCTCGCGATTGAGAGCCTGCGCGCAGAACTCGCCGGCACGACGGCCGTTCCGCCCGGAAGGCAGGCAGACTACATCTACAACCGCCATCATCTGCGATGGATGCGCGGGCAACTGGTGATTCAGCGATCGGCGATTGAGGTTCGCTGTCCGTTCTTCGACTACGCGTTCGTCGACTTCATGTACTCGCTCCCGGAGCACATCCGGACGTCCGGCGCATTCCGGCGCGCGGTGCTGACTCGCCGCATGCCGCTGCTGGCGCGGATCCCGAACGAGAAGGACAACCGCCTCCCGCACAGCAGCCCGTGGCGCTACCACTCGCACGCCTTCGCACAGAAGATCAAGAACCGGATCAACCGGCACCTCGCGCCTGTCTTCGCAGACCGCCCCCGGCTGTATGCGGACTACGAGAACTACCTCAGGACGGACCTGCGGGAGTGGGCTGAAGCGATCCTGTTCGACCCGCGCACCCAAGCGAGGGGATTGTTCGACCCGGCTGTCGTCCGGGAGCTGTGGCGGCGCCATCTGGCCGGCACCGAGCTGTGGACGATCGGGAAGGTTGGCCCCCTGATTTCGATAGAGCTGGCGCTCCGGTGTTTTGTCGACGGGGACCTGGATTTCGGGAGAGCTGTTGCGGCGTCGGCGTCCGGCGCGGGCGCCTCGTCGGCAGCAACACGGGAGCGTGCATGGCCGGCAGAGTCCTGATCGTCGTCCACGGCTACCCTCCAACGGCGCGCGCCGGAGCGGAGATTCATGCGTGGCGGTCCGCGCGAGGATTGACCGAGCAAGGCCTCGAGGTCCGCGTGCTGGCCTTCGAACGGCACACAGCGGGCCCCCTGTCAGGGCAGGATGTGGACGAGGATGGTGTCGTCGTCAGAAGACTGAGCGGCGATTGCGAATGGGGCCAGCGGGACCGGTTTCGGGCGTCCTACGACAGCGACGGGATGGCCGCGGCGATGCGGGAGTTGATGGCGGACTGGCGGCCGCATCTCGTCTACCTCTTCAGCGGCTACCTGATGTCGTCCAGCATTGTCCGCACGGCGTCGAGCGCGGGCGTGCCCGTCGTCATCAACCTCACGGACTACTGGTGGTTCTGCCACCAGATCAACCTGCGGCGGCCCGACGGCGCGCGTTGCGACGGACCCTCACTGGCCGGCTGTGCGCGGTGCCATGCAGAGGGACGGCGGAGGTGGAAGCTCCCCGGAGCCAAGATGCCCGGCCTCGCGAAGCGCTTCTGGGAACTGGCGCCGCGTCTCCGCTTCCTCCAGAGGGCCCTTGGCGTCGATGCCGTGCGGCTGCGGGCCGAGACCCTGGCACGGGCCCTCGGCGAGGTGAGCGCCTTCATCGCGCCTTCGAAATTCCTCGCGGACTTCTACCAGGGACACGGTGTCGAACCCAGCCGCATCCACCTCATCCGCCAGGGTCTCCAGGTCGGCGCGCCCCCTGCACGCGTGCCTTCGGACGAACTTCGCATAATGTACTTCGGTCAGCTGAAGGCCCACAAAGGGGTGATGACGCTCCTCGATGCGTGGTCGCTGCTCACGGGGCCGAAGCCGAGAACGCTCGCGCTGTGGGGCTCGTCGGCTGGAGAGGAGGGATTCGGCGCGAGCGTGAGTCAGGCCGCAGCCCGGCTTTCGGGCGTCGTCTGGCGAGGCGCGTTTGCTCCGCAGGAAGTCTGGCAGGTGCTCGCGTCCGCCGACGTGGTCGTTGTGCCGTCGCTCTGGGTGGAGAACAGTCCGAATGTCATCCTGGAGGCGCAGGCGATGAGGGTGCCCGTGGTCGGCTCCAACATCGGCGGGATCGCGGAGCTCGTGCGCCATGATCAGAACGGGCTCCTCTTCGAGACGGGCAGCGCCCGGGACCTCGCCCGCCAACTCCAGCGCCTCCTGGACGATCCCGATCTCGTGGCGCGGTTGAGCCGCGACGCGCCGCCCGTCCAGACCGTGGCGGCGGAAGAGAGTGCCGTGCTCGAGGTGTTCCGTCGCTTCCTGCCGGAGCGGCGGTGAGCGGAGGGTGCCCGGCTCGATGAAGCTGCTCGTGATCTCCACCTGGTTTCCCTGGCCGCCGGACAACGGCTCCAAGTCGCGGGCGTATCACCTGCTCCGGGAGCTGGCGAAACGCCACCGCATCACGCTGTTGTCGTTCTGCGGCGATGGCGAGCCGGCACCCGAACGGCTCGCGCCGTTGAGCGAGTTCTGCGAGTCAGTCCAGGCCGTCGCGCGGGGGCCGTTCCACCAGGGCGCACTCACCATGCGCGGGATGCTGTCAGGCGTGCCGCGCGCGTACGTCCAGGGCTTCTCCCCCGAGATGATGACGCGCATTCGCGCCGTGTTGCCCGGGCACGACGCCGCCGTCGCGCTCCAGGTGACGGCGGCGCTGTACTTCCGCGGCGTGACCGCGCTTCCCGTCGTCTTCGAGGAGGCGGAGGTGGCGGTCATCCGCGACCAGTACGTGTCGGAAACGCGGGTGGCGCGGAAACTGAGGCGCGGGCTTACCTGGTGGAAGTACTCGCGGTTCGTCCGGGCCCTCTGCCGCCACGCGGCCATGACCACGGTGGTGTCGGACACCGAGCGCGCCATCCTCGAAAAGATTGGGTGTGAGGCCGACCGCGTGGCCGCCGTGCCGAACGGCGTGGATGCGCTCGACCTCGAGTGGCCGCGACCCGCGCACCGAGCGCAGCGGATCATCTACCCCGGGTCGTTGACGTATGCTGCGAACGCCGACGCCGTGGCGTGGTTTCTCGGGTCCGTTCTGCCTCTCGTCCACCGTGCGAGGCCCGATGTCGACTTCTGGGTGACCGGTCGCACGGATGGCGCGAGCGTGGCCGATCCCGGCCCGTCGGCGCGGCTCACGCTGACGGGCCACTTGCCGGACGTCCGCCCGGCCATCGCGGAGAGCGGCGCGTGCGTGGTGCCCCTGCGGATCGGCGGGGGGACCAGGTTGAAGATCCTCCAGTCGATGGCTCTCGGGACGCCCGTTGTCTCCACCTCCAAGGGGGCAGAAGGGCTCGGCGTCACGCCGGGCGTGGACATCCTCATCGGCGATACGCCCGAGGCATTCGCCGCCCACACCCTCAGGCTGCTGGGAGACCGGGGTCTTGCCGACAACCTGGCCGCCGCCGCGCGTACGCTCGTCCGTGATCGCTACACGTGGGCGCGCAGCGGCGCCCTGCTGAACGATGCCGTTGAGCGGGCGGTGGGGGAATGGACGGCGACACGCAGATGACGTCAACGGCGCGACACGGTCCGGCGTACGCGAAGATGCTGGGGATCTCGTGTGGGCTTCTGGCCGTCACCTCGGTCCCGTACCTATTCGCGTGGCTCGCCGCGCCACCCGGGAAGATCTACACGGGCCTGATGTACGACGTTGCGGACCACGCGCAATACTGGTCCTGGGTCTCCGCGTCTCGCCACGCGCTGTTCATCAGCAACACGATGACGCCGGAACCCAACCCGGCGGTGTTCATGAACCCGATGATGTGGGTCCTGGCGCGGCTGCAGGCAGCGCTGGGGCTGTCGTTTCCGGCGCTCTTCCAGGCATGGCGGATCGTCGCCGTTCTCGCTCTCGTCGGGGCGCTCGTGCTCTTCCTCAGGGCGGCGGTTCCCGATCCCGGCCAGCGGAAGACGGCATTGTGGCTCTCCCTGTTCGGTGCCGGGTTCGGCTGGATATTGGTCGTGTGGAAAGTGGCGCGCCGCCTCCCGGACGTGCCGTTCCCCGCCGACCTGTACACGATCGAGCCCAACACCTTCTGGAGCCTTCTCTCGTATCCCTACATCGCGCTCGCGCAGGGCCTGCTCCTGCTCAGCGTCCTGCTCGTATGGCGGGCCCACCGCCGGCCCGGCGTGACGGCCTGTCTTCTCGCAGGCGTCGCGTCGCTCGCCCTGGCGCTCGTGCACGCGTACGACCTGATCATCCTCTACGCCGTCGTCGCAGCCTTCGGCTGCGCCCTGCTCCTCCGCGACCGCAGGTTGCCTCTGCCGCTCCTCGGCGCCGGCGTGACGGTGGCGGTCTTCTCTGCCCCGATGGCGTGGTATTTCCGATCGCTCACGGCGAACGATCCGCTGTGGCGGTCCATCCTCGCGCAGTACTCGAACGCGGGCGTGTGGACGCCTCAGCACGTTCATCTCGTCGTGCTCATGGGCCTGCCCATGGTGCTTGCGGGAGCGGCCCTCGCCAGGCGCGGGCCGCGGACGGACGAGGCGCTGCTGGTGTCGGCCTGGGCCGTCGTCGGGCTCGCGCTGATCTACCTGCCGGTCGTGTTCCAGATCAAGATGCTTGGCGGCTGGCAGTTCCCGCTCGCCATCCTCGCGGCGCAGACCTGGCACGACACCGTTGCGCCGGCGGCCGCCCGCGGTCTGAAGCGCTGGCTCGACGCGGCCGCCGCCGTGCGCGCTGCGCGGCTCGCCCTGGTGCTGATCGTGATTCCCACGAACGTGTATCTCTATGCGTGGCGGTTCGTCGAACTCCGGCGGCAGGCCGCCCCTTACTACCTCCTGCAGGACGAAGCGGCGGCGCTCGACTGGCTGGCCCGGAACGCATCGGCGGAAGACGTCGTGATCGCGCCCGAGATCATCGGCCAGTTCGTCCCGAACTACGGCCAGACCCGCGCGTACCTGGCGCACTGGGCGATGACGAACCGGTACCACGAGCGCGTGACGCGGGTGAAGACGTTCTTCACGCCGAGGACGGCAGACCAGTGGCGGGCGGACGTCATGACTGGGGAGGGCGTGACCATGGTGCTCAGGGCAGGCAGCATTCCCGGGCTGCCCGAGCTCTACGACTTCAGCACGCCGCCGCGGTGGGAACCGGTGTTCTCCAGGCCGAACGCTTCGATCTACCGGCGGCGGCCCGAACCCTCCCTGGCGCCTGGAGCCAGACCGCTTTCCGCCGAGGGAGAACCCCGCCGATGAGCACGAAAGGGAATCTCCGCTTCTATCTCCGGAGCAAGTCCACGAACCTCTGGCGCTACGCCGCGAGCGAAACGCTCCAGGCGCTCCTCGCGTGGATTCCCGGCGTTGCCGGGATCGGGCTGCGCGGCCTGGCCTACAAGCTGGTGCTGGACGCGGAGGGCCTGCCGGCCATCGAGGACCACGTCCGCCTCGTGCGGCCGGAGGACATCCGACTCGGCCGATCGGTGTACATCGACCACGGCGTGTACCTGCACGGCGGGCAGGGCGGGCTCGTCATTGGCGAAGGCTCGTGGCTGATGGCGGGCTGTCGGCTGCACGTCTTCAATTTCCGCGGGATCCCTCACGCCGGCATCAGGATCGGGCGCCGGACGTTCCTCGGCGAGGAGACGCTGATGCGGGGACAGGGCGGCATCACGATCGGCGACAACGTCCTGTTCGCGCCGCGCGTGCAGGTGTTGGCGGTCGATCACGTCATGACGGACCCGGCGAAGCCCATCATGGACCAGGGCATCACGGCCCGCGGGATCACCATCGAGGACGGATGCTGGATCGGCGCAGGAGCCATCGTGCTTGACGGCGTCACCATCGGCCGGGGCGCGTGCGTGGGCGCCGGCGCGGTGGTGACGAAGTCGATCCCGCCTCACAGCCTGGCGGTGGGCGTGCCCGCTCGCGTGATCCGGAACCTGCTCGAGGACCCGCTGCCGGCGCCGGATGTTCCCGTCTACTTCGGGGGGATGGACGACCTCCAGGGCGGGGCGCCCAGCGCGCGCGCCCAATCACTGCGGTGACGGCGGCGGCCGGCAGCAATCGGAAGGCCCAGCAATGACAGACACGCGCATCGACAGCCCCGGACACCCGAGGACGCGGCAGGCGTGGGTGTTTGCGTCGCTGCTTGCGGGACTCCTGATCGTGCGCTTTTGGCCGGTCCTCGTCGAGGGGCGCGTGTTCGCTCCGACCGACATGGTATTCGACTTCGCGTTCTTCAAAGGCGACGCCCCTGCCGGGGTCTCTTCGCCCAGCAATCCGCTGTTGTCGGACGCCGTGCTGAAGTTCTATCCCTGGCAGGTGGCTGCCCGCACCAGCCTCGAACGTGGAGGCCTGCCGTGGTGGAACCCGTACATCTACGCGGGCACCCCGCTGTTTGCCAACGGCGAGTCGGCAATTCTCTACCCGATCAACCTGATGGGTCTGGCGCTCTCCCATCATGCGGCACTGGCGTTCTCCGCCATTCTCCGTGTGTTCGTCGCCGGAGTCGGCATGTTCCTGTTCGTGCGCGCGATCGGAGTTGGCGCGCTCGGCTCGGCGCTGGCGGGCGTCGCGTTTGCCCTGGGCGGCCCGATGACCGTGTGGCTCAACTACCCCGTCGGGAACGGCTACGCCTGGCTGCCGATGCTCTTCTATCTCACGCAGCGCCTGCTGTCCACCCGGCGGCTCGCATACAGCGCGGCCGCGGGTGTGGTCATCGCGATTCAGGTCCTGGGCGGGCACTACCAGACCGTGTTCATCATGCTGGTCGCCTGGGCCGCCTACGGGCTCCGCGGGATCGTGAGAACGCCCCGTCCCGGGCGGGACTGGCGCCCCGCGCTCGGCGCAGCGCTCCTCCTCGCGAACGCCGCGGCGATCGGGCTCGCCCTCGCGGCCATCCAGTTGGTGCCGTTCCGCGCGTGGCTCGCCGGAACCGGTGAAGCGTCGCGCCGGGCGGCTGAGCGGCTGTCGTCGTGGAGCAACCCCGGTCTGGTACAGGACGCGATCGGGACCGCCATCACCATGGCGATCCCCAACTTCCTCGGAAACCCGACGCTCGGCACGATGACGAGCTTCTGGGGAACCAACTTCATCGAGCAGACCACCTATGCGGGGATCGTCGCGCTCGCCCTGGCGATCTACGCGGTTGCGCTGCGGGTCGGGCGGGCTGCGGAGCGGCGTGATGCTGGCGTCCCCGCCGACCCCCTGGTCTTCTTCTCGATCCTTGGCAGCGTCTTCCTGCTGCTGGCCGTCGATGCCCCGGTGGTAGGGCTCCTCAACCGGCTGCCGGTCTTCGACCTGATCGCCTTCCAGCGCTACCGGATGGTCTTCGTCTTCTGCGCCGCGATTGCGGCCGGATTCGGAGTCGACGAACTGCTCCGCGGGTCGCGATACCCGGACCGGGTGCGCAGGCTGGCCCAGGGTCTGGCGCTCTACGCCGCCGCCGGCATGGCGGCGCTGATCGCCGTGCGTCTGGTCCTGGTGCACTTCGAAGCGCACGTCACGTCCTACAACCGGGTACGGCAGTTGTATCCGCTGATGCTGAAGGCGTTCAGCCTCTCCTACGTCCCGATGTACTTCCCGATCCTGGCGGCCGCCGCGGCGGCGGTTGCCGTGTTCTGCTTTCGCAAGGGCCTCCTGCCGGCGAATTCGGCGGCAGTCCTGCTGATCGGGCTCACCAGCGCCGACCTCGTGGTCTTCGGTGCGGGCTTCAATCCGACATCCCCGGCGGCGGCGGTCTTCCCGGAAACGGAGGCAGCCAGATACCTGCGGCAACACCTGGGCTCCGTGCTCCCGGAGCGCATTGTCGCCACGGCAGACGACCTCCCTTCGAATACGGCGACGCCGTACCTGCTGTACGACGTGGCAGGCTCGGACTTCGTTGGCCGCCGCTACGCGGAGTTCGCGCGGCGGGCTGGCGGCACCATGGTTGGTGCCAACAGGATCAGGTTCACACGGTTCGAGCCGCGCCTGCTGGAGGTACTCGGCGTCAGGTACGTCGTGTCAAGCCGGCAACCGGAGGGCCTCGACGCCGGGACGCTGGAGAAGGTGTTCAGCAACGGCCACGTGGCCATTTTCGAGAACGCTGCGCGCCTGCCGAGGGCGTTCCTTGCCCACCAGGCGGCCGTGGCGGCGAGCGACCGGGAAATCCTGGATCTTCTGGTGTCGCCCGGCTTTGACAGAGCGACCCGGGTCGTGCTCGAAGAGAAACCGCCCGACTGGTGGCACGCCGGACTGCCGTCGCCCGCAGATCGTGTCACCGTCGCCGAGTACCGCCCGGGCCGCGTGGTCATGGACGCGCAGACCGCCGAACCGGCGTTTCTGTTCATCAGCGACGCGCACGACCCGGGCTGGACGGCGCGCATCGACGGAGCGCTGACGACGATCTTCAGAGCCGACTTCGCTTTCATGGCAGTGCCGGTTCCCCCGGGCGGGCACCGCGTCGAGCTCGCGTACGAGCCCCCGGGCCTGAGACTGGGCGGAGCCGTGACGGCAGGCGGAGCAGGGCTCGCATGTGCCACGCTCCTGCTGGGCTGGGCGACAGCCGCGCGGCGGCGACGACGATCCGTGTCGATGCGGTCGGCAGGTCGCCGCAGGGAACAGCTCTAGCCTTTCAGCACCAACGGGCGGCAATCCGGCAAGGGACTCACGATGCGGCTACTGTTCATCACGGAGACCATCCCGTACCCGCTCGACAGCGGCGGTCGCATCAAGACTTACCATACCCTGTGCTCACTCGCGCGCGGGCACGAAGTGCACTGCCACGCCTTCATCCGCGATCAGGAGCAGCGCCGGCACACTCCCGACCTGGAACGTGTGTGCGCGTCCCTGACGCTGCACCTGCGGCCGCGCAGCTGGGCCCGCGAGGCCGGTGCCCTCGGCCGCAGCCTCGCCACCGGGGTGCCGCTGACGGTCGCGCGCCACGTCGATCGCGGCGTTCTCGGCCGCCTGCAGCGCGCCTGCCGCGAGCAGCGTTTCGACGCCGTGTACTGCGACCACCTGAGCATGCTCGAGTACGCGCGTCACCTCCCGCT
>Ga0102851_10001851_pt1 | contig 12421 bp, 8 predicted proteins | sample Mud3Dept3metaG_FD_79558 | JGI IMG/M metagenome (GOLD analysis project Ga0102851, IMG submission 79558) | Freshwater wetland microbial communities from Ohio, USA, analyzing the effect of biotic and abiotic controls - Mud 3 Core 4 Depth 3... | ecosystem: Environmental > Aquatic > Freshwater >... | reverse complement strand
GGCGTGCCGAACTCGATGGTGCCGCTGTTGTTGACCAGTTTGGCGACGAACATTCCTCCGTGTACTCCGAGGTTCCACCCGCTCATGTCCAGGTCTCCCTCGCCGATCACTAGAACGAGCCCATTCCAGATGCAGTGGCCGTTGCCGTTGAGCTTCCCGGTCACAACCAGCAGGCCGCCTCCGGTGATGTCTCCTGAGAGATCCAGGTCGCCGTTCACATATGTGGTCCTCGGATTCTGCGTGACGTCGTTGGGATCCTTTGTCCAGTCATAGCTCCCCAGGAACGGCGCGGTGGTGGAGTCCCAATGTTGGTCGCCCTGGTAGACTGCGTCGGCGAACCTGGGCACGACGTTGTATACCAGGTCCCAAAGGTAAGACGGGCTCATGAGGAGCGCCTTGTCGGTCCCTGGGACAATAGTGCCGGTGATATCTGTGACGCACGGATCCGCGCAATTGCCTGAGATGTTGTTCTGTTGGGTTTTGGTCAGCGCGCTTTCCAGTGTCTGCTCCAGCGAGACCGTGTCGCCGGTGTTGGTGTCGATTGTCGCGATGCCGGGATTGCCCGCGCCTCCGTCGATGTCAAAAGAGTTGCCGTCGAAGAATCGGTTCCGCGAGAAGGCGACGTCCGGCCCTTCAACCACGAACGGGGCGTCCAGATTGAAGGTCGTACGCATGCGGAAACGGGTCTCTGCCACGGCGACCGAGTTCCGGCGGACCGTTCCGGCGACGGTCTGATGGATGGTCTGCGCGACACCCATGGAGCGGACGATTATGATGTTGTCGCCGTCGACAAAGGGATTGTTTAGGAAATCGGCACCGGGTGCCACTTCCGTCGCTTCCCCATTGTTGTCGGTGACCTTGACGAAATAGCGCGCTGTTGTGATCGTCCCGGCGCCATAGGGATTCGGCGCGGTCTCGGCGATCCCTGTCAACGGCACCAGTGGTGTGCCGTTTGTGCCGCCGTACTTGCCGGTGCTCATCACGCCATCGTCGGCAAACCCCGTCAGATCGGACACGGGGTTAAGGATGTTGAGTGACCGCGCCGTAGCCCAGGGCACTGGATTCCTGAAGGCGAAGGTCCGGGCGGCGCTCAGGTACCCTGCGGCGTTGTTGTAAGTCCCATCGGGGCCAGCCAGGAGGTCGTTATACTGGAGACCTCGTATCACTTCCCGTGCATGCGTCAGTCCGGCCCGGGCGGCGAAAGTCGCCTGGACTTCGCTCTCGTAGTTGTCGCTGATCCGCAATTCCGTCTTCGCTCCGAACGCCATGTAGAAGGAGAGGAGCGAGAAGATCGCAAGGGCGATCAGCGCAATCAGCGTCGCCAGCCCCTCCTCCCGCAAAACGGCAGGCCTGAGCCCCGATTCTTTTTCTGAAGTGGTGTGTGTTTGCAGACCCCTGTTCATAGGCGCCTCTTGAGACTCGATCCCAGGCGCCGGGGTCGCACAGGGAGACGATTCACGGCACAGTTTGCCCTGGATTGGACACTCTCCTTATCGGCACCGTGTTCGCCTGCATTAGCCGGTATTCACGCCTCGGAGAGGTTGCGCGGGAGGGCGCAGAAGCTATCCCGGAATCGGCATCGGAATCGGGGTCGCTATCGGTCTCCGAATTCGAAGCGTCGATCAGATAGCCGGGCACGGGATCGGGGGCAGTCGGCGGCCGATACCGATTGCGATTCCGATACCGATACCGATTCCGATACCGATTCCGACGGCAAGATACAGACTCTTTTGGCTTTGCGGGGCTAGGGCACCTGCTTGTCCGAGAACTCGATCACGCCGAACTTTTCCGGGGTATGGAAGTCATTCCTGTAGGTCGGAGACCAGGCGAGCGCCGCCTTCTGCGGTTTGCTTTCCACCCGGTAGAGGTTGAGCATCCAGCGGTCACCCGGCTTCGGCGGGATATTCGGGGCCGGAACGATGTCCTCCATGGGCAGGGCGAGCTCGCACGACCACCCGCGATCTCCCCCCTTACCGTCGACGGTGCCATCAACATGAACCGCCCAGGCGATCTTCTCGCTGTTCCAACTCTCATAGTGCAGCGGATTGCGGACGTCGAGGAGATAGATATCGATCAGCGCATTCAACGGATTTACCTCGAGCTCGATATAGCTCTTGTACCTGAGATCCGGTCTGAGGAACACCTCGAAGACCTCCTCGGTCCAGAGATGCTGATCCCGCCTGGTGAACGTCGCCCAGACATTTTCGTCCTGGCAGCTGTAGGCAAAATAGAGGTAACGGTCGTCGTACAGTACCTTTGCCTCCGTCTCCAGGGGTGACGGGGACCCGTCGGCGTTGTTTAGGAACTTGCCCACAACACTGGCCGCGGCCCAGGCAGGATCGTCGAGCCTGCCATCGACCTGGATCGGCGTCCGCGTCCTCAGCACCGTGTAGGTGGGGGCGGGCTTTTCGGCGGCGATAGCCAGGAACAAGCCTAGGCCGGAGAGCGCCAGTACCATTGCAGTCAACCTGAATTTCCGCATATTCATTGTCTCGCTCCTCGCTGAGCAGCATCCGGGACAGTGATATCGGGCCGCGTCGCCGTTCAGCCGGTCTCGACCCGAACTTTGTTGCGTGCGCCGGCGGCGCGCGCCCACTCCCTCCCGCCAGGCTCCGACCGGTGACTGAGACCTTGCCAATATCGCCTGAAATCGATTGGTGGCCATCTCTCTTTGTGGTAAAGGATAGGCCGTGGCATCGACGTGGAGGATGGGAGTTCCATCCGCCCTCAGAATCCGAAGCCCGTTTCCGGGGCAGAACCGCTTAATTCGGATCACCCGGATACTTTACAGCACCAAGGCAGCTGGTATCAAATCGTACGGATCAGGATTATCATATTGGGTCCACGCAGGCCCGGCCGGACGCTCTGCTCAGCCGGAGGAGGCTGTCGCCGACAGCGATCATACCCACTTCACGAGGAAGTAATAATGGCCAGACATACTCCGACAGACGATGGACAGAACGACGCCCGACGGAGGCGGAGACTCCGCCGGCTTAGCTGGTGGGTCGTCGCGGTGCTGCTCGTGACGCTCGCATCAGGCGCGCCATCCTGCCTCTTCAAGAAGAAGCCTGCCGCCCCCGAGGTCGTCCCGCAAGGCCCGGTCCGCCTCGTGTTTCTGCCGGCCAACATCGCCGCAGACAGCGCCGAGATGCGCTGGCTGTCGCTGGCTGTGCCGGTACTGATGGGCAAACTGGCGACCGTTTCGACCGATCTCGACCCGGTGCCGCTCTGGCAGTCGATGCCGATCGCCGTAGAGAACGCCGGGGCAGCGAGGGTGATCAATCCCGAATTGGCGAGCTATGTGGCCAGCCGGATGGGAGCACGTTGGGCTGCCACGGGGGATCTGGCCCCTGCCAAGAACGGGTTCACTCTCATAGTAGATTTCATCCCGGTCAACACCGCATCCTATGCGTACCGGTATCAGAAGGCAGTCTCCACGAGTTCGCTGGAATCCAACGTACGCCAGGCAATGGACGAGTTTATCCGCTATCGGGTCCCGAAGCCGGCCGTATCGAAGGAGTCAAAGGCTAGGATGGACATCGGCCTCCTGCAGCAGATCGCGGAGATCGTGGACAGCGATTATGGCTGGTTCGTGCCCGCAGCGCCGGGAAAAGGAGATGGGATTGCCGCTGCTGTCTCCCGATCCGACAGCAAGTTCGCTCGCCTGATCTTCAGTCCGACACTCTACCCGGTAGTCGGCGCCCCCCCGCCTGCGCCTCAAACCACGAGACCGACGCCCATGCTCCCGCCGCCTCCCCCGGAAAGCCAGAAGCCGCCGGATACGAGCGCGGTCGCGCCCTCGTCGACCGTACCCGCGGAGCAGCCTGCCACCCTCCCCGCTCAAGCCCAAGCCGCGAGCGCGGAACCCGCGGAACGATCCGGATGTTGAAGTGCCGCCGCCGAGGACCTTCACCCTCCGGGTTTCCCGGCCGCTGCCGGCCGGACCGGCAGCCATAGAATCGGAAGCGGCGCGGCGTCACGATGGGGACTCTGAATCCTCTCCAGGTACCCCCGGACCGAGTTACCGGCTCGGGCAACCATCCCGCGACTCAGGGCGGTGGCGCGCTGAGTTCTGAGTTCCCTTCCCGCACAGTGTCCCCGGCCCCGATCTATTTGACAAGCACCGACCTCCTTGTTACATTTGCAGTTCGATTTACGGGCGTCTGCCCCGTAATGCCGACTCACGGTTGCAACCCGCTTGCAAGGTGCCAGTATCTGCCGGGAATTTCGGAGAGCCGCGAGGCAGGTCTGTTGCGAAAGTGGCGGAATTGGCAGACGCGCTGGACTTAGGATCCAGTCCCGCAAGGGGTGGGGGTTCAACTCCCCCCTTTCGCACCAAGCACACCCACCAGGCTCAGTAGATTGTCACTAGCGGAAAAACGAAAAGCTCATTTGGCGGTCCTCGGCAGGGCTCGGGGCGGCGGGATTATCAAGAGGACAGGTGGAAGAATTGACACACGAAATCAAGGAAATCAGCAGCTGCAAGAGGAACCTGATCGTCGAGGTGCCTGCGGAGCAACTCGAAGAGGAAATCGGCAATCAGGCGAAAGCATATGCCCAGCGCGTCCAGGTGCCGGGCTTCCGGCCCGGCAAGGTGCCGCTGACCGTGATCAGGCAACGCTTTCGGACCGAACTGCGCAGTGAAGCGACCCAGGAAATGGTCAGGCGCGCCTGGAAGGAGGCCCTGGAGGAGCACCACCTGCACCCGATCAACGAGCCATCGCTCGAGAACCTGTCAGATGAACCGGGTAGTCCGTTGAAATTCACCCTGGGATTCGAGATTCTCCCGACATTTGAGGCCAAGGACTTCAAGGGGATCACAGTCACGGTCCCCCGCATGGAAATCACCGACAAGGAGGTCGACGAGGCCGTCGAGTCGCTCCGGGACCACAACGCACAGTACGTTCCGGTAGAGGAAGGGGAGGGACGTGACGGCCACCTGGTTACACTCTCCGTCGAGGGCGTATTCGAGGAAGGGGGAAAACCCCTGCAGGAGGAAGGTGTTAACTGCGTCATCGGGGCCCCGGAGACAAACGAAACCTTCTCGGAGAACCTCAGAGGCGCCCGCCTTGGCGAAACCCGATCATTTACTGTAGCTTATCCTGACGATTACCACCGGAAGCGATACGCGGGGAAGAAGGTCGCCTACACCGTCAATCTCAAGGAAATCAAGGAGAAGCACCTGCCTGAGCTGGAGGAACTGGCCAAGGAGCTTGGCGCCGCTAGCTTCGAGGACCTGCGCTCCCGGATTCGCGATGAACTGGTAACGAAGGCCGCACGTGCTGCCGAAAAGAAGGCGAGAGATGCGGTGATGGACGAAGTGCTCCTCCGCAACTCGATCGAGGTTCCCGACAGCCTGGTTGATGCCGAGCTGGAAGATTACGTGCACAGGATTGCCGGAAACCTCGCGCAGCAAGGAATTGATCCAAACAAGACCTCCATCGACTGGCGGAAGCTGTTCGAGGAGGAAAGGCCGAACGCAGAGAAGGCGGTCCGCCGGACGTTGATTCTGGATGCGATCGCGCGCCAGGAGGGTATCGAGGTCGCTGAAAAGGACCTCGAAGATGCCTTCGAGAAGCTCGCCGAGGGCACCCAGCGCACGGCGGTCGCGATCCGGGCTCAGTTCGAGAAGGATCAGAAAATTCAAAGCTTTAGGGACCATCTGCGGCGGAACAAGGCGCTTGATTTCATCCGCCTCAATGCTAATATTAGCGAGGGGTAACGAGCCTTGGCATTGATACCAATGGTGGTCGAGCAGACCAACCGCGGCGAGCGTGCTTACGACATATATTCCCGTCTGCTCAAGGACAACATCATCTTCCTGGGCACGCCGATCGACGATAGCGTCGCCAACCTGGTGACAGCGCAGATGTTGTTCCTTGAGGCCGAGAACCCGGAACGTGACATCTCCCTCTACATAAACTCTCCTGGTGGTTCGATTTCCGCCGGAATGGCCATATACGACACGATGCGGTTCATCCGGCCCGATGTGACGACGATCTGCGTCGGACAGGCAGCCAGTATGGGCGCTTTACTGCTGGCGGCAGGGACCAGGGGAAAGAGGTACGCGCTTCCCAACTCCAGGATTCTGATCCATCAACCGTCGATGACCGGGCTGGCCGGACAGGCGACGGACATCGATATCCACGCGCGGGAGATTCTTCGCCTGCGCGGATGCATGAACAGGATCCTTGCGGAGCACACGGCGCAGCCACTGGAGAGAATTGAGAAGGATGTCGAACGGGATTATATAATGACGGCGGAACAGGCCAGGGATTACGGCATCGTGGATGCGGTAATCTCGAAGAAGGAATAGGGCCTGAACACCCTTCCTTGGAGGAGTTCCCTTGAGAAGAGACGATGAGCGCGATGACATACTTCGCTGCTCCTTCTGCTCCAAGAGCCAGAACGACGTAAAGAAGCTCATAGCGGGGCCGACCGTCTACATCTGCGACGAATGCGTCGACGTCTGCAATGAGATCATCGCGGACGATGTGGTTGCCTCCCCCGTCAATGAGAAGCTTCCTAAACCTCAGGAAATCAAAGAATTCCTTGATCTGTACGTGATCGGGCAGGAGCTCACAAAGAAGAAGCTCGCCGTCGCAGTGTACAACCACTATAAACGGCTGGAAATCAGCAAGAAGCGGACCGACCTGGAACTTCAGAAGAGCAACGTGCTTCTGATCGGCCCCACCGGCACAGGCAAGACCCTGCTTGCCCAGACGCTGGCCAAGATGCTGTCGGTCCCCTTTGCCATCGTCGATGCCACGACGCTCACCGAGGCAGGGTACGTGGGCGAGGACGTGGAAAACATCATCCTCAAGCTTCTGCAGAATGCCGGCGGCGACAAGGAAAAATGCCAGCAGGGCATCGTATACATCGACGAGATAGACAAGATCGCGCGCAAGGACGAGAACCCGTCCATCACCCGGGACGTCTCGGGGGAGGGAGTGCAACAGGCGCTCCTGAAGATCCTGGAGGGCACCGTGGCCAACGTGCCGCCCCAGGGCGGGCGCAAACATCCGCACCAGGAATTCATTCAAATCGACACGACAAACATCCTCTTTCTTTGCGGCGGCGCTTTTGTCGGCCTCGAAAAGGTTATCGAGCGCAGGATCGGCAAGAAGAGCCTGGGATTCCTCTCGGGCGGCGGCAAGGTCTCGAAGGGCAAACAGGCCGTGCCTTCGAACATTCTCGAGGCGACGGAACCGAGGGATCTCATCAAGTACGGCCTCATCCCGGAATTCGTCGGACGGCTTCCGGTCGTAGGGTCGCTGTCCGAATTGGATCACGCGGCGCTGGTGGACATCCTGACCAAGCCGAAGAACGCGCAGGTGCGTCAGTACCAGAAACTCTTCGAGTTTGAAAACGTCAAGTTGAAGTTCACCGACGACGCGGTGTCGGCGATAGCCGACCTCGCGACGCAGCGGAAGATGGGAGCCCGGGGACTTAAGATCATTCTCGAGGACCTCATGTTGGACGTCATGTACCAACTGCCCTCCCAGAAGAAGGTTAAAGAGTTTATCATCACCCGGGAGATGGTCGAGAACAAAGAGGTCGTGTTCGCCCTCCTCGAGAAAGCAGGATGATACGTCAAGAAAGATGAAAGAAGATCTCCCCAAGAAAACTGAACGTCTGCCAATGATCCCCATCCGGGACGTCGTGGTGTTTCCCCACATGATGATCCCGTTCGTGATCGGAAGGCCATCTTCTGTCCGTGCGCTGGAGTTTGCACTGGAAGGCTCCAAGAGGGTTTTCCTGGCCACCCAGATAGACGCTTCCCTGGATGAGCCGAAGGCCAAGGACATCTACAACGTCGGCACCATCGGGAACGTCGTTCAGAGCGTCAAGCAATCCGACGGCAACATCAAGGTCCTCGTGGAGGGAATCCAGCGCGCAAAGGCGCTGCGGTACGCGAGCGAGCCCGGTTTCTTCGTCGCGGACGTGGAAATCCTGGAAGAAACCTCGGCAAGCAGTGCGCGAACCAACCTCCTGACGAAACGTCTCCAGTCGGTCTTCGAACAGTTCTCCAAGCTCAGCCATCACGTGAACTACGACGCGATCGTAACCGCGATGAAGACGCTGGAGCCTTCGAAGCTGGCCGACAACATCTGCGCCAACCTCCCCATCAGCATCGAGGAGAAGCAGCAGTTGCTCGAATTCGCGGACCTGGCAGAGCGCATCGAGAGGATCAACGAGATCATCGAGGTAGAGATCGAAAAGGTCAAAGTGGACCGGACCATCCAGGGGCGGGTCAAACGCCAGATGGAGCGGGCCCAGAAGGAGTACTACCTCAACGAGAAGATGAAGGCGATCCAGAAGGAGCTGGGGCGCAAGGACGAGAAGAGCGAGCTCGACGAGCTGAAGCGGCAGGTTGAAGCGTGCCACATGCCCAAGGACGCCCACGACAAGGCCGTGAAGGAGATCCAGCGGCTCGAAATGATGCCGCCGATGTCGGCCGAGTCCACCGTGTCACGCACCTACCTCGATTGGCTCATAGCGATGCCCTGGGACAAGAGATCCAGGGAGATCCGGGACATCCGCTGGTCGGCCAAGGTACTCGAGGAGGACCACTACGGCCTGGAGAAGATCAAGGATCGAATCCTTGAATTCCTGGCGGTACGGAGCCTCGTCAAGAAACCCCAGGGAACCATCCTCTGCTTCGTAGGGCCTCCCGGAGTCGGGAAGACATCGCTCGGCAAATCAATCGCCCGGGCAACCGGCCGGAAGTTCGTGCGCCTCTCCCTCGGGGGTGTGCGCGACGAGGCCGAAATCCGCGGCCACAGGCGCACCTACATAGGCGCACTGCCCGGCCAGATCATTCAGATGATGAAGAAGGCGGGGACACGCAACCCGGTCTTCATGCTCGACGAAGTCGACAAGATGAGCATGGACTTCCGTGGCGATCCCTCGGCAGCCCTGCTGGAAGTACTCGATCCCGAGCAGAATCACATGTTCGTGGATCACTACCTCGACACCGAGTTCGACCTCTCGACGGTGATGTTCATCGCGACCGCGAACGTCCTGCACACCATTCCGCGCGCCCTCCAGGATCGCATGGAAGTGCTGCAGCTCTCCGGCTACACCGAGTTGGAGAAGCTGGAGATCGCCAAGCGATTCCTGGTCAGGAAGCAGATGAAGGCCACAGGCCTGCGCAAGGATCAGATCAAGTTCACGGACGAAGCACTTCTGGAGATTGCCCGCAGGTACACGCGCGAGTCGGGCGTGCGCAACCTGGAACGCGAGATCGCGAACGTTTGCCGGAAGACCGCCAAGAAGATAGTGTCCAGGGAAGCGCCTTCCAGCGAGATCACGCCCGAGGAAGTCGAGAGGCTCCTGGGCAGGCCGAAGTTCCGCCAGCAGGGTATCAGCGAGGCCAATCAGGTGGGGCTTGCGACCGGGCTGGCATGGACAGAAGTGGGCGGAGAGGTTCTGCTCACAGAAGTAACCTTGATGGAGGGGCGCGGCCAGCTGACGATGACCGGCAAACTCGGCGAGGTCATGCAGGAATCGGCGCGCGCCGCGATGTCTTATGTCAGGAGCCGCGCGGCCGCGTACGGCATCGGCCGCGACTTCTACCGCAAGATGGATTTGCACATACACATCCCCGAAGGCGCCATCCCGAAGGACGGCCCTTCCGCGGGAATCACGATGGCGGCGACGATCGTGTCGGCGCTGACCAAGATCCCCGTGCGCCGGGATGTGGCTATGACCGGTGAAATCACGCTGCGGGGCAAGGTGCTGCCCATCGGGGGGGTCAAGGAGAAGCTTCTGGCCGCCCACCGGGCAGGAATCAGGAACGTAATCCTACCGAAGGACAATGAAAAGGATCTCCAGGACATCCCGCCGGATATCCTCGAAGCGATGAGTGTCAGCCTCGTGGATACCATGGATGAGGTCCTGCAGGTCGCCCTCGAGAGACTTCCGATGCCGCAAGGGGAAGTAGCCGAAATCTCCGACCTCAAGAGTAACCGGCCGGGCGAAAACATAGCTCACTGATAGTGGAAGATCGGGTTGTGAGGTTTCCCTGGCTGCGCGAACCGGCTTGCATCAGCTTCGCGAGTCGGTTGGGTCCGGATATGGCTCTATTGCATGCACGCTGAATTCTTGGTGAGCGCTTTTTCGGAGAGCGATTTCCCGCCCGAAAGCGTGCCCGAAATCGTACTCGCGGGACGATCGAACGTTGGAAAATCCAGCCTGATAAACAGGCTGGCGGGGCAGAAGAACCTCGCCCGGACTAGTGCCACGCCGGGCAAGACTCGAAGCATTAACTTTTACCGGCTCGATCGATCCTTCTGCCTGGTCGATCTTCCGGGATATGGCTATTCGACGGCCGGAAAGGCCGCGAGCCGCCAGTGGAAGCACCTGGTTGACAGTTATTTCAGGAGCCGCGAACACGTGGCGCTGGTTATTCAGCTCGTTGATTCCCGCATCCCGCCCACGCCGCTCGACTTTCAGCTGGCTGCCTGGATTGATGGCCTGGAATTACGGCGCCTGCTGGTCGCCACCAAGGCCGACAAACTTTCGGGGAATCAGCAGGCGGTTCAGCGGCGGCGAATCTCCGAGGTATTCCTGGACGTGCCGGTGACGCTGGCTTCGGCAATGACAGGCGAAGGATGCCGTGAGATCTGGAAACAAATCCTCGAGGCATTGCCCGGCGAAAGAATAAAGGGAACTTCCCGAGAAAACTAAAAGACAGAGACTGGACTCAATCCTCTCCCCTCAGGAGCAACTATGGCTGAAACAACCCAACCACGGAATAACGGGGGCCGTGAAAACGGTCACCTGAGCATTCACGATCTGAAAGAAATGAACATCGCCTCCCTCGCGGAGGTGGCCAAGAACCTGAGCGTCCCTGGTTACGCCGGGATGCGGAAACAGGAGCTGATATTCCAGATCCTGAAGGCTCAAACAGAGGCGAACGGGCTCATCTTCTCCGAGGGTGTGCTCGAGTGCCTGCCCGAGGGATTTGGGTTCCTGCGAGCACCCGATTACAACTACCTCCCGGGGCCGGACGACATCTACGTTTCTCCCTCCCAGATCAGGAAGTTCGACCTGCGGACCGGGGATACGATTTCCGGCCAGATCCGGCCGCCCAAGGATGGCGAACGCTACTTCGCGCTGATCAAGGTCGAAGCCGTCAACTTCGAGCACCCCGACGTCGCCAAGGACAAGATACTCTTCGACAACCTGACCCCGCTGTACCCCAACGAGGCTTTCAGGCTCGAGACGGTATCGGACAACCTGTCAGGGCGGGTCATGGATATGTTGACCCCAATCGGCAAGGGCCAGCGGGGCCTGATCGTTTCGCCTCCCCGCGCGGGCAAGACCATGCTCCTGCAGTCGATCGCCAATTCGATCGCCAAAAATCACCCGGACGTCTACCTTATCGTACTGCTGATCGACGAGCGTCCGGAGGAAGTCACGGACATGCAGCGTTCGGTCCGGGGCGAGGTGATCAGTTCGACGTTCGATGAGCCGGCGGCGCGGCATGTCCAGGTGGCCGAGATGGTTCTCGAAAAGGCCAAGAGATTCGTGGAACACAAGCGCGATGTCGTCATCCTCCTGGACAGCATCACCCGCCTGGCACGCGCATACAACACGATCGTGCCGCCGAGCGGGAAAGTCCTGTCGGGCGGCGTGGACAGTAACGCCCTTCAGCGGCCCAAGAGATTCTTCGGTGCGGCACGCAACATCGAGGAGGGGGGCAGCCTTACGATAATCGCCACCGCCCTTGTCGATACCGGCAGCCGTATGGATGACGTGATCTTCGAGGAATTCAAGGGCACGGGAAACATGGAGCTACACCTCGACCGCAAGCTCGTGGACCGTCGCGTTTTCCCATCGATCGACATAAACAAGTCGGGCACGAGGAAGGAAGAACTTCTGCTCCCGAGCACTGACCTGAACCGTATCTGGATCCTCCGCAAGGTCCTCAATCCGCTGTCGGTGACGGAAAGCATGGAATTGCTGCTCGAGAAGCTATCGAAATCCAAAAGTAACGCCGACTTCCTCGGTTCGCTTTCGGGAGGCTAGTCCACCCCCTCCTGCCTGGACGTAGACTGGGACCCCGACGTAGATCTGGGCTTCGGCCTGGTCCAGGACTCGGACCATCATCGTCGATTCGAAGCCCCTGCGCGTGCGTCGGCTACCGGTCAATCCGGCGGCCAACCGCGGCCGCGATCAGTTCCAGTTCCTTCATGAGTTGCCCGAACTGCTCGAGCCGGAGCGACTGAGCCCCATCCGACAGCGCATGGTCGGGGTCCGGGTGGACTTCGATGATCAGCCCGTCCGCACCTGCGGCCACGGCGGCTCGTGCCATGGGGGCGACCTTGTCGCGGCGGCCGGTGGCGTGGCTGGGATCCACGATAATCGGCAGGTGGCTCAGCTTCTTCACCACGGGGATCGCGGAAAGGTCCAG
>Ga0102851_10001850_pt1 | contig 12423 bp, 10 predicted proteins | sample Mud3Dept3metaG_FD_79558 | JGI IMG/M metagenome (GOLD analysis project Ga0102851, IMG submission 79558) | Freshwater wetland microbial communities from Ohio, USA, analyzing the effect of biotic and abiotic controls - Mud 3 Core 4 Depth 3... | ecosystem: Environmental > Aquatic > Freshwater >... | reverse complement strand
CGACGCTTATTACAAGGATGAAGCTCGAGAATACACAGGGTGACGGAACAATAGCTCTTCCTGCCCGGATCCTGCTTGATACCCTGAAAGAATTTTCGGTGCAGCCTCTGACTTTCGACATTAACCCGGATACAATGGCAGTTGTCATCAGTTCGGAAAATGGTAAGTTCAATGTAGTAGGACAGAATGGTATCGATTTTCCTGCTTTGCCGGCAATAAAAAAAGATAAAAAATTCGTTTTCTCAATCAATGCAGATGTCATGCTGGCCGGAATTAATAAGACTCTTTTTGCCACAGCAGATGATGAACTGCGTCCGGTAATGGGTGGAATTTTTATTGAAGCTGCTCCGGACAGAATCACTTTTGTTGCTTCAGATGCTCATAAGCTGGTAAGATACCAGAGAACTGACGCCCATGCTGATGATAATGCATCATTTATACTGCCTAAAAAACCTGCCTCTCTTTTAAAGAATATTCTTCCAAGAGAGGAGGGAGCTGTGAAGGTTGAGTTTGATGATAAAAACGCATTCTTTAATCTTAACGATTATAAAGTTGTTTGCCGCCTTGTTGAAGGGAACTACCCGAACTATAATTCAGTTATTCCCAAGAATAATCCGAGAAAGATAACTATTGACAGGGTAGAGTTTTATAACACCCTCAAAAGAGTTTCCGTATTCTCCAATCAGGCCAGCAACCTGGTTAAAATGCAGCTTAAAGGAAACCAGGTAATGGTTTCGGCACAGGATATTGACTTTTCGATCTCTGCATATGAAAGAATTAAATGTCAGTATGAAGGTGAAGAGATGGAAATCGGCTTCAAATCAGTATTTCTTCTTGAAATTCTTGCTAATATAAGCTCGCAGGATGTTATGATTGAACTTGCCGATCCGACCAGGGCCGGACTATTCCTTCCTGCAGTGTCGGAAAGTGAATCAGAAGACCTGCTCATGCTCCTGATGCCAATGATGATAAATGCCTGATAATTGGAACTTAACCTGAGACGTCCGATTGCCTTTATCGACCTCGAAACAACTGGCATCAATGTTTCGAGCGATCGTATTGTAGAAATTTCAGTTCTTAAAATCAGTCCTGACGGGAAAGAACGATGGATGACCACAAGGGTGAATCCTGAAATGCCCATCCCCGAAAAAGTCACTGCCATACATGGTATTTCAGATAAAGATGTAGCTGATGCACCTACATTCAGAGAGATAGCAAAAAACCTGACAGCTTTTCTGGAAGGTTGTGATCTTTCCGGCTATAATGCCATGAAATTTGACATTCCGGTGCTGGCGGAAGAATTTCTTCGGGTAAATATCGATTTTAATTTCAGGAAGCGGAGATACATTGATGTTCAGGTAATCTTTCATAAGAAAGAACAACGTACCCTTTCTGCTGCCTACCAGTTTTACTGTAAAAAGGAACTTAGTAACGCACACAGCTCCAAAGCAGATACTCAGGCGACTTATGAAGTTCTGAAAGCTCAGCTCGATATTTATACTGATCTTGAAAATGATGTTGAAAAGCTTGCGGATTTCAGCTCATTTAATAATAATGTCGATTTTGCAGGCAGAATCATCCTTGATGAACAGGGAACTGAGATATTTAATTTCGGTAAGCATAAAGGCAAGCCGGTTGATGTGGTTTTCAGGGAGGAACCATCTTATTATACATGGATGATGAATGGTGATTTTCCTCTTTATACCAAGAAAATCCTGACAGAAATAAAACTGAGATCTTTTGGTAAAATACAGACCTGACATGAAGATCATTTGTATTGGGCTGAATTATAAAAAACATGCGATGGAACTGGGCAGACAGGTTCCCGAAGAACCGGTTGTATTTCTTAAACCAGATTCCTCCATTTTAAAGAATAATAAACCATTTTTTCTGCCCGGATTCTCATCTATGATACAATATGAATTAGAGGTTGTTCTAAAGATCAGCAAGCTTGGAAAAGGTATATCTGCAAAATTCGCCAGCCGTTATTTCAACGAAATAACAGTTGGTATTGATATTACTGCCCGTGACCTGCAGAATCGTCAGTCATCTGCCGGAATGCCATGGGAAATATCCAAATGCTTTGACGGAGCTGCACCCATTGGAAGGTTTATCCCGGTTAGCAGGATCAGGGATACCGGAAATATCGATTTCAGGCTTGAGATCAATGATAAAATCGTTCAGAAAAGTAATACTTCTGATATGATATTCGGATTAAATGAAATTATTGAATATGTTTCAAAATTTTTCACTCTGAAGACAGGGGATCTTATTTTTACAGGTACACCCTCAGGAGTAGGACCATTGAAAAAGAATGACAACGTGGTCGCTTATCTGGAAAATGAACCACTCCTGGATTTCATGATTAAATAATGTTACAGATCATCACACCTGAAAAAATCCACTTAAAAATAAATTACTATGAAAGAGAAAAAAAAGGTATCAAGGAGAAATTTTATTAAGAAATCAGCAGGAGCCGCTGCGCTGATCTCCATGCCAACCATAATACCTGCAAGCGTATTTGGAGCAAATGACAAGGTAAGAGTTGCGGTACTTGGAGTGAATGGCCGTGGCACCAGTCATATCTCAGGTTTTATGAATCTTGCTGATGCTGAGGTAGTTTGTTTATGCGATCCTGATCTGGTCGTTCTGGCTAAACGTGCTCAGGAATTCGAGAAGAAGTACAGCAGGAAAGTAATCCAGCAACAGGATCTGAGGAAAGTTTTCGAAGATAAGTCGATCGACGCGGTAAGTGTTGCAACACCCAATCACTGGCATTCCCTTGCCACTATCTGGGCATGTCAGGCAGGAAAAGATGTTTATGTTGAAAAACCGGGGTCCCACAATATTTATGAAGGACGTAAAATGGTTGAAGCAGCTGCAAAATATGATCGTATTGTACAGCATGGCGTTCAGCTTCGCAGCTCGGTTGCGGTGCAGGAAGCAATCAAGCATCTCCGCGACGGTCTTATCGGGAATGTTTATATGGCAAGGGGACTGGTTTTCCGCTGGCGTGATGACGTTGGTAAAAAAGGTACTGAACCTGTACCGGAAGGACTGGATTACGACCTGTGGACCGGTCCGGCAGCTATGCAACCCTTTTCACGCGACTGGGTTCACTATAACTGGCACTGGCACTGGAACTATGGAAACGGTGATGTCGGAAACCAGGGAACACATGAAACCGACCTTTGCCTCTGGGGCCTGAATGTCGGACTCCCGGAAGTCATAACTGCCGGGGGAGGCAAATTCATCTTCGATGATGCTAAAGAAACGCCAGAGGTGCTGGCAACAACCTATTATTATCCGAAAGAGAAGAAAATCATTGAATTTGAGGTCCGTCCGTGGATTACAAATCAGGAAAACGGTGTTGATGTGGGGAATATTTTTTACGGAAGTGAGGGCTATCTGGTAGTATATAATTACGACAGGTATGAATCATTTCTCGGAAGGAATAAGAAGCCAGGTCCATCACGCAGGGAAGGAGGAGATCACTACAAAAACTTTATAGATGCTGTTCGTGCTCATGATAAATCATTGCTTAATGCTCCTGTAGAGACAGCTCACATGGCAGCAGGACTCGCTCATCTGGGTAACATTGCCTATCGTACAGGAAGGACATTGTACTTTGATCCGCTGACAGAAAAGTTTGTAAAGGACAAAGAAGCAGATAAATATTTGTCAAGGCCGGCCCGCAAGCCTTTTGTTGTACCTGAAAACGTTTAATTTGGTATCTGCGTCAATCTGGTGATCTGCGGGAAAAACTTTCTGTTTCCCGCTGATTTCGCAGATTTATAAGGATTTACACTTAATTTCAGTTGAACCAATAGGATAATTTGATTACCAGTCCGCGGTTCTTAATTGTGTAATCAGCCGGGAATGAATTCTCAGTATACACAATGAAAAGATCGGATACCGGTGCAAAACGCCACTGAAAACGAAGGTTCAGGTTCAGATTATCAATCTGGTTGTTATACTGAATGAAACTGGTAAAGAAAAGCTTATCGGTAAATGTGAAATCCAGACGTGGACCGATGAGCAGCAGCTCAGCACTGTTGTACGGAGAGGGTAATGATATATTATTATAAGTGGTTACCAGAGCAAGACTTCCATAAGGCTGAACACGATAGTTTAATTCTCCATTAAGTGTTAACCTGGTACCGTTATAATATCCTCCGTACCGGCTGGTAAAGGAAACATTGAACAATTTCCGCGGATCTGAAACAAACGATGCACCGATCTCTTTCCAGTTGAAGTCTTCATCGGCATTAAGCTGTATCCCTCCGGTATTAGTAGGATCATATGGAGCCTGCAGTCTGATATAGGTCTCTTTAATATCAACTGAAGTAGTGATTTTGTTGATCCATTCGATACTGTATAAAAGCTGTATTTCCCTGTCAGTGAGCGATAAGGAATTATTAAAAAACATATCTGCTTTCACCCCCGGTCCGTGACTGATTATAATTTTCGAATTTGGGAAAAACTTATACTGGAAGATCGGGTTTATTTCGTAATAGCCTCTTCTTCTTATATATCCGGTTTCAGCAACATATCCGGCACCCACAAGTGACTGGTTAAGAGTTGCTGTAAGATATTGTGAGGAAAATGTAAGATTTGCTGCTATTGCTGCATCTTCAATTGCAGCACTGTTTTGAAAGCTCTGATGATAAAATGCTTTACCTGTCCAGCGGTTGTCACGGCTGGCAAGGTTGTATTCCAGACCGGCTACCCGGTTGAACCTGTTGCCTGTATAAGAGGTATCATCCTTTACATTCATTACCTGTTTGTTGATAAAGAAAGCTGATATATTTGACCGGCTGAAAACTGAACGTTGCAAGGCTGCAACCAGGTAATTCGATGCACGTATATCTTCTTTCTCACCAGTCTGAATGTCCATCAGACTGATTCTCCAGTTATTTCCCATGTTTCCGCTCAGACGCACACCTGCTCTGACAGGATTATTGAGACCGATCCGCCTGGAGAAGAATGGTCTGACAGTCTCACTGCCAAGACTTGCAAAAAGGTCACTGTTTTCAAGATAAAACTGCCTCTTCTCAGGAAAGAAAAGTTCAAAACGATCAAGATTGGTCTGCTGCCTGTCAACTTCAACCTGGGAATAATCGGGATTTACTGTCAGATCGAGATTCATAGATGTAGATAGTATCATCTTGGCATCAACTCCTGCATTTCCTTTCCAGCTGGTATTTTCACCGGCCTCCTTATCCCTGGTAGCTTTTCCGGTAACATATGGGATAAGGGAAAAACGCAGCCCGGCATTACCCACAGGCTTATCCCAGACCAACGTTCCTGTAAAGGGAAGAGAACAATGATTAAATTGACGTGGCATAGGTGCCCATGCGGATTTTTCATTATTTTTCAGATCAAGACGTCCAAAATTGATGCCCCACTCAATATCTCCTGCTGAGTAACGAATACTGCGAAAAGGAATACTGAACTCGATCACCCAGCGGTCATCAAAGCTCTTAACAGCTGATCTCCACTTAATATCCCAGCTGTACAGGACTTTGGAACCATCGTACTGAAGGCCTTCTGTTTGTGCACCTGCTGCCGATATACCGAAAGCAAATCCATTGGTTTGATCATTATAGGTATCCAGAAAGACCATGAAGTTATCATTCCTCTGAAAGCTGTAGTCCCTTCGTAAGGATTCGACAGGTCTTTTCCCTGGTGTAGGGTCATAACATATAGCCCCGACATAGAGATTTAATTCGTCATAGGTCAGCTTAACTTCAGTTTGAGCAATGGCATAACCCGTGTCGGTGGGGGTTACACGCTGGAATTTTCCGGCATGTTCAGAAGTCATCCAGGATTCCTCATCCAGAATGCCATCAATATTGATTTTTTCACTGGTCTGTCTGATGCTTATCCGGTATTTATCACGGTTAATTCCCTTCGTCTGAGCATAAAGATCAGTTGCCCCGAATAAGATAATGAGGGCGAAGAGTAAGAGAATAAATTTTTGCATAAGTGAGAATTGATCCCGGGCAGCAAGATAGCTGTTAAACTTATTAGTTATAAATATTTTTAAAAACTTTTTCGAACAGAGGGTGTGGAATCAACCTGTTAAAGTTTGCTGGTCATTACCTTTTCCTGTTCAGATAAGTATTCTGATTTGATATTAAATTATTACTTTTATAGAATATTTAATAATTGAAAAGATGGGAAATTTCGGGATTACAGAGATAATACTTATTTTACTTGTTGTAGTCCTTATTTTTGGCGGCCGTAAAATTCCTGAACTCATGAAAGGTCTTGGTCAGGGAATGAAGGAATTCAAGAAAGCCTCCAAGGTCGAGGATGAACCCGGTAAAATGAGCGCAGAGGAAAAAAAGGAAACAAAAGATTAATCTGTTGCCAGATATCGTGGTGTTTTCCTGTGCATTGTTGCCTGCTCGTAGCTGTAGGCAATTTCAATAAGAATCGGTTCACTCCAGGCTTTACCAAAGAACGTGATCCCGACAGGTAATCCGCTGATGAATCCCAGCGGGACTGAAATTGCCGGGTATCCTGCTATTGCAGCGAGCGATGAGTTTCCTCCGACATAATGATCCCCAAGGATCAGATCAGTTTTCCATGCAGGCGATCCTGTAGGTGCAATCAAAGCATCCAGATTGTTGGTATTCACCAATTTATCAATCCCTTCCTCCCTTGTAACCTTCAGTATTTTATTCAGTGCTTCTACATACTCCTTTGAATTAAGATCACCTTTCTGTTCTGCCTCAATAAGAATTTTCTGATCGAAATACTTAAGTTCAATGGTATCTTTTTTATTGAATTCAATTAATTCACCAAGGTTTTTTACAGGTGCTTTGTCTCCGAGTCTTGCAAAATATTTATTTAATCCGTCTTTGAATTCATATAGCAATACCTGGTACGAGGGAGCATTATATTCTCGTCTGGAAGGTGCTTCCACCTCGATAATTTCAGCACCCTGTGATGTCATATCTGCAATTGCCCGTTTCATCAGAGAATCTACCTTGTCTGAAAAACCTCCCGAGTTCTTAATCACTCCTATGCGTTTACCTTTAAGGCCATCTTTTTTAAGGAATCCGGAATAATCATTAAGGGATTTTCCTTCAGAACCCTGAGTCTTTGCATCTTCCATATCAATTCCGGTGAGAACACCCAGACAGATTGCTGCATCTTCCACTGTGCGTGCCATGGGACCAGGTGTATCCTGGGAATATGATATCGGAATTATACCGGTCCTGCTTATAAGACCGACTGTCGGTTTTATACCTACTACTCCATTATTGTTTGAGGGACATACTATTGAACCATCTGTTTCTGTTCCGATAGCTACCATGCACAGATTGGCCGAGACAGCAACGCCCGATCCGGAGCTGGAACCGCAGGGATTACGGTCAAGAACATAGGGATTTTTTGTCTGTCCTCCAATACCGCTCCAGCCGCTTGAAGAGTTTGATGAGCGAAAGTTCGCCCACTCGCTCAGGTTTGATTTTGCAATAATTACCGCCCCGGCTTCCCTCAGCTTTTCAGCAACCCGGCTGTCATTCTCCGGGAAAGAGTACCGGAGTACAGTAGCACCTGCAGTGTTTGGCATTTTATCATGAGTATCAATATTGTCTTTAAGTACCACCGGAATGCCGTGCATCGGACCTCTTATCTTACCCGACGCTATCTCCCTGTCGAGTTCTTCAGCAATTTGAAGGGCATCCGGATTAATTTCAATAATTGAATTTAAACCAGGTCCGTTTTTATCTATTTCAATGATCCTGTCGATATATGCAGAGACGACATCCGTGATTGTAAATTTCCCGTCTTTGTATCCTTGCTGTAACTGTCTGACTGTCATTTCTTCAAGCCAGCTGTTATCAGCATCATTTGATTTTGTTTTATCTGAAGGTGTCTGGCATCCGGTTAAAATCATAATACCGGTAAAGAGAAACATCAGGTATCGTGAGCAGCGGTTTTTCATGATAGTTAATTTTTTTAAGAGTATATTCTTCCTGTCAGTGTAAATTTATGATTTATCCGTCAATTTTGATATATTTGTTTTAGCGGATAACAGGGTAAAGTACTTTGTTTTGAACCTCTCTGTATATTAAGTCATAACAAAACGGGTGTTTAGAGTATTATGAAGAATATTTACCTGCGGATGCTGGAAATGCAGCCGGAAAGTTCAAATCTGGTGCTTGCCACTGTCACGGGAAGCTTTGGGTCAACACCTCAGAAGCCGGGCAGTTCAGCCCTGTTTGGACAGGAAGGGCTGATTACAGGTACGGTCGGAGGAGGAATGCTTGAAGGGAAGGTGCAGGAATTTGCAGAAAAAAGCTTGTTGTCCAAAGAGTCCGGTCATCTTCGTTTCCTGCTCGACAAAGATATTTCTCAGAAAGAAGAGGCTATCTGCGGAGGTGAGATCTTTGTTCTGGTAGATGCCGATCCTTTTGTCCATTTGTCTGTCTTTAAAGAGGTCGAACAGTCAGTTAAAGACAGAATTCCGGGTGTGCTCATAACACTGGTGACAATATCAAATGAGAATAAGATCCTCATAAACCGTTACTGGATGGCAAATAATAAAATACCTGATCTGCCGGGTAGTTTCAGTGATAAGGTCGTACCGGAGGTTGTGAGTCTCCTTGCCAAAGGTAAGCCAGATGATTTCAGGTGGATTGAACTATCCTCCTCTGAAAGTAAGCCTTCTCCTTTAATTTTTCTCGAGCCGGTCTTCCCCCTCCCTCATCTTATAATAGCAGGAGCAGGTCATATTGGAAAAGCTCTTTCGCATCTAGGCAGGATGCTCAATTTTGAAGTCACTGTGATTGACGACCGGCAGGAATATGCAAATCCCGGTAATTTGCCTGATGCGGATCATTTAATAGTCAAAGATATCGGGGTAGCCATGGATGAACTGGAAAAAACTCCCGGTACCTATGTTGTGATTGTAACCCGTGGTCATAATGATGATGCCAAAGCGTTAAAACCATGTATTGGTTCCAACGCAGCCTATACAGGTATGATTGGAAGTAAGGGAAAGATTGCAAAGATGCATGTGGAATTTATACAGCAGGGGTGGGCAACTGAGGAACAATGGCATAGCATCTATACACCAATCGGCCTTGATATCGGATCGAAAACAGTTGAGGAAATCGCAGTGAGCATTGCCGCACAGCTGATCCTCGTAAGGAACAGCAGGAAATAAAGATCGCTTAATCACACCTGAGCGTAATCTGCAATGACAGTGCCTTATATAATTGATAAACCGGAACGAGAAACGAGAAACGAGAAACGAGAAACGAGAAACCATGTCAGAAATCTATGCAATTATACTTGCTGCAGGAGAATCGAAGAGGATGAAAGTCCCCAAGATGCTCCTGCCATTTCATGGAAAAACCATATTGGAAACGGTTATAGAAAATGTGCTGAATTCAAAAACAGGTAAAATAATTGTGGTACTTGGTTCAGATAAGGAAAGGATATTGAAGGTAACCGGACAGCTGCCTGTAGTACATTGCTATAATGAAAATTACAGACAGGGGATGCTATCTTCTGTAATATGCGGTTTCAGGTTATTACCTGAGCTTTACGGAGCTGTGCTGGTTATCCTGGGCGACCAGCCGGGCATAGGTACATCTGTTATTGATGAAGTTATTGATGCATACAGGAAATCAGGAAAAGGAATTATAATACCTGTATATAAAAGCAAGCACGGGCATCCTGTGCTGGTTGACCAAAAATACAGGAAAGAGGTAGAAAAACTTGATCCCGCTGATGGATTGAGATCACTTTTTCGTAAATTTCCTGATGATGTTTTTGAAGTAGATACAAAGAATCCCGCTATATTGAAAGATATTGATACACAAGAAGATTATCTTAATGAACTAAAACAATTTAATTAATATGGAAGAGAAAATCAGTTTCAACCTTAACGGTAAAAAGACCGAATTGGTGGCAGATCCGAACCAGACGCTGCTTTGGGTTCTGCGCAACCATTTCAATCTTACCGGGACCAAGTACGGGTGCGGAACAGGGTTCTGCGGTGCCTGTACGGTCCTGATCAACAAGGAACCGGTGCGGTCATGCATGCTGCCGGTTGGAGATGTTGCCGGTAAAACAGTTGTTACCATCGAAGGACTGGCAAAGAATGGCAAGCTTCATCCTCTCCAGCAGGCTTTCATTGATCACGATGCCCTGCAATGCGGCTATTGCACTCCGGGTATGATCATGACAGCTGCAGGCTTGCTTATGAAGAATCCGTCACCCTCGCGCCAGGATATAATTAACGGGCTTGAAGAAAACCTCTGCCGGTGCGGAGCACATATGCGAATAATTGATGCAGTCACAACTGCATCCAAAGTAATGAAAGGAGGGAAGTAATCATGAAAAAAGCAGGAATAGAATCAAAAAAATCACCTGAAACGGGAGAAAGCTCCGGAATGAAAAGAAGAAGCTTCGTTAAACTTCTTGGCGGCGGAATATTTATCTTTTTCCAGCCGTGGAACGCTCTTGATCTTCTGGCATTACCAATGCAGGAGAGAAGATCTCTTACAAAAGATTATAATGCTTTTCTCCAGATAGCAGCAGACGGAACAGTGAAATGTTTCACAGGGAAGATTGAGATGGGACAGGGCGTAATAACATCTCTGGCACAGATGATGGCTGATGAGCTTAATGTACCGTTTGAAAAAGTTAAAATGGTGATGGGTGATACTGATCTTTGTCCTTATGACGCCGGTACCTGGGGATCACAAACTACCCAGACTTTTGGTCCTAATATGAGGGTAGCTGCTGCAGAAGCAAAAGGAGTTCTCCTCGATCTGGCTTCAGCCAGACTGGGTGTACCTGTCTCGCAGCTCGAAGTCAGAGACGGGACAGTTGTCGATCTGAAAAATGCAAAGAATAAAGTAACATACGGTGACCTCGCAAAAGGTCAGAAACTTGAGAAATACCTTGATGTAAAACCTTCAGCAGAAGAATATACAAAATTCACATATGTCGGGAAATCTTATAAACGGGTCGACTCTTATGAGAAAGTTACCGGTAAAGCTAAATATACCGGCGACCTGAAATTGCCGGGAATGGTATTTGCAAGAATACTCAGACCTCCTTCGCATGGTGCAAAGCTTACATCTGTGGATGTTTCTCCGGCAGAAAAGATCGAAGGAGTAAAGGTAGTGCGTGACGGCGATTTTATTGCTGTGATAAGTGAGAACAAAGATAAAGCTGATGAAGCGATTGTTAAAATCAAAGCCGAGTATTCTTTCAATGAGCTGAAGGTAAATGATAAAACACTCTTTGACTGGATGCTTAGTGCAGATTCTGCAGCCAATGTTGCAAGAACTACCGGAGATATAGAAGCAGGATATAAGATCTCAGATAAAATCTTCGAATCAGAGTATCATGATGTTTACCTTGCCCATGCTGCTATTGAAACTCATACTGCACTGGCCCAGCTTGTGGGTGATAAAGTGACTGTATGGGCTGCAACACAATCACCCTTTGGTCTCCAGGATGGCATTGTCAGGGAGCTGGGATTTACCCGTGAAAACGTAAGAGTCATTACACCTTTTGTAGGAGGTGGTTTTGGAGGTAAAGCCGCATATCAGCAGGGCGTTGAAGCAGCACGGCTGGCAAAACTCACCGGCAAACCGGTCATGGTTGTCTGGACACGGGATGAGGAGTTTTTCTATGATACATTCCATTCAGCTGCAGTGGTGAAGGTGAACTCCGGGATTGATAAATCAGGTCTCATAACCATGTGGGATTACCATGTCTGGTACGCCGGAACCAGGGGCGCGGATACTATCTATGATGTTCCGAATGCAAAGACAACCAGCTACAGCCGAGGCAAGAATGCTCCGCCTGTCCATCCATTCAGTACCGGACCATGGCGGGCACCCAACAATAATACTAATACGTTCGCCAGAGAATCACAGATAGACATCATGGCATCAAAAGCAGGGATAGATCCGCTTGAATTCAGACTTAAAAACCTGAAGGATGAAAAGATGATCGATTGCCTGAAGGCTGTTGCCGATAAATTCGGATATGTTCCGGGAAAAACTCCCAGCGGCAGAGGTATCGGAATTGCCTGCGGAACGGATGCAGGAACATGGGTAGCCGAAATGGCTGAAGTGAAAGTTGACAAAAATACCGGGAAAGTACAGGTTGTAAGAATTGCCTGTGCGCAGGATATGGGATTGTGTGTGAACCCTGAAGGTGCATTGATCCAGATGGAAGGATGTATCACAATGGGCCTTGGATATACTTTCACAGAGGAGGTATTTTTTGAGGGTGGCAATATTCTGACACGCGGTTATGACACTTATGAAATACCCCGTTTCTCATGGTTACCAAAGATCGATTGTGTAATTCTCGACCGGAAGGATAAACCTCCAAAAGGCGGTGGTGAACCTGCTATAATAGCCATTGGAGCTGTTG
>Ga0102851_10001849_pt1 | contig 12429 bp, 10 predicted proteins | sample Mud3Dept3metaG_FD_79558 | JGI IMG/M metagenome (GOLD analysis project Ga0102851, IMG submission 79558) | Freshwater wetland microbial communities from Ohio, USA, analyzing the effect of biotic and abiotic controls - Mud 3 Core 4 Depth 3... | ecosystem: Environmental > Aquatic > Freshwater >... | reverse complement strand
TTGCCGCAGTTCCGATCGAAGCATCGCCGGCCGCACGCAGACGGCCACGATTGCGCTCGGCACCACCTTGTAGAGACGGCCGATGGCGTCACGGGTCGCGTGCGCCAGGGCCATGACGTCGCGGCGCGCGTGAGGATCCCACCCCTTCATCGGGATCGGCGTGCCGAAAGTCGTGAACGACCGAGTCTCGAAGCCGACCGCGGATCCCACCATCTCGGTGAACTCGCGGGCGAAGGCTCGCTGGCGGTGCTTCGCCCCCTGCCGCGCAAGGATGCCGTCCTCGAGCACGACGTCGTACGAGACCGCGGTGGGCACGATCATCATCTCGTCGCGCCCTTCGGCCTGCAGCGCGGCGTGGATCAGGCCGGTCTTCGGCGACTTGATCTCGCCGGTGTAGCTGCGGCCGCCCTCCAGGTAGAACATCAGGTCGTGACGCTTGAGCAACTCGGCGATGTAGGCCTTGAGCGTGGCGAGATACGCCGGGTCGCGGGCGTCGCGCCGGATGGGAATCGCGCCGGTCACGTGGCGGTGGAGGAGGCCCAGAGGGCCGCCAAACAGGTTGATGCCGGCCGCGATCACGGGCGGCCGGATGTGCGTGTCTTCGAGCGCCAGCGGTTCGACCAGGTAGTCGAGGTGACTCTTGTGATTCGAGATGTACAGCACGCGCCCCCGCTCGGTGGCTTCCCGCACGATCTCAGCGTGCTCGACGTGGCGCTCGACCTTCCGAAGGATGGGGTAGAGGGGGTGCTTCAGCACCCGGTAGATCGTGTAGCGCTGCGTGGTGCGCAGTTCGTCGAGGTACGCAAAGATGCGTTCCCTGGCGTCGTGGTCGATGTGATCACCTGAGGCCCTCATGTAGCGCGCGACTTCCTCGCGCGCCAGCACGGCCTTGGTGACCTCGTCGATCATGGCCGGAATATACCATGGAGACGCGGGCCGTCAGGCTGACGGCCCGCGCTCGAGCTCACGGCACACTTCGTCGGCAAACTCGAGCGTGCTCGCGGTCCCGCCGAGGTCGCGGGTGAGCACGTGCCGGGACTCGAGCGCCCGCCCGAGGGCCGCCTTGATGGCATCGGCTGCGGCGTCCTCCTTGAGGTGCCGCAGCATCATCAGGGACGACAACAGCAAGGCGGTGGGGTTCGCGATGCCCTGGCCCGCGATGTCGGGTGCGCTGCCGTGAACGGCCTCGAACACCGCGGCAAAATCGCCCAGGTTGCCCCCTGGCACCACCCCGAGGCCGCCCACCAGCCCGGCGCACAGGTCGGACACGATGTCACCGTAGAGGTTCGGCAGCAGCAGCATGTCGAACTGCTCCGGCTTCATGACCAGGTGCATGCAGGCGGCATCGACGATCCGATCGTCGAACTTGATGTCCGGGTAGTCGAGGGCGACGCGCCGCGCGCTGTGAAGGAAGAGCCCGTCGCCCAGCTTCATGATGTTCGCCTTGTGCACGGCCGTGATGCGGCGTCGCCCGTGCTCGCGTGCGTGCCGGAACGCGAAGTTCGCGATGCGGTCCGAGGCGCGCGACGAGATGATCTTGAGGCTCTCGACCACCCCCGGCACGACGACGTGCTCGAGGCCGGCGTAGAGATCCTCGGTGTTCTCACGGACGATGACGAGGTCGACGCCGTCGAAGCGGGTCCGCACGCCCGGCAGGTTCCGCACGGGACGCAGGTTGGCGTAGAGGTCGAGCTCCTTGCGCAGGCCGACGTTGACGCTGGTGAACCCCTCGCCGACCGGCGTCGTGACGGGCCCCTTGAGCGCCACGCGGTTGCGGATGATCGAATCGAGCAACGGCTTCGGCAGCGTCACGCCGTGACGCTTGATGGCGGGTATGCCGGCCTCGTGACGCTCCCAGTCGACGTCGACGCCCGCTGCCGCGATGATCCGCAGCACGGCTTCGGTCACCTCGGGCCCGATGCCGTCACCGGGAATCAACGTGATGCGATAGGACATGGTCGGCCGTCGCTAGCTCCGCGTTTCCCAGGCCAGCAGCACGAGACCGCCGGCGACGTTGAACAACAGCAGGGCGGTCGACGAGCGGTGGAGCCACTCGAATTCCGCGCGCCGCGGGTCGCCGGCGTCCAGCTGGCTCGGCAGGCGGCCTGCGTCGCGCTGCAGCCAGATGATCGATCGTCCCAGGGGCACATGCACGACGAAGGTGGACGCGAGCATCGCCATGACCAGGGCCAGACGAGCGGCCCAGGGGCGAGGCCGCGGCCCGATGAGCGCCATGACCCCGAGAGAGCCGAGCAGCGCGGTCCCGGCACCGTAGGCCACCAGGTGGAAACGGTCGAGGACTGCCGCGAACGCGCCGACGGCCGCCTGGCGCCCGGACGCTGCACCGTCGGGGGCGAGCCAGCCAAACAAGCCAGGCGCGACGCACGCGCCCAGCACGATGAGCCCTCCGAGCCAGACTGCCAGGGCAACCAGATAGAGCCACCGAGCGGCTCGCATCCGGCCATTATAATTGACCCCTCAATGGTCGCGTGCTGGGGCCACGCGCCATCCCCGAGCAGGTGTACATGCTCACGGTCGAGGTCCTGGTCATCTTGGCGCTGCTCGTGGCCAACGGCATCTTCGCCATGTCGGAGATTGCCATGGTCACCGCGCGCCGGGTCCGCCTGCAGCGTCGGGCCGAGTTGGGCGACCGGCGCGCGGCGGCGGCCTTGCGCCTGAAGGGCGATCCCACCGACTTCCTGTCGACCGTGCAGATTGGGATCACCCTCATCGGCATCCTGGCCGGCGTCTACAGCGGCGCCACCTTCACCGAGCAGCTGGCCGCGTGGCTCGGGCAGTTCCCCACGCTCGCCCCGTACCGCGAGGGGATCGCGCTCGGGATCGTGGTGACCGTCATCACCTACCTGTCGCTGATCATCGGCGAGCTCGTGCCGAAGGCGATCGCCCTGCACAACCCGGAGGGTATCGCGGGTCTGGTGGCACGCCCGATGTCGGGCCTCGCCCGCCTGGCCAAGCCCGTCGTGCAGCTGCTGAGCGCGTCCACGCGGGTGGCCCTCGCGGCCCTCCGTATCAGGCCCACCCACGATCACCCCGTCACCGAGGAAGAGATCCGCGCCCTCATCAAGCAGGCGACCCTGAACGGCGACGTGGCGCCGGTCGAGCAGCAGATCGTGGAGAAGGTGTTCCGCCTGGGCGATCGGAAGGCGTCGGCGATCATGACGCCCCGCCACGAAATCGACTGGATCGACGTGCACGAGGGCGTCGACGGCATCCGGACGCACCTTGCCACGGCCAGCCATCCCCGGCTGCTGCTCTGCGACGGCGAACTCGACAAGGTGCTCGGCCTTGCCGACACCGAGGACCTGCTCGAGGACCTGCTGGCGGGCAAGGCGCTCAACGTCAGAGCCAGGCTGCGGCCGCCGCTGTTCGTCCCGTCGACGGTGTCTGTCTTCCAGCTGCTCGAAACCTTCAGGGCGTCTCGGGTGCACCTGGCGCTCGTCCTGGACGAGTTCGGGGCCGTCGAGGGGCTGGTGACCCCCAGCGACATCCTCGAAGGGCTCGTGGGCGAGATGCCCTCGGAGCCCGAGGCCGAGGCCGGGCCAGTCGTGACGCGCGAGGACGGGTCGTGGCTGGTCGAGGGCGACGCGCGCGTCGAAGACCTCGAGGGACTGCTCGGCTTGCCTCCGCTGCCCGAGCAGGAGCGGGGCACGTATCAGACCATTGCGGGCTTCGCGATGACACGCCTGTCCCGGATCCCGCGCGCCGGCGATCGCTTCGTCTGGGGTGGATTCCGCTTCGAGGTCGTCGACATGGACGGCCGTCGTGTCGACAAGGTGCTCGTCGAGCGCGAGCGCGCATCGGCGACGACCGACCAGTCCTGACCACCGCCGCGCCCGTATCGCACGACCCTGCGCGGCATCCAAGTCAACGGGGCGACGTGAGCGTTGCCGCCGGCGCTCGCACGGTGGCCGGGAGGCCATGGCCGTGTGCTACCGTGTCGCGATGCACGGCGCCGGGCACGACTCGAATGGTGCGCCTTCCGGCGCGACGGAGGCGCGGCTTGTCGAGCGGCTCAAGGCCGGAGACGACGACGCGTTCGAGGCGCTGGTACGGGACAACACGGGCCGGATGCTCGCGGTGGCCCGCCGCCTGGTCGGAGAGGAGTCGGACGCGAGGGACGTGGTGCAGGACGCCTTCCTCGCCGCCTTTCGTGGCATCGACCGATTTGGCGGCCACGCCAGGCTCTCGACGTGGCTGCACCGGATCGTGGTCAACACCGCGCTCATGAAGCTGCGGGCGGCCCGCCGGCGCCCCGAGGAACCGATCGGGCCGTTGCTCCCGTCGTTTGCAGACGACGGGCACCACAACGACGCGTACGCGGACTGGGGCGATCCCGAGCAGGCACTGGCTCGCGAGGAGACACGACACGTGGTGCGCCAGGCGATTCAGCGACTGCCCGACTCGTATCGCAGCGTGCTCGTGTTGCGTGACATCGAAGAGCTCGACACGCGGCACGCGGCCGACGCCCTGGGGCTCACTGAGAATGCGGTGAAGATCAGGCTGCACCGGGCGCGGCAGGCGCTGCGGACGCTGCTGGCCGCGCGACTGGGCGAGGGATCGGCATGACCTGTCGAGAACTGGTCGACTTCCTGTTGGACTACACGGCCGATGACCTCGAGCCGGACGCGAAGGCCGAGTTCGAGCGCCACCTGTCGCGGTGCCCGCCGTGCCTGGCTTACGTCCGCAGCTACCAAGCGACGATCCACGCATGCAAGGCGGCTCGCGACCACGTCATCGAGCTGGCAGACGTGCCAGAGGAACTCATCCAGGCCATCCTGGCGGCACGTCGCGCCCAGGCCGGCCGCTGACCCGGAGCGTCAGCACGCGACGGGTTCCTGGTCCTTGGTTCTGAGCCGTAGCACATGACGTGCGAACCGGGAACCAGGAACGAAGGACGGACCAGGAACTAGGTCCGAAGAACCAGGAACCGACAGATCTCCTGGTTTCTACTGCTGGGCCCCGCGCCTCAGCTCGTCTTCGATGATGTCCACGAAGGCCTCAAGGGGCTGGGCTCCGTTGAGGAACCGACCGTTGACGAAGAAGGCCGGTGTGCCCTGGGCACCCAGCCGGGTGGCCTCTTCGACGTCGCGCTCAACGGCCTCGGCGTGCTTCTCGCTGGCGAGGCAACTCGAGAACGCCGACGCATCGAGGCCCACCTTCGCGGCAGCGGCCTGGAGCGTCGCGTCCGATGCGTCTGACGGGCCTTCGTACAGCGCGTCGTGGTACTCCCAGAACTTGCCCTGGTCGCCCGCGCATCGCGCCGCTCTGGCGGAGCGGCGAGCCTGCGGGTGGAGCGAGTCGAGCGGCAGGTCGCGGTACACGAGACGCACCTGGTTCGGGTACCGGGCCAGCACGTCGCGGAGCGTGGGTTGCACGCGGCGGCAGAAGGGGCAGTGGAAGTCGGAGAACTCGACGATCGTCACCGGCGCGTTGGCCGGCCCCCTGGCCGCGGCTCCCTCGGAGGAGACCGAGTGGCGGATGAGCGGCGGCTCGTCCAGAGACACCGACACCTTGGCCGCTGCCCGGAGCGAGCCGATGAACTCCTCCTGGCGCGCATTGAGCCGCTGCGACCCGAGGAACGCGCGGATCTGGTCCTTGATGGTGGGCTGATCCGGAAGGCGCGCACGGTTGGTCTCGTAGAACCCGTCGACCTCGGCATCGGTGACGGGCGCCACCTTCGACAGCACTTCCGTTCGCATGAGCTCGTCCACCGACACCCCGCGCTTGGATGCCTCCCGCGCGACGAGGCGGTCGGCGATCAGCGAATCGAGTCGACTCCGTCGCATCTCGTGGAGTTGCTGAAAGAGCCGATCCGCTTCGACCCCGAGGTGGCGATCGAGCTCGGCAGCGGTAATGGCCTCGCCATCCACGCGCGCCACGACGGCCTCGCTGCCTGACGCAACGACTTGCCGGCCCTGTGCGCGACCCGACGCCCACGGCCCTCCGAGATAGACGGCGGCGCCGAGCGCGAACACGAGCCCGCTGCCCGCGGCGATGGCCTTGAGTGAGAAAGGTGTCACGTGGTGTGTGGCCTCCGACCGGCCATGGTTGCAGCCTCGAGGTCGTTCTGTCAAAGCGTCCGGCATCGGGCGGTCGACGGGCCGGCGTCGCGAGTGCGTGGATGCCGACGCCTGCGACCGCGGTGTCGTGGGGCGTCGAAGGTCGCTATGATACGATGCCCGTACACGCCGCGGCCTGCATGTCGTTTGCAAACCTCGTCGGTCATCGGCACGTGATCACCCTGCTGGCGAGGTCGCTGGCGCAGGAAACGCTTCCACCCAGCCTGATCTTCGCGGGTCCGTCGGGCGTGGGCAAGTTCACGACCGCTGTGGCCCTCGCCCGGGCCGTCAACTGCCTCGACCCGGTTCGTCCGGGCCCGGGCCTGTTCGACGCGTCGGTCAGTGGAGGCCTCGCGTTCGACGCGTGTGGAACGTGCCGGTCGTGCGTGCGCATCGCGCGTGCGCTCGACCGGATCGGGCGGGGAGCGGAGCCGGCCATCGACTGCCTCCGCGTGCTGGCGCCGGACGACCGCCGATCGATCAAGATCGACCGCGTCCGCGAGGTGCTGGCGGCGAGCGGCTACCGGCCGTTCGATGGCCACCGGCGCGTGGTCGTCATCGACGAGGCCGAGCGGCTCGAGCTTGCATCCCAGCACGCCCTGCTCAAGGCGCTCGAGGAGCCGCCGCCCGGCACGAGCTTCGTGCTCGTGACGTCGCAGCCCGATGCGTTGCTGCCGACGATCCGTTCCAGGTGTCCGCGGATGCGCTTCGGCCCGCTCAGCGAGCGCGAGATCGCCGACTGGCTGGTCGAGCGGGGCGCGTGCACGGCCGACGAAGCCCGGGCCGCCGCAAGCCTCGCCGGTGGCAGCATTGCGGCGGCGCTGTCGCACGCGGCAGGCGATCGGGAAGACCCTCGGCAGGTAGCCGAGGCGTTCCTTGCGCGGCTGGCGCGACCGGGCACGCCTGCCGACCGCCTGGACGCGGCGCAAGTGCTCGTGGCGAGGCCCGGTGGACGGTCGCGGAAGCGTCCAGCAGGCGCGACTCGTGTGGATGTGACCGAGCGCCTGCAGGCGACGGCATCCCTGCTGCGCGACCTCGCCGTCGTTTCTTCCCGCGCGGACCAGAGGTGGCTGGCGAACGCCGATCTCGCGCCGACATTGGCGAGGTTGGCGTCGGCCTTTGACGGCCACCGCGTGGCCCGCGCGTTTCGAGCGGTCGACCGGGCGCTCTACGCACTGGATCGCAACGTCAGCCAGAAGGCCGTGGCCGACTGGGTGGCGTTCGAGGTCTAGGCGGGGTTCGCCCCGGTCGCATCGCGATAGAGCGGCGCCAATGGCGGATGATTCCCGCCCTTTGATCGGCGTGAAGTTCGCGCCGGTGGGGCGTGTTCACATAGTGCGGCTTCCTGAACAGGCGGTGGACGAGCCGCCGTTGCCGGGCGACCAGGTGGTGGTCGACGGTGAGAATGGCCCCATCATTGGCGGCGTCGTGCGGACGGTGCCGGCCGTCGTGTCGCGCCGTGTCCTCGACCCCCGGGCGATACCCCGCGTCGTGCGACGGGCGACCCGTGACGACCTCGGCGCGCGGCTCGCGCGTGAGGAGCGAGAACGGGCTGCCCTGCAGTTCTGCCTGCTCAAAGTGCACGAGCGCAACCTGCAGATGAAGCTGACACGAGTCGAGCAGTTCCCCGACGGCTCCCGGATCGTGTTCTACTTCACCGCCGAGGGGCGCGTCGACTTCCGCGAGCTCGTGCGGGACCTGGCCGCCGAGTTCCGAACCCGGGTCGAGATGCGGCAGATCGGGGTGCGCGACGAGGCGAAGCTGCTCGGCGGGTATGGGTCGTGCGGGCGCCCCCTCTGCTGCACGACCTGGCTCCATTCGTTCGAGCCTGTGTCCATCAAGATGGCCAAGCTGCAGCGCCTGAGCCTCAACCCGTCGAAGCTGTCGGGCCTGTGCGGACGGCTCAAGTGCTGTCTGCGGTACGAGCTTGCCGAGGGCAAGGGCGAGGCGTTTGCAGGGTGCGCGCACGAGAGCGGCTGCGAGGGACGCTGTGGCGGCGGGTGCGCCGGCGGAACCGGTTGCCGCAGCTGGCCTCCGCGATAGCGCGACACGTCGCCTCTCATCACCCACGACCATGTCGCTGCCTCGCATTGGCCTCACCGTCGGCGACCCGGCCGGGATCGGTCCCGAGATCGCGATCCGAGCCGCTGCCGACGAGCGGGTGCGGTCGGTGTGTGAGCCGGTGCTCTACGGACCGGCGTCGCCGGACGCCCGCGCCGGATTCGCGCCCGGCGTGGTGTCGGCCGCCGCCGGTCGCGCGGCGTACGAAGCCATCGTCGGGGCAGCCACCGATGCCCGGGCCGGGCGCATCAGCGGCATCGTCACCGCGCCGATCAGCAAGGAGGCCTTCGCCCTGGCCGGGCTTCCCTGGAAGGGGCACACCGATCTGCTCGGCCACCTGTGCGGGGCGCCGCGCGTGGCCATGATGTTCTACTCGCCGCGGCTCCTGGTCGTGCTGGCGACCGTGCACGTCGCGCTGCGTCACGTGCCGCGCGTGCTGACGCCGCAGGTGCTGACCGACGCGATCGAGTTGACGGCCGAGTCGTTGCCCCGGTTCGGCATCGCGCGCCCCCGGCTGGCGGTCGCCGCCCTCAACCCCCACGCAGGTGAGCACGGGCTGATGGGGACGGAAGACGACGAGATGCTCCGTCCGACGATCGAGCGATGCCGAGCCCGCGGACTCGACGTGACGGGGCCCTGGCCCGCGGACACCGTGTTCGTCAAGGCGGTGCGCGGCGAGTACGACGCGGTGATCGCCTGCTACCACGACCAGGGGCTGATCCCGGTCAAGCTGCTGGCGTTCGGGACCTCGGTCAACGTGACGCTCGGGCTGCCGATCGTGCGCACGTCGGTCGACCACGGCACGGCGTTCGACATCGCCGGGACGGGCCGGGCGGACCACACCAGCATGGTCGAGGCCGTCCGCCTGGCGGCACGCCTGGCGGCGTCGCGGCCTCCGGCGGGAGCCACGCATGGCTGAGAAGGCCGAGCGGTCGCCCGACCGCGTCATCGCGGACAACCGGAAGGCCCGGCACGACTTCCACCTGCTCGAGACCTTCGAGGCTGGGATCGTGCTGCTCGGCACCGAGGTCAAGGCGGCCCGCGAAGGTCGCGTCAACCTGCGCGACAGCTACGGGCGGATCGAGAATGGCGAGCTCTTCCTCTACGGGGTGCACATCAGCCCGTACAGCCATCGCGGGTACGCGCACCACGAGCCGACCCGGCCGAAGAAGCTCCTCCTGCACCGGGCCGAGATCCGCAAGCTGATCGGCAAGGTCATCGAGCGAGGCATGACGCTCGTGCCCGTCCGCATGTACCTGAAGCAGGGACGCATCAAGGTGGCCGTGAGCGTCGCGCGCGGCAAGCAGGCCCATGACAAGCGAGAGACCATCCGGCGACGCGAGATCGACCGCGAAACGCGTGCCGCGGTGAAGTCGCGACAGGCGTAGGACGTCAGGGCTTCGCCTCTTCCCCCACTTCGCGGCGGGCGCCGAGCAGCGCTCCGAACAGGTGCCGCAGAAGATCCGGCTGATGGCCCAGCAGGTCGAACAGATCTTCGTGTGTCACCTTCAGGGCCCACCCGGTACGGGCGACCCGAGCGGTGCGTCCGAGCGGAACGCCGGCCAACGTCTCGACCAGCCCGATCGTGTCGCCCGCGGCGGCCGACACGGGTGGGCTCGTGGCCTCCATGAGCGCGATCTCGCCATCGAGGACGAAGTACATCGCCGGCGCATCGCCCTCGCCAAACAGTGACGCGTCCTGCTTGAGTGGCAAGGCGCGCGCCACGTTGGCCAGCTCGAGCAGTTCGGTGGTCGGGAACCGACCGAACAAGTCGACGCGTTGCAGCGCCAGCACCTTCTCCACCGGCTTGATGCCCTCGGCGGTGAAGCGCGCCAGCTCGGCCCCATCCTGGCCATGCACGAGCACGCGACGGCCCGCAAACGCCGGGTGCTCGAGGAGCGTGGCAAACAGCCCGCGGACGAGGTCGGTGCTCTCGGCGAAGAGCGTCCGCGTTTCCTCGAGCGTCAGCGACAGGCAGACGCTCTTGTCGCTCGTCCGCAGCGTCGCTGCCAGCGGAACGCCGCGCACCACCTCGTCGAACGCCAGGGCAGCCGGGGGAGCCAGCTGCCCCGTCTGGCCCTCCTCGGTGGCCTCGATCAAACCGTCGAGCAGGAACTGAATCGTGTCGGCACGAACGCCGGCCGAGTAGAGCACGCGGCCGCTCTCGTAGCGAACCTGCTTGCCACTGCCGGCGAGGCGGCACAGCTCGTCCACCGACGTGCGGGAGAAGAGCGGCGACTGCGACAGGCGTTCGGCCACCTCGATGGCCGGGAGGTTCTCGAGCCAGAGATCGCGCCGGCGCTCGGCCGGCATGCGGTGCTCGGCCAGGGCCCAGGAGGCCGATTCGAACACGAAGAAATCGCGCACGTCGCGGTGGGCGAGCACGTGCTCGATGTCGTCGGCCAGGCCCCACAGCTGCAGTCGTGCCACCAGGTGGATGGCCGCGGCCGCGACGATCTCGTCGGTGTCGTTGATGAGCGCCAGCAGGGTCTCCTCGACGCCGCGCGGCCGCGTGCCGAGCACCGAGTTGGCCTTGCTGACGCGCTCTTCGGCCGGCATGTCTTCGAAGATCGGCAGCAACTGCTTGCGGAACGGGCCGGCGATCACGTTGTCGAGGTACTCGAGCCCCGCGGATCGTGCCTTGACATCGCCGCGCTCGATCGCCCAGCGCGCCGCGGCCACATCCTTCCGCGGGTACTGCAGGCCCAGCAGCAGCCAGAGCCGCTCGCTGACCCGCGACATCTTCTCGGAGAGGACGCGGGCGAGCAGGGCCGACGCGTCCACCTTCTCACGCGAGAAGAGGTTGTGGTGATAGCTCAGGCACTCGAAATAGCGACGGCTGTCGCGCAGCGTCAGCGTCTCGATGGGCTTGCGATCGAACGTCAGCGACGGTGCCTCCTCCAGCACGCGGTCGATGGCCGTGACCAGCTTGTACCGGACGAACCCGTCGGTTTCCGTCGCGATCGCACCCACCAAGGCGTCGAGGGTGCGCTGGCACGGAATGCGGGCCAGCGTGGCCGGCAGGTGGCGCCGAACCCAGATGCCCTCGTCCGGATCGCGCAGGAAGTACGCGAGCGAGTCGACGACGTCCTCGCCGTACCTGACGAGGACCTCGCGCGCCGCGCGCTTCAGCCTCCGGTTGCCCAGCAGCGAGACCAGTGTGGGTACGAAAATGTAGTTGGCCGTGCCGAGCTCTTGTACGCTCCGCATTGCCTCCTCGGCCACCCCGGGGTCGTCGTCGTACAGCAGCGGGATGAGAAGCGCGTTGAAGCGGTCGCTCCGGATCTGCCGGATGGCTGCCGCCGCCTCGCGACGACCCGCCGCGCCCGCGTCGTGTGTCTCTCCGGCCAGTTTTGCGATGGCGGCCTCGGCGCGGGCGACGTTGTCAGGAGCCTGGCTGCGAGCCAGCACCGCGGCCGCGGTCGACACCACTCGCGGGTCGGGGTGATCGAGGTACGGACTGACCAGGTCGGCGAGGTCCTCCTCGCGGACAGCGGCCAGGGCCTGCATGGCGGCCACGCGCACATCGACGTCGGGATCGGAGAGAAGGCGCTGCACCAGTGGCTGCCAGCTCTTGGCCAGCTCCGGGCTCGCCTGGGAGAGCGCGGCCAGCGCCCGCGCCTTGACCTTGGGGGATTCGTGGTAGAGCAGCAGCGGGGTGATCAGGTTGCGCTTGTCGAGCGATTCCAGCACCCCGATCGCGTAGAGCACGCGCTGCTCGTCGGGCTGCGACAACTCGCCGATCAGCGTCTCGATCGTCGACAGGTCGGCCGCCTGGATGCGGACGTCCGCCACCTCGACGTCCTGGCGGACCAGGGCTTCCTGCCACTTCCTGACGTAGCCGCGCTTGGCGAACACGGCCACGGCAATCCAGGTGCCGCACAGGACGAGGCTCGCGACGCTCATCTGCCGCCAGGTGAGCTCGAGCCCCCAGGGCTTGATCAGCACGAGCGAGAGCAGGCCCCCGAGCCCCTTCGCGAAGCGGTCCACGGTGACATCGACGAAGGGCTTGGCCTGGTACTTGAGCTCGGTGGGCAGCGGGAGAAACAGGATCTCGCGCGTCGTCTTGTCGACGGTGTAGCGCAGCGAGGTGTCGAGCACCCGCGCGACCTGCGTGGACCAGAGCATGCCGGTGAGCAGGATCAGGACCGCGGACGATCCCAGGCTCATCGGCAGCAGCAGCAGCGCGAAGCCGACCCCGAGGTAGCGCTGGATCTTGCTCGTCAGCCACACCTGGATGACGAAGCCGAGGATCGAGGTCCACAGCTGGACGGCTCCCAGCACCTTC
>Ga0102851_10001848_pt1 | contig 12438 bp, 8 predicted proteins | sample Mud3Dept3metaG_FD_79558 | JGI IMG/M metagenome (GOLD analysis project Ga0102851, IMG submission 79558) | Freshwater wetland microbial communities from Ohio, USA, analyzing the effect of biotic and abiotic controls - Mud 3 Core 4 Depth 3... | ecosystem: Environmental > Aquatic > Freshwater >... | reverse complement strand
TGTTGATTTTCCGGTTCCCGTGGGTCCTGTTACCAAGACAAGACCCTTGGGCTTCTTAAGCAATTCAGTAGCCGCAGCAGGAACTCCCAATTCAGAAAAATTGAGGATATCGAAGGAAATGGCCCGGAATGCCCCGGCGACTGCGCCCCGTTGCATAAAGATATTCCCCCTGAATCGGCTCAATCCTTTAATTCCAAAGGAAAAGTCTAATTCCCAATCTTCCTCAAACTTGTGTCGCTGGGCGTCGGTCAATACGCTGTAACAAAGTCTTTTTGTATCGGTGGCTGACAGGAAGCTGTCATCTAAGCTGATCAGTTTACCATCGATCCGAAATTTAGGAGCCGCCCCTGTGGTGATGTGTAAATCGGAGGCTTTTCTTTCAATAACCATCTCAAGTAGCTTCTGTAATTCAATCATATTTCTTCTCCTCCCAAACCTCCTTTAATAAATCATCGATCCTCTATGGTTGACCGAAGGACTTCTTCAATGGTCGTAACCCCTTCTTTAATCTTTGCAATCCCGCTTTGCCTTAACGTCTTCATTCCTAAACGGATGGCTTCCTTCTTAATTTCAGAGGTAGAAGCCCTGGATAAGACAAGCTCCTTGAGCTCTTCTTTCATGGGCATCACCTCATAGAGCCCAACTCTGCCTTTATATCCAGTATTGTTACAAAGGGAACATCCTTTCCCTTTGTAAACGGGGAAAGATTTGACCTCATCGGGAGGGACTCCTACGTCGATCAAAAGTTGGGGATGCACTTTGACGGCCTCCCTGCATTCCATACAGACCTTACGGATCAATCTTTGCGCAAGGATCAATATGATGGCTGAGGAGATCAAAAAGGGTTCGATCCCCATATCAATGAGTCTTGAAATCGTTCCTGGCGCGTCATTGGTGTGAACGGTACTGAGGACAAGGTGTCCCGTGAGGGCTGCTTGCACCGCAATCTGAGCGGTTTCAAAATCTCGAATTTCACCTACCATGATGATGTCAGGGTCTTGCCGGAGGAAAGACCTCAGAGATGAAGCAAATGTAAGCCCGATCTCCTCGTGCATTTGGACCTGATTAATTCCCATAAAGTTATATTCAATGGGGTCTTCGGCCGTGATAATATTCTCAGATTCCTTATTCAACTCGGATAAAGCAGAATAAAGGGTGGTTGTCTTTCCGCTTCCGGTAGGGCCGGTCACCAGGATCATGCCAACAGGCCTGTGAATCGCCGCCTTGAGATCAGCCAGAGAAGAATCTTCAAACCCTAGTTTTGTCATGTCCAATTGAAGGGCAGACTTGTCCAGAAGACGAAGGACAACCTTTTCACCATAAAGGACAGGAATGCTGGAAACCCGAAAGTCCATTTCCCGTCCTTTTCCCATCCGCAACTTGATCCTCCCATCTTGAGGGAGTCGTTTTTCAGCAATATCCAATTTCGCCATGATTTTTAGGCGTGACGTCATTGCGTTCTTGATCTGGATAGGGAGCGCCATATCCCGCCTCAGCACCCCATCAATTCTGTATCTCACCCGAAACGTCCTCTCATAGGGTTCAAAATGGATATCGCTTGCTCCCAGTTTTATGGCTTTGATCAGGATTCCATTGACGATCTTGATGATCGGACCCTGCATATCGATGGACTCATCCGAACCCTGGTCAGCTTCGACCACCTCCACATTATCCACGGCCCCATGAACCAGCTTGTCAAAATCATCCACATCCACGACATCGTCGTCAAGCATGATGCCTTCATTGGCGGCGTTGTTCTTGTCGTCATCCAGATCAAAATCATTGGATTGGAAGTTGACGGTTCCCAGTCCGGCAACACTTCCGCCCCCTCCGTAATATTTCTTGACCGCATCGATAATTTCCGTCTCTGAAGCCACAACCGGTTCGACGTTGAAGCCGGTCATAAATTTAATTTCATCGATCACGACGATATTGCTCGGATCAGCCATTGCCAGCGTCAGTTTAGGACCTACCCGATTGATGGGGATGATAAAATACTTCTTTGAAACGCTTGAGGGAACTAATTTGATGACATTAGGATTAATCTCCATCTTTGAAATCTTGACTGAAGGGACCCTGTATTGCGCACTGAGAAAGGATAGTAATTCGTCCTCTTTGATATATCCCAGCCTGACCAGGTTTGATTCCAAACGGCCCCCTTTTAATTTTTGCTCGTCTGAAGCTTTCTTAAGCTGTTCAGGGGTAATGTAGTTTCTTTTTATGAGGAGTTCACCTAAACGTTCTGCCAATTTTTGGTCCCTCCTAAGCTTTTGGAATAATTTAAAATATTAAAAAATATAAATTCTTGTCAAGAGTAAAATCACTATGTAGCAAAATGAGTGCCAATTTTTGCCTATTTTTAATTGGTCGAATTTTAAGAAGTTTATTTTTTCTTACAATTTTTTGTTTACAAAATAGTGCAGAAAAAAGGCCATAGGTGGGAAATAATTAACCAATCTTAATTCGTCAGTTTAGAGGATGAGGGGGTAATTTAACGATGAAGGAACTTCCTTTTCCTAACTCGCTTTCTACTTCGATCTCGCCTTGATGGGCCTCAACAATCCACTTGCAGATGCTGAGACCAAGTCCGCTCCCGCCTTGCTCTCTTGACCGGGCTTTATCCACTCGGAAAAACCGGTTAAATATTTTTTGCTGGTCCTCCTTAGAAATTCCAATTCCAGTATCGGACACAATGATTTTGATGAACCTTTCTCTTTCTTTCTCCAACCCGTCGGATTGGTATCGCGCCGCGGGTGGAAATTCTTTTTGGAGGCGGATATGGACAGAACCTCCCGCTTCGGTATATTTAATCCCGTTTTCGATTAAATTGATAAGCAGTTCTCTAATTCGCAAAGCATCCCCAAAAATATGCATATCATGATGGTTGCCCGACGCAGAGAGATTAAGCCCCTTGGACCCCGCGAGCATGTCCATTTGAGCGACAACCTCACTGAGCATTTCCGTCAAATTAATATCTTCCTTATTCAACTCGATCTGTCCGGTGTCCGCTTTTGAAAGGAGTAGGAGGTCTTCAACGATTTGTGACATGCGATTGATTTCTTCTAAGTTGCTTTTCAGGGTCTGTTGATATTCTTGCTGGGTCCGTTCTTTTCGGAGCATCACTTCTACTTCTCCTTTTAAAATGGTCAAGGGAGTTTTAAGTTCATGGGAAGCGTCCGAGCTGAATTGTTTGATTTGCCGGAAGGATTGGTCAAGGCGTGAAATCATCCCATTGAACGTTTCAATCAACCTTGATATCTCATCTTTCACCTTGGGGGGGGTAATCCTTTGGTTCAAATTTTGAGAGGTGATTATCCGTGCCGTTTGGGTAATATCATCAACAGGTTTTAAGGCCTTATGTGCAAGAAATTGCCCCCCCAAGCTAGCCACCATCAGAGCTAAAGGAACAGTGATGATCAGGATGATGAACAAGGTGTTAAGGACGTCCTCCACCTCTTCTAGCGATGAGGCGATTTGAACAATTTTTGTTACATGATTATTTTCAACGACCGGGAAGGTGATGATTCTCAAGGGCGTATTTGCAATAGATCGATTCGTTTCAAAGGTGATCAGGCCTTTGGAGGCATTTTTCAAGGCGCTCAAACCGATGGGGAGCTGGACATTTTTCAAATTTTCAGATTTCCGACCGATGTTTCCCGATTCGTCTAAGACTTGAATGAATTTTCCTATCGGCTTCAGGTTCATGGAGGTTTCAAGGGCTTGGTCAATATTTCCGAAGCCAAATTTCGAAAGGGGAGACGAGGACTCTGAAGAGACGAGCTCAGCCAGAGATCTCAGTTTATTATCCACATCTCGATGAAGGCTGTTCGAGAGGGTGAAATATAAAAAGGTGCTGAAGGAAATCAACAGAATTCCTAATATTAAGACATACCAAAGTGTCAGTTTAAATCGAAGACTTCTGAAATGCATTCAGGCCCTTTTCGTATCCTGTCGGGTGGCGGACAGGAGATACCCGACTCCTCGAATCGTATGGATCAGTTTGATTTCAAATCCCTTATCAATTTTTTTTCGAAGATAGTTCACATAGACATCGACCAAATTCGTCATCGAGTCAAAATGGTAATCCCAGACATGTTCGGAGATCATCGTTCGAGTCAGGATCTTGTCTGGGTTTCTCATGAAATACTCTAAAAGGGAGTATTCCTTGGCTGTGAGATCAATCTCTCTCCCATTTCGCATGACTTTATGGGTCACCAGAGATAAAGTCAAATCGTCAATTCTCAGGATGGGTTCTTTGTCTGTCTTTTCCCGGCGCAGAAGAGCGCGGATTCGAGCTAAGAATTCCAAGAATTCGAATGGTTTTGTCAGATAATCATCACAGCCGGCATCTAAACCCCTCACAATATCCTCCACGCTGCCCCTGGCGGTCAGCACCAATATAGGGACATTGTTTCGATCCCCCCGGACTCTTCTGAGCACCTCCAATCCATCGATCTTCGGAATCATCAAATCAAGAACGATTAAATCGTATTCATTCACTTCTGCCATGTAAAGTCCCGATTCCCCATCATAGGCATTGTCCACCGCATAGTGTTCTTCTTCCAGTCCTTTTTTAATGAAATTGGCGACTTTTTTCTCGTCTTCGACAACTAATATTCTCATCCCTGTCCCTGATCAGGTTCGAGTAGTGAAAGACTGGACCCGATGTTCCGTTAACGTGTTCATATTATAAATTTATTCCTAGAAAAATCAATAACGAAATAATAGCCTAATACCTTGACACGTCATCAGAACTCTGTTAGCATTTTCAAAATTTTTCATGCACCAGGGAGAAGAGTACGTTGATCAAATTGGCCGGAATTCAAATAACCTGTTCTGAGGAAAAAGAAAGAAATATTGCAAAAGCGGTTCGATTTATAAAAATCGCGATAGAGAAGGGTGCTCACATCATTTGTTTGCAAGAGTTATTCACGACCCATTGGTTTCCGAGAGAAATGAACAAGCGTTTCTTTTCTCTTGCTGAAAAGGCCGATGGTCTTACCATCGGAACGATGCGTAGGCTGGCAAAAGAATATGGAGTGGTTTTAATCTGCCCTATTTTCGAAACCGAAGAGAATTCTTTCTATAATTCGGCGTTCGTTGTCGATGCGGACGGAGAAGTTCTGGGAAGCTATAGGAAAATTCATGTCCCTCAAATTCCTCTTTGGGAGGAGAAATACTACTTTTCCTCTGGAAACCATGGGTTTCCTGTTTTTAAGACCAAGTTTGCACCGATTGGCATCCAGATCTGTTGGGACAACTTTTTCCCGGAGGGATCAAGAATACTTGCATTGAAAGGCGCCAAGATTCTTTTTTCCCCTACTGCCGCCGCTTTCGCTCCACAAAGAAGGTGGGAAACGGTGATATCGAGCAATGCCATTGCCAACGGCGTCTACATTTTCAGAGTCAATCGAGTCGGAAGTGAAGAAAAACAGGATTTTTATGGGAGGTCCTTTTGTATCTCCCCAGAGGGGGAATTGCTGGATAAGCCGACCGGATTGAAAGATAGCATTGCTTTGATCGAAGTCGATTTAAAGAATATTGATAAGACGAGGAAGGAGTGGCCTTTTTTGAGAGATAGAAGACCGGAACTGTATCGAGAAATCGCAGAGAGCATGGAGCAAAACGGATCGCGTGTCAGATTGGAATAGTGGAAGGGTAGAATAAGGCAGAAACAAACTATCATCCCAAATCGAAGAGAGAAGAACGCCATGTGCGTTGCCCTCTGCGCTCCGCGTCTCTTGATAGGAATGAGGAAGTTATGTGGAAGAACAAGTTCTTTAAGGAATATGTAGAACCCATTGTCATCGCTATCTTGATTGCACTTTTCATCCGCGCTTTTGTCGTCCAGGCCTTTAAAATTCCGTCGAGCTCAATGGAAGATACGTTACTCGTAGGAGATTACATTCTCGTCAACAAATTCATTTATGGAATTAGAATTCCTTATTCGGATAAAATCTTTGGCGAAAGCAAAAAGTTTTTTGAATGGAAAAAACCGGAGCGCGGGAATGTAATCGTATTCATATTTCCAAAAGACAGAACGAAGGATTTTATCAAACGGGTGATTGGAACAGAAGGAGAAAAAATCGAAATCATTCACAATAAAATCTATGTCAATGACAAGTTAGTCAATGACCCGTGGGGCCAGTTTAAGATGCCAAGATCCTCGATCGAAGATTATGGTCCGGTGAAAGTGCCGGAAGCTTCGTTATTTGTCATGGGAGACAACCGTGACAATAGCCAGGACAGCCGTTTTTGGGGGTTCGTCAAAATCAACGAAGTCAAGGGGAAAGCCTTCATTATCTACTTTTCTTGGGACGGCTATGCGCAGAACCTCCTGAATAAGATCCGGTGGTCCCGATTGGGCAAGTTGATTCGTTAGTTGGGTGGCTTTCATTCTCGAAATACATTGTCCTGCGCCCACTGGATGTCTTTCTTGATTTGCTCGATAAGAAGGGAAGGCGATTCGAACCGGACTTCATCTCGGATTCTTCTTCTAAAATTGACCTGTATTTCTTCGCCATAGATGTTTCGGCTGAAATTCAGAATAAAGACTTCTATGGAAACCGGATTGCCTCTTCCGTTCTGTTCAGAGAAGAAAGTCGGATTAGACCCGACGCTAGCAAGAGCGTTGAGGCGTTGTTGGCAGCATTCCACTTCGACAGCATAAACCCCGGATTTCGGATAGAGTTCATCCGAGATTTCTAAATTTGCTGTGGGAAAACCCAAAGTCTGTCCTCTTTTTGCCCCTTCTACTACTTTCCCAATTATGGGATAATCCCTCCCTAATAATCTTGAGGCCTCTTCAATCTCTCCTCCTTGGATGAGATCCCTAATTTTTGAACTGCTCACGACGGTTTGTCCAATTCTGAATGGTTCCACGACCGCGACTTCAAAATTAAAAACCTTTCCCCCATCAATGAGCGTTTGAGCATCCCCTTTTTGTCCTTTACCAAAATGATAGTTATATCCAATGATGACCTCTTTTACTTTAATCTTTTCCACCAGAATGCTTTTAATAAATTCGGAAGGGGAGATCTCTGAGAATTCTAATGAAAAATCAATGCAGAGCACGGTTTCAATTCCCGATTTTTGAATCAACATCATTTTTTTTCTAAAAGGCGTAAGCAGGGGTAAGAACTTATCACGGGCAAGCACTTTGAGTGGGTGGGGTTCAAAGGTAATGACCATTCCCTCTCCATGGACCTTCGATGCTTCCTCCCTCACCCTTTTGAAGATTTCTTGGTGCCCCAGATGAACCCCATCAAAATTCCCCAATGTTACAACAGGGTTCCTGAAGGTTTCTTTAAAGTTCTCAATTCCCTTGATGATTTTCATAATCAATTCTCTACTTGACTTTTTACGAAGAAATATAAAATAATAGGTTATTATTTTCAATCGACTTGAAGAAAAAGCCGAAGTGGCGGAATTGGTAGACGCGCTAGATTCAGGGTCTAGTGGGGTCACACCTGTAGGGGTTCGAGTCCCCTCTTCGGCACCAAGACGCAGAATCGGAATGATGGAACGATGGAAGAGGGGTGAGCATTGAATCCTTTCAAAAAACTAGACTGCTCCACTTTACCATTGTTCCACTGTTCAACGTTCCAGCATTTCAATTCAGGGCTTACTTGGCTTTGTTGGAAGGTTGAAGTCGAATTTGAAGAAATCTGTCGAGGTCTTTGATGCAGTAGGGTCTGTCTGTGTAGGTTTTGTTCCCTCTTTGAAACATTCAAGAATCCCTTCTTTTCCTAAACTGACATAACCTGTCTTCGGGTCAATCATCGTAAACTCTAGGCCTTCCGGGACAGAGAACTCTTTCTTAGGCTTATCTTTCAAAATTTTTGACATGAAAGCCACCCAAATGGGTGAGGCTGCCCGAGCGCCTGTTTCATTCTCTCCGAGAGATCTTTCTTCATCAAAACCTACCCACACTCCAGTGATCAATTCCGGGGTATAACCGATGAACCATGCATCCATGAACTGGTCCGTTGTTCCTGTTTTGGCAGCTACGGGCCTTCCAAGAGATTTGGCTCTCCAGCCTGTCCCGTGCTCGACAACACCTTCTAACAAATAAGTCATTAAAAACGATGTCTGAGGGGTAATGACTTGGTCCTCCGCACGAAATTCTTCAAAATAAGAAGAAGGAAGGTTTTCTTCCAATAGATTTCCGTCCCTGTCCAGTATCCTTTTGATAAAAATAGGCTTGAAGAGATTCCCTTGATTGGCAAATACGGAATAAGCCTTTGTCAGTTCATAAAGCGTCACACTCGAAGTGCCGAGAGCCATGGAAAGCGTCTGATGGAGAGGAGAGGATATTCCCAACTTTTGCGCATAATCCCTGATATATTGAACGCCGACTTCTTGTGCGATCTTCACCGTCACAATATTGACGGAGTGTGCGAGGGCATTTCTCAGGGTAGTTGGACCGGAGAATTTCCCTTCATAATTCTTGGGCTTCCACTTGTTGTCTCCCCATTCAAAGACGACTGGAGAATCCACGATGACGGACGCGGGGGTAAAACCTTTGTCCAGGGCAGACGCATAAACGATGGGCTTAAAGGCGGACCCGGTTTGCCTCCTGGCTTGGGTTACCCGATTAAATTGACTTCTTCTAAAATCCCGCCCTCCTACCATCGCCTTAACATATCCCGTTTCCAAATCGAAGCAAATCAGTGCGCCTTCAGGGACCAAAGACACGCCCGTTGACGAATATTTTTCCCGTTTTTCGATCTCTTTCAATCCAGCTTCTACTGACTCTTGAGCTGTCTCTTGGAAACGAAGATCAATGGAAGAAAAGACCTGGAGCCCCTCTTTGTAAAGCGCGTCTTTCCCATATTTTTCTTCTACATAGCGTCTTATGTATTCAACAACATGAAGCGCCTTTTCCGTAAGAGGTTTTTCATTGCTACGAATGAGATACGAGGCTTGGGCAGCTTTGGAGGCTTCACTCGGTGAGATAAAGCCTTCCTCGGCCATCCGATTTAGAATATAGACTTGCCTCTTCTTTGCCTGTTGGGGGTGGTGATAAGGAGAGTACTTACTGGGTGCTTGAGGAAGTCCTGCCAGAACCGCAGACTCTGCCAAATCCAAGTCCTCAATGGTCTTCGCAAAATAACTCTCCGCTGCAGCCGCCACCCCATATGCTCCATGACCTAAGTAGATCTGGTTTAGATACAAGAAAAGAATTTCCTCTTTGGTGAGATGCTTCTCAATCCGATAGGCCAATATGGCCTCCCGGATTTTTCTCGCAAAGCTCTTTTCAGGGGAGAGCAGAAGGGATTTTACCACCTGTTGAGTGATGGTACTCCCTCCTTGAACAATCTCTCCAGAGAAAATATTTCTAAAAAACGCCCTCAGGATGGCCAGATAATCCAGGCCTTTATGTTGGAAGAATCTCGCATCCTCTCCTGCGACAAAAGCCTGAATCAAATGATTAGGGATTCTGTCCAGGGAGATCACCTCCCTTTTTTCGTAGGAAAACTCCCCGATGACCTCCCCGTCTTCCGAAAATATTTTTGTAATAGTGGAGGGCTTGTAATTCCTTAAAGTTTCCATACTCGGAAGATCATGAGTGAAATAGAAATAAGAGACCACTCCGAACACCGTCGGAACGGCGATGAGGATCATCATTGCAGCAATCGACATCTTTGTGGCCTTCTCAAATGAAACAGATTTTAGCGTTTTCATTCCTAACAAGAATGACCATCCTCTTATTAAGCTCTTGACTTCTCTCTTGAAAGGATATAATAATTAAGCAAATTTTTCAACAAATGCAGGGAATTGGATAAAAAGAGGCGAAATCATTCTATGGCGGGCAAATCAGAAGAAACCGTTTCAGTCCTCATTCCCATCTATAATGAGGAGGGAAATCTCCCCTTGTTATATGAGAAGCTTGATGCGGCATTGCGAAAAATAGGGCGGGCTTATGAAATAATCTTTGTCGATGATGGAAGCTCTGACGGATCAATGGAAATTTTGCTTGACCTCAGGGAGAAAAATCCAAACGTGAAGATCGTTAGTTTTTCACGGAATTTCGGACAAACAGCTGCCCTCAGTGCGGGGATTGACTCTTCCAAAGGGGATATCATCATCCCGATGGATGGGGACCTTCAGAATGACCCGGAAGATATTCTATTTCTTCTTCAAAAGATCGAAGAAGGAAATGACGTGGTCAGCGGGTGGCGAAAACATCGAAAAGATCCCTTTTTGACCCGTCGTTTGCCATCGATCATTGCCAACAGAATCATCTCTTGGATCGGCGGTGTTTATCTTCACGACTACGGATGCACGCTTAAAGCCTACCGTAGAGACATCTTGAAAAATATTCGACTCTACGGCGAAATGCATCGGTTCATCCCGATCTACGCGCAGTGGATTGGAGCCCGCGTCGCAGAGATTCCGGTTCGCCATTTCCCAAGGGGATCAGGATCGTCGAAGTACGGGATGAGCAGGGTCTTCAAAGTCGTCTTGGATTTAATGGTAGTCAAATTTCTTCTTTCCTACTCCCAGAAACCCATTTACGTTTTTGGTGGAATGGGACTCCTCATGATCATGGGAGCGTTTCTGGCCGGGATCGGCGCTATCTATTTAAAATATTTTGAAGGAACTTCATTCATCTTGACTCCTCTTCCGTTGCTGTGCGTCTTTCTCATCCTGTCAGGATTTCTATCAATCCTCATGGGCTTTTTGGCTGAAATCCTGACTCGAACGTACTACGAATCGCAGGGAAAACCTACCTACCAAATCAAGGAGACGATCCCATAAACTTTTATGTGTGGTATTGTCGGATTTCTCACCTCGAAGGCGTCTGATATTCCAGAACGTGACATTCTAAGAGAGATGCGGGACGTTCTTATTCATCGAGGCCCAGATGACAAGGGAGAATACGTTCGTTCAATAGATGAAAAAGGCCCGTTTGTATTCTTCGGGCACCGTCGATTGAGCATTATCGATTTGGGGACTGGACACCAGCCTCTGTCGAATGAGGATGAAACGGTATGGGTAGTTTTTAATGGTGAAATTTACAATTTCCGGGAGTTGAAAAACCGATTGGAAACCCTCGGACATCAGTTTAAAACCCGCTCAGATACAGAGGTCATTGTTCATGCTTATGAGACGTATGGAGAAAATTGTTTCCGGTATTTCAACGGAATGTTTGCCATCGCGATCTGGGATGAAAAAAGAAAGCAGCTGGTATTAGCGAGGGATCGTCTGGGGAAGAAACCCCTCTACTATTGCTTTCTAAATGGAACCTTTCTCTTCGCCTCTGAATTGAAGGCAATGATGCTTTATCCCGCCTTTCCACAAAAAGTGGACCCTGTTTCCTTGACGAAGTATTTATTTTTTGAGTTTATCCCATCTCCTCATACCATCTTCAGGGACGCAAAGAAAATTCCAGCTGCCTCCTATCTCGTCTGGGATAATAAGGCGATACAGGTCACGCAATACTGGTCCCCTTTTGAATCTGAGAAGCGCAGAAACGATCTTTCAGAAGCCGAGGCGGAATTGAGGATGATGGAACTTCTCACAGAGTCTGTGAAACGACGTCTTATCAGTGATGTGCCGTTGGGAGTCTTTCTGAGCGGCGGAATTGACTCAAGTACCATAGCAGCCTTGGCTCAAAGAGAGGTGCCAGGAAGGATAAAAACCTTTTCTATCGGGTTTGAAGATCCTTCTTTTGATGAATCAAAATATGCTTCTTTGGTATCAAAATATATCGGAACCGAGCACCATGAACAGACGATGACACCCGCTGATTTACTCGATATCGTCCCCCGGCTCCCTGACATTCTAGATGAACCGATGGCAGATGCATCTATTTTACCGACGTATCTCCTTTCTAAATTCACCCGTGGATACGTCACCGTTGCCCTAGGCGGAGATGGAGGGGACGAGCTGTTCGCCGGGTATCCAACCTATCTGGCTCATAAGTTAGCAGACCAATATGGACGCTATTTAAAATTTCTTCACCGGCCCCTGAACTTCTTTGGGAATTTATTGCCTGTATCCGATGACAATATTAGCTTTGATTTTAAGGTAAAGAAGTTTCTTTCTGGAATAGGTTATCCGGAAGGGATAAGAAATTCGGTCTGGCTGGGATCTTTTCCTTTTTCCGAAAATCAAAAGGTATTATCACCGGAGGTCCTTTCACAATCCAGTCAAGACCGATTGGCTGAAGACATTTATCTCCATGAAGAAGAATACCCTTACAATGACAGAATAACAAAGCTGCAATATCTCGACCTGAAGCTTTATTTCCAAGAATCCATCCTTGTGAAAGTGGATCGTGCCAGTATGGCTTGCTCGCTCGAGATCAGGGCTCCTTTCCTTGACCACGAGCTGGTAGAATTTGTCATGGGACTTCCTTCGGAATGGAAGTTAAAAGGGTTTACTTCGAAATACATTCTGAAAAGAGCAGTGAAAAAGTGGCTCCCCGAC
>Ga0102851_10001847_pt1 | contig 12438 bp, 10 predicted proteins | sample Mud3Dept3metaG_FD_79558 | JGI IMG/M metagenome (GOLD analysis project Ga0102851, IMG submission 79558) | Freshwater wetland microbial communities from Ohio, USA, analyzing the effect of biotic and abiotic controls - Mud 3 Core 4 Depth 3... | ecosystem: Environmental > Aquatic > Freshwater >... | reverse complement strand
GCCATCAAGGCCGGCCGCCCTGCGGACTACGAACAGGCGTGGAGACGCGATTTCGGCCGCGACCTGCTGCGCGCAGCGTCGCTGCGGGAACGCTTCTACGGATCAGGGCGCCGCGGCGGCAGCGCGGTGGAACGGGCTGTTCGGCTCACCGGGCGGAGCCGCACCGTGGCGCAGCTCGCGAACGCGCTCATTTCCGGCGACGTGAGATATGACAGGTTCCTGACCATGCTGCTCGTGAAGAGCCCCTGGATCTTCCGGGAGTATTTACAGCGCAGCGACAGCTAGACGAATGTTGAGGGCTTGGACAAGGACGGCATCCAGAGCAGCGACTCGCTGTCTGCCAGGAAGAGATCGTCACCGGAAAGCGCCACGCCTACCAGTGTCGGCCCCGCCGCGTAATGTCTGATTTCAGCCGATCCCGGCGAGTACCCGAACAAGCCCTTCCTGCCCTCATACGACGACGCGATCAACAGATCGCCGCCGGGCGTGACGGCCATTCCCTGAGGGCGTGCCAGGCCGCCCAACACCGCCTCCACCACTCCCCCGGACGAGATCCTGTAGAGCCTGTCTCTCACCGCGAGTGTCGGCCCCGTCACATAGACCGAGTCATTCGAATCAATAGCCAGATGATAGGCGGAAACACTCGGCTCGAGACTGGCGAAGTCCGCCTTTTCGCCCGTAGCATCTATGCGGACAACCCGCCCGCTCCTGTCACCGACGTAGAGGTTGCCCCGCGAATCGAAGGCAATCCCGCAGGCAATTCCGAGATCCTCTGCCACCACATCAAGTCGCTCGAAGTCGGTGTATCGATAGACGACACCGTCGTGCCGGCTGGATATGTAAAGCTGCCCGTCGGGGCCGAACGCAAGACCGGTAGGGTTCATGATCTCACAGGCGAACGGCGATTTCTCTCCCTCGCGGGTCACACGCACCAGTGGTTCGGTGACCTGCTGTCCCCGGCTGCCGCTGATGGTCGTGATAATGCTGCCGTCGGGCGCGACCACCGGATTCGTTACCGGGTGCAGCCCGGATGCCAGGGTGAGCGCAACCGTGAATGGAAAAACCGCGGAGCTCTCTCCATCCGACAGCAGGCGCACGCCGAGCCCCCGCGCCTCCCGTGGAATCCTGGCGACTACGAGCTCATCGGACGCCGAGATTATGTCCGCCGCAGCGTCGCCGAACATCACAATCGAGCGGGAAGGGAGATCCGGCTTGAAAGCGCGACACCGGATCGCAACCTCACCTCCGGGTACTCCCAGGCGGGGGGTCACGTCGACAATCAAGGGGCGTTTTGATGACATCGGCTGCAAATTATGTCATCGCCCCGACGAGGTTACAAGCGGACGGGAGGGGTGTAGCTTTCCGCCGATGCGGCGCCGCGCCGCTCCCTGCCCGCGGTTCCGGGGCGCGAGGGCCCGGATTGACACGACCTGCGCCCGAAAATATGATTATTAGTTTTCCGAGAGGCGCCGCAACCCGGCAGGGAGGAACACCAATTGGGAGTCGAAGCCCAGGACGCGATCACCGTGATCGGGGCTCGTGTGCACAACCTGAAGAACATTACGGTTGCCCTGCCCCTGAACGCCCTGACCGTTATCACCGGTGTTTCGGGTAGCGGCAAGAGCAGCCTGGCATTTGACACCCTGTATGCAGAAGGCCAGCGACGCTACGTCGCTTCCCTCTCGGCTTACGCCCGCCAGTTCCTCGAACGCATCGACCGGCCGGATGTGGATGACATCATCGGGATCTGCCCGGCACTTGCCATTCGGCAGAGGACGTACACCAGAAACCCGCGATCCACCGTCGGAACGGTGACCGAAATCAGTGACTACCTCAGGCTCCTGTATGCGCGCATCGGCATTACGCGTTGCCACACCTGCGGCCGGATCGTGAGCAAGGACACCCCGGAAGAGGTTGCCGATTTCGTGCTTTCCCTGCCCGAAGGCACGCGGTTGTACCTCTGCATCCCGCTCCGGCTCGATGAGGGCGCAGCAGCAGGCAAGCCCGGACGCGCGCGTCCCGCCGGTGGACGCAGGGCCGCCCCTGCTTCCCGCGCCGCCCGTTCAACTGCCGAAAGACTCGCGATGATCCTCCCGGGTCTCCGGCAACAGGGTTTTGTCCGCTTGCTCGTGCAGGAGAAACTCGTCGAACTTGGCGAGGCCGTTTCAGAGGTTCTGGAGAAAGGCTGCGAAGAGGTGCAGGTAGTTGTCGACCGGCTGGCCGTGAGGGCCGACATCCGCCAGCGACTGGTGGACTCGCTCGAAGTCTGCGCCAGGGAAGCCGACGGCAGGATCGAAATCGTCCTCCTTTCAGACGACCCTTCCGAGACCCGAAGGCTGCTGGAAACCAGGTTTCCGGAGGTCAGGTTCACCGATCATCCGGCCGGGATCCTGGTCAAGTTCAGCGAGAAGTTCGAGTGCCAGCTGTGCCATATCTCCTACGAGGAACCGGAGCCCCGGCTGTTCTCATTCAACAATCCCTATGGCGCCTGCTCCGAGTGTCAGGGGTTCGGCAACACCATCAACCTGGACCTCGGCCTGGTTATCCCCGACGAATCCCTGAGCCTGGCGGACGGTGCGGTTCATCCGTGGACCAAGCCGCGCTACCGCAGCTTCCAGAACCGCCTCCTGCATTTCGCCGAAAGGAACGGCATCCCGGTGGAGCAGCCATGGTCGGCCCTGCCCGACGAGGCGAAGGGCTGGATTATTCAAGGCAAAGATCAGTTCCCCGGCGTGATCGGCTTTTTCGACTACCTGGAACAGAAGAAGTACAAGATGCATGTCCGCATCTTCATCAGCCGGTATCGCGGGTATACCACCTGCAGGAGCTGCAGCGGTGAGCGGTTGCGCCGTGAGGCGCGCGACGTAATCGTAGGCGACAAGCGAATCACCGAAGTCACCGCGATGACGATCCTCGACGCAGCGCGTTTCTTCTCGAGTCTCCAGCTGTCGCCGACGGAGGCCTCGATTGCCTCCAAGATCCTGGAGGAGATAAGGCACCGGCTGGACCTCCTTGTCCGGGTCGGGCTGGAATACATCACTCTGGATCGACTCTCGTCGACCCTCTCCGGCGGCGAGTCCCAGCGCATCCAGCTGGCCACATCGCTCGGATCCATGCTCGCAGGGGCGCTGTACGTTCTGGATGAGCCGAGCGTCGGGCTGCATCCCCGCGACAGCCGGCGCCTAGTGGAGACACTCCAGAACCTCAAGGCGTTGGGTAATACGGTGGTCGTGGTGGAGCACGACCCGGAAATCATGCGCAGCGCCGACCACATCATCGATCTGGGGCCGCGGGCCGGCGAATATGGAGGCAGGCTGGTATTTGAGGGGGACTATCCTGCACTCACCAAAGACCAGAACTCCCTGACAGGCAGATACCTGGGCGGCGAGCTGAGAATCCCCGTACCTGTTTTCAGACGCCGGAACAACGGGTCCTCACTCGAGATCCTCAATGCCCGAAAGCACAACTTGAAGGGTCTGAACCTCAAAATCCCGCTGGACGTGCTCGTCTGTATCACTGGCGTCAGCGGCAGCGGCAAGTCGACGCTGGTGCACGATGTGCTTTACGTTGCGTTGAAAAAGGCGAAGGGCGAGCTGAAAGACTCGGCTGCCGGCTGCGACGCTGTCCGGGGGGCCGAACGAATCGGCGATGTCATACTGGTCGACCAGTCCCCGATCGGCCGGACCCCACGATCAAATCCCGTGACCTACATCAAGGCTTTCGACGACATCCGGGCTCTTTTTGCCGAACTCAGGGAGGCTTATGCGCGCAACCTCAACGCCGGCCACTTCTCATTCAACCTCAGCGGGGGGCGGTGCGAGACATGCCAGGGGAACGGTACCATCGCGGTCGAGATGCAATTCCTGGCCGACGTGGAACTCACGTGCGAGGATTGCAAGGGAAAGAGATTCAAGCCGGCGGTCCTCGAGGTTCACTATAAAGGGAAAAACATCGCAGAAGTGCTGGACCTCACGGTTCACGAAGCCGTCGACTTCTTCGCCGGGCACAGCCGGCTGGTCCGGAAACTCCGGTTGCTCGAGGAAATCGGCCTGGGCTACCTGAGGCTGGGCCAATCGGCTACGACACTGTCGGGAGGCGAGGCCCAGCGGATGAAGCTCGCATCCTTCATCGCACGCAAGGATGCCGGCCGCAACCTCTTTATATTCGATGAACCCACAACCGGGCTGCATTTCGATGACATCCGGAAGCTCCTGGCCGCCCTCGATAAGCTCATCAGCGCCGGCAACTCGGTGATCGTGATCGAACACAACCTGGATGTGATAAAGACCGCCGACTGGGTGATCGACCTTGGGCCCGAGGGAGGCGATGCCGGCGGACGCATCGTCTTCGAGGGGCTCCCGGACGAAATCGCCAAGTGCGATCGGTCCTATACCGGGCGATACCTGAAGACGCATCTTTCAGCCGGTTCCTCCCATACGTCTCGAACTGCGAACGGCTCGTGAGTGCCCGGGTAGGGGCAGCCTCGGGTTTGATTGACCTTTGCAGTCAGGGTTGAGTATTATGGAGTCGGCCCCTGCAACGTTGGTGATGGCACCATTCGTTTGAGCCAACATCTATTTGAGCGGGCGCCCGGGTCGTTTCATGGTGTGCGAGCTTTTCCCGACGGGAACTAGCTTGCCTGAAGTGATTCGCAGGGTGCCCCCTTGGCCCACAAGGTTCAAATAGAAACTGCCACACGGCGGCGCGGGGGCTTTTTTGTGACCGGGAATCGTATTTGTCCCCAGCCACGACGGACATCGCATGAGAGTCCTCTTCGTAGGAGATGTTTTCGGCAAAGCCGGGCGGAGGGTCCTTGATCAGGCCTTGCGCTCCGTTGCGCTGGAGCAAAGGATCGACTTCTGCGTGGCCAACGCGGAAAACGCGGCCGGCGGGTTCGGAATCACCCCCCCCATCGCGGACGAACTGCTCTCGCTGAACATAGACCTGCTCACCAGCGGCAACCACATCTGGGACAAGCGCGCCATTTTATCCTACCTGGCAAACCAGCCGCGTTTGCTGCGCCCGCACAACTATCCCCCCGACACGCCGGGGGCCGGCATTTTCGTCGGCGACACGGCCTGCGGAGTACGTATCGGGGTTATCAACCTGCAGGGTCGCGTTTACATGCCTCCCCTCAATTGTCCCTTCGTTACGGGGAGGGCGGCAATAGAACAGGTCCGTCGCCAGACGAACATCGTCCTGGTCGACTTCCATGCGGAGGCCAGTTCGGAGAAGCAGGCTTTTGCATGGTACGCAGACGGGCAGGTGAGCGCGGTGATCGGCACGCACACGCATGTTCAGACCGCGGACGAGAGAATTCTGCCGAAGGGTACCGCCTACATCACGGACGTGGGCATGACCGGGCCCTACGACTCGGTGATCGGGTCGATCCCGGACCTGGCGCTGGAGAGGTTCCTGACTCAGATCCCGGTGAGGCTCGAGCCTGCCAGCGGGAACGCGCGTCTGTGCGCAGTCGTGATTGAGATCGAGGAATCGACCGGGCGGGCGCTGGCGATCAATCGTTTGAACCTGCAGGTTGCCTGAGCGTGTGGCGCGGCGGTGCGGGCTCCGGATCTCCGGCCTTCCTGCCCTCAGTGTAGAAACCGGTCCAGCAGGGAGACGCATTCCAGGGACCGGCGTCCCAGGGTCTCATCGAGTTTCTGCATCTCTTCCGTCGCGCGGTGAAGATCATCCAGGAGGCTCAGCGCCGCAAGCACCGCCACCTTCAGCGTGTCTACGGCGCCGGTGGCTTCCGCCACCTCGCGCATCCGCCGGTCGAGGAGTACGCACAGGCGATGCAGTTGCTCGGGATCGCCGCTCGTTCTGAGCACGTACTCCCGATCGTAGATCTTCACACGGACGGATTCGGCCAGCGCTTCTCCCATTGCGGTTCCCCGTGACGACGAACCTGATAAGACGGCGGGCTACTTCGTCTCGAGCGTAGCCAGCAGGCTCAGGGCTTTCTCCACGCGCTCGCGGAGTTCTTCGCGCTCCTTCTGGAGGGCGGCCATGTTCTCGTTGAAGGAGTCTTCCTGAGCCTGGCGAGCCTCCAGGTCCGTCTTCAACCTGGAATTCTCCGCCCTGAGGGTTTCGTTCTCCTTGCGGATGGTCTTAAAGGCCTCAACTACACGGTAAATCTTATCCTCGAGGTGACTGAACCTCTCGATTCCGGAAGGTTCCCGCTGGGTCTTGGTTTCCACCATAGCCGCCTACCTGAGTTGAGCACCGAAAGAATTCTGTAGAAACGCTAGAACATTATCGCCGAACGATTGTATCCGGTCAATCGTGAGCGTCTTCTCGCGATCGAGAAAGACGAGGCGAAATGTCATGCTGATCTTGTCCGGGGGAATGCCAGCGCCTTCGTAGACGTCGATCAGGTCGACCTCCCTCAGGTGGTGGAGCCCCAGGCCGACGATTCCCGCCTTGACATCTTCATACCGGACGCTTCTGTCGAGCACCACGCACAGGTCTCTCTCTACCCGGGGGAACCTTGGCATGGGCTCGTAGTGCACCGGAGAAAACAGATGGGAACAGAGGCCCTCGAAGTCGATCTCTGCGAGAAACACGGCTTGCCGAAGCTTGTACTCCTCCTGCAGAGCGGGGTGCAGCGAACCCAGCACGCCGAGCTGTTGACCGCCCACGATTAGAGATGCGGAGTCCGAAGGATTCAGCCAGGGCAACCCGGCGCCCGGAAGAACGCGGAAATCCTCGCTGCGCAAGGCTGAAAGCATACCCGCAACCGCCCCCTTCAAGTGGAAGAAATCGAACTCTTCGGAGGGATGGTGCCAGTTGAATCCCGCGAATCCCCCGGTCCCGACGATGCCCAAAGCGCGCCTCTCAACAGGCAGGCCGTCCGAGTCTTTCCGGAATACCTTCCCGATTTCGAAGAGTCGAACGCGGTAGGTATCGTAGTTGAAGTTCCTCCTCACCGATGCAACCAGCCCGGGAGCGAGGGTAGTCCGAAGAAACTGGGTTTCCTCGGTAAGCGGATTCCTGATCTCGGGGGCATCCACGCCAGGCACGCGGAACTGGTTCAGCTCGCGGCTGCCTGCAAAGCTGAGATGGACCGCCTCGCTGTACCCGAGTCCCATGAGGGATCGTCGGGCGGCCGTCTCGCAGGCAGACACAGGCGAAGGAGTTCCGGCGATCCGGGCAGCCGGCATCGTCGTCGGGATATTCTGATAGCCGAAGAAGCGTGCCAGTTCTTCGATCAGGTCAGCCTCGAGTTCCATGTCGGCGCGGTAGGTGGGACATATCACCAGCCATCGCCCCTTCCCTTTTCGCTGCAACCTGAAGTTGAGCCGCTTGAGGGTCGCCTCGACAAAACCATCCTCAAGGCGAACGCCGAGGAGTCTCTCCGCACGTTCCTTTCCGAGTTCGATCCGGACGGGTTCGAGTTTCCCGGGATTCACGTCCTGCAGGCTTCCTGCCAGGCGGCCCCCGGCATGCTCCCCGATCAACCGGGCCGTCCGTCCAACGGCAGCGACCGTACCGTCCCAGTCGACGCCGCGCTCGAACCTGTAGCTCGCCTCTGTGGAAAGGCCGAGGCGTTTCGAAGTCCGCCGGATCGAGGGAGGCGAGAAATACGCGCACTCCAGGAGCACCCTTCCGGTCTTCAGCGAGATTTCAGAATGAAGACCTCCCATGACGCCGGCGATCGCCACCGGGCCCGCCCCGTCGTTGATGAGCAGCATCTCCGGGTCGAGCAATCTCTCCAGCCCGTCCAGCGTCACGATCTTCTGCCCGTCCGCCGCCCGGGAAACGATGATTCTGCCGCCGCTGAGGAGATCAAAATCAAATGCATGCAGCGGATGGCCTATCTCCAGCAGCACATAGTTTGTGATGTCGACGATGTTGTTGATCGGCCGCATTCCACAGGCATCGAGGCGCTTCTGCATCCACCCGGGCGATGACTCCACCCTGATCCCGTCAAGGACCAGTCCGCAATAGCGCGGGCAGAGCTGCGGGTCGCGTATTTCGATGGAGTACGGGATCCTCTCGACCCGGAGTCGCATTCTCGACCGCGCGGGAGGCAAGCGGAGGGGGCGATCGTAGAGGGCCGCCAGTTCGCGAGCGACGCCGACGTGATTCAGGCAATCCGGGCGATTGGCGGTGACCTCAACCTCGAGGACCGTGTCCCCGTCGCAGGCGGAGATCCCCTCAACGACGAGGCCTGCCATGGTCAGGTCATCCCGGAGCTTCTGTGGGCTCTCCGGGAGTTCGATGTAATCCTTCAGCCAGTCGATGCTGATCTTCATTGCACAGGCGCTCCGTTCAGAACTGACGCAGGAACCGCAGATCGTTCTCGAAGAAGAGGCGGATGTCCTCGACGCCGTACTTGAGGATAGCGACCCGGTCGATGCCCATTCCCCAGGCGAAGCCGGAGTAGCGGCTGTCGTCAACCCCGGACATCCTGAGCACCTTCGGGTGAACCATCCCCGCACCGAGGATTTCGATCCAGCCCGTCTGCTTGCAGATGCGGCAGCCCTTGCCGAAACAGAAAATGCAGCTGATGTCGACTTCGGCACCCGGTTCAACGAATGGAAAGTAACCGGGACGCAGCCTCATTTGCGTGTCGGGGTGGAAGATGCGCTTGAGGAACATTTCCAGGGTACCCTTCAGGTCCCCCATCGTAATTCCCTCGTCGACGGCGAGGACATCCACCTGAAAGAACATCGGGGAGTGCGTCGCGTCGAAAGGATCGCGGCGATACACCCTGCCGGCGCTGACGGCGCGCACCGGAGGTTTCATGGTTTCCATTGCGTGAACCTGCACCGTGGAGCAGTGCGTTCGCAGGAGCCTCAGCGCCGCTTCGTCGAAGTAGAAGGTGTCTTGCGCGTCGCGAGCCGGATGTCGGCGGGGCATGTTGAGCGCCTCGAAGTTGTAGTATTCGGTCTCCACCTCCGGGCAGTCGAAAACACGGAAACCCATGCTGACGAATATCTGCTCGATCTCGGCCTGGAGCCGCCGGATCGGGTGCTCCCACCCGAGCGGATATGGGAATCCGGGCCGGGTTACATCGACCGATTTCCTGGCTATCTCCTGCTCGCGGGCCGCCAGTTTGAGGCCGTCGAGCAACTTCGCCATGCGCTCCTCGACGCGTACCCGAAGCTCGTTCATCGCCTGGCCGAAGGCAGGACGCTCCTCCCTGGGCATGTCGCGCAGCCGCTTCATGCTCGCCGTGATCAGGCCTGTTTCACGGGCCAGCCACTTGTTGCGCACCGCGGCATAGGTGTCCATGTCCCGGACGGATGCCAGGTCCTTTTCAAATTGATCCGTCAGATCTCTGATCTGGTCGATCATGCGGGATATCCATCAACAAAAAAGCCCGGCGCTTGAGGCACCGGGCGTTCATACTCCTGAGCTTCGAAATGACTCCTCAGGCCGCCGCCAGCGCCGCTTTGGCTGTTTCCGCGAGGCGCGCGAACGTCTCGGGGTCCTTGGCGGCGATATCGGCGAGCACCTTGCGGTCGAGCAGTACCCCTGCCTTCTTCAGCCCGCTGATGAAACGGTTGTAGGAAAGGCTGTGCTGCCGTGCGGCCGCCCCCACGCGGATGATCCACAGGCTGCGGAAGTCCCTCTTCTTCGCCCGGCGATCCCGATAGGCAAAGCGCAGCGCGCGATCAACCGACTCTTTTGCGGATCGGTGAAGCTTGCTTTTTGTCAGCCGGTAACCCTTGGCCAGCGTGAGGATCTTCTTCCTCCGCTGAACCCTCTTGCTTCCTCTCTTGACTCTCGGCATTGCGAACTCCTGTCTGTAATTGCCCGCGACCGGCAACATCCCGGGTTTTCATGCCTGCGGGCGGTCTCATCTCCGGTCGCCCTGTGCTGCCTTGCCTAAATGTTGAGCATCCGTTTCACACGGGCCCTGTCCGCCTTGCTGACCATGGTCACGGTCGTGAGTTTGCGCACCCTTTTGCGCGGCTTCTTGGTCAGGATGTGTCTTGCATGGCTCCTCCGGCGCATCAGTTTCCCGCTGCCGGTAACCTTGAACCGTTTTGCGGCGCTCTTGCTGGTCTTCCTCTTGTTCACGCAGATTACTCCTTCGCTATTGTGCCTGCTCCAAAAACGTGTCTTTCCCCGGGTCCGGCTACTTCTTCTTCGGCGCCAGAATCGCTACCAGCGCGTAACCTTCCATCTTCGGAGGTCGCTCGATCTCGACAAGATCCTTGATCTCATCCACCAGTCTGGCCAGGAGCCTCTGGCCCAGTTCCTGGTGCGTCATCTCGCGTCCGCGGAATACCACGGAGGCTTTGGCCTTATTCCCCTCACTCAGGAACCGGAGTATGTGGTTCTTCTTGAATTCGTAATCGTGGTCATCAGTCCGCGGCCTGAATTTCACTTCCTTTATGATGACCTGCTTCTGGTGTTTCTTGGCCTCGTGCGCACGCTTGCTTTTCTGGTACTGGAACTTCCCGTAGTTCATGATCCGGCACACGGGCGGGTTGGCTTCCGGAGCAACCTCGACGAGGTCCAGTTCACGCGCTCGGGCCTGCACGATGCCCTCCTCGGGAGTCATGACCCCCAAGTTCCCGAGTTCATCATCCACGACTCGAACCTGCTTGGCCCGAATCATCTCGTTCACGCGAACCCTCACTTGCTGTCTTGTGGTGATTGTCATCCTCCTTCTTGCTCCGGGGATCGCCGCGGGATAGGCCGGTCGTTCAGGGCTTGACCGATCTCGCCTCGATGTACCCCGTGATTGTCGCCACGAAGCTCTCTACGGACTGGGCCCCCTTGTCCCCCTCAGAACGGCTTCGAACCGATACCTGGCCCGACTGTGCCTCCTTGTCGCCCACTACGAGCATGAAAGGTACCTTCCTGGCCTGGGCCTCACGAATCTTGTACCCCATCTTCTCGTTTCTGTCATCCAGTTCGACACGCAGCCCGGCCCTTGCCAGCCGGTCGAAGAGCTGTCCGGCATAGGGCTGATGCCTTTCGGCGATCGGTATGACGGTCGCCTGAACGGGCGCCAGCCAGACCGGAAACGCCCCCGCGAAGTGCTCGATGAGAACTCCCATGAAACGCTCCACCGACCCGAGCAGGGCGCGGTGAAGCATGACCGGCTGGTGCGGCTGGCCGTCCGGGCCGATGTAGGCAAGGTCGAAGCGCTTGGGCAGCGTGAAATCGAACTGCACCGTGGAGAGCTGCCATGGCCGGCCGATCGCGTCGATCAGCTTGACGTCGATCTTGGGCCCGTAGAACACGGCCTCGCCCTCCATCCGCTTCCACGCCATTCCCTTGGCGGTCATCGCCTCCACCAGGGCACTTTCGGCCATCTGCCAGTCTTCCTCGGTCCCTGCATAGTCCTGTTTCCTGGACTCGTCCCGGACAGAAAGCTCCACCTGGTATTTGTCGAACGCGAAGGCCTGCATGACGAAGAGCACGAGATCGAGGAGGTCCGCGATCTCTTTGTAGACCTGCTCCCTGGTGCAGAAGATGTGCGCGTCATCCTGGGTGAAACCGCGCACTCGGAGCATCCCGTGCAGGACTCCGCTCTTTTCATGGCGGTAAACAGTCCCGAACTCCGCGAACCGAATCGGGAGGTCCCGGTAGCTGCGCATCGCGGACTTGTAGATCTGGATGTGCCCGGGGCAGTTCATCGGCTTGATGACAAACTCCTCGTCCTCGATGTCGAAAACGTACATGTTTGCGCGGTAATAGTCGTAGTGCCCGGAGGTCTTCCACAGCGCGCCGCGAGCGATGTGTGGCGTGGTCACGAACTCGTACCCGCGGTCCAACAGCACCTGCCGGAGAAAATCTTCTACTACCAGCCGCACCCGCGTACCCTTCGGATGCCAGAAGATCAGGCCGGGCCCTGCCTCCTCGGAGACGCTGAACAGATCCAGCTCGCGCCCGAGCTTCCGGTGATCGCGTTTCCTGGCTTCCTCGAGTTGCGTCAGGTGCGCCTGCAATTCATCCGGAGTCAGGAAAGCGGTCCCATAGATTCGCTGCAGGCGTCGGTTGCTTTCGTCTCCCTTCCAGTGTGAACCCGCCAGACTCATGACTCGAAACGAGTCAGGATGTATCAGCCCGGTCGAATAGACGTGCGGGCCGAGGCAGAAATCCACGAGGTCGCCCAGACGATAACAGGAGAGTTGCTGACCTGCTCTGTCCTCGATCAATTCGACTTTCAGGTCCTCGCCTTTGCCGGAGAAAAGCTCGACAGCTTCTTCCTTGGCGACTATGCTAGGCTGATATTCAAGATCCCGCAGCGCCAACTCCCGCATCTTCGCCTCGATCTTCGGCAGATCGTCCTCGGTGAAGTTGGTCGGGCGATCGAAATCGTAGAAGAATCCATCGCCGACCGCAGGCCCGATCCCAAGGTGCGTACCAGGAAAGAGAGAGCAGACCGCCGCTGCCATGAGGTGTGATGTACTATGGCGGTAAATCTCCAATGCTTGTGCCGGGTCTGTTACTTCGCCGATCTTCCCGTCT
>Ga0102851_10001846_pt1 | contig 12440 bp, 12 predicted proteins | sample Mud3Dept3metaG_FD_79558 | JGI IMG/M metagenome (GOLD analysis project Ga0102851, IMG submission 79558) | Freshwater wetland microbial communities from Ohio, USA, analyzing the effect of biotic and abiotic controls - Mud 3 Core 4 Depth 3... | ecosystem: Environmental > Aquatic > Freshwater >... | reverse complement strand
CACTGATTGTTCTTCACGGTCCTGTCGTTCCAATTCTTCAGGCTCTGGTTTTTTATATTCTCCGGATTCCCACAATCCTTTAATTGTATCAAGTGCTTCGGAGAAACCTTCGTTGAATTTTTCGAAGTCTTCTTTATAAAGGAAAATTTTATGTTTTTCGTATTCCGGTCGTCCATCAAAATCTCCGGTTCTTTTGCTCTCGGTAATGGTCAGGTATAAATCTTTCCCTCTGGTTGTCTTTACGTCAAAAAAATAGGTTCGCTTTCCTGCCTTTACTCGTTTTGAAAAAACTTCGTCATTTCTCTCGTTCATCTGTCCCGTTTTAATAATGGATGACACAAATTTATCATAATTCGGCAGAATCAAAAATTAATTTGAAGAAATTTCTGATTTATTTTTGAAATCATTTCATCTACCTCTGATGGCTTAACCCATTGAATTTCATTGTTTTTCTTAAACCAGACCACTTGTTTTTTGGCATAATGGCGCGAATTACGTTTAATCAGTTCAATTGCTTTTTCAAGACTAATATCACCGTTTATAAAATCAAATAATTCACTGTAGCCAACGGTATTTAATGCTTTCAGATGTTGGAATGCTGAAAGTTTATTCACCTCGTCTACCAGTCCATCCTCAATCATCTGATCAACGCGTTTATGAATTCGCTCAAATAAAATTTCACGTGGTAAATTCAATCCAAACCATATTGTTTCAAAATCTCTTGGTTTTGGCTGATTTTTGCGATAGAATGAATAAGGTTTGCCGGAAGTTTCATAAACTTCTAATGCACGAATTACCCGTCGGGGATTTTTTATATCTGCATCATGATAAAATTCGGGATCAACCTTTAAAAGTTGTTCCTGAAGAATTTCAAGACCTTCATTTTGCCACCGCTCAATGAGCAAGTTTTTTATTTCATTATTTGTTGGGATTTCATCAATTCCATAACACAGTGCGTTTATATATAAACCGCTGCCTCCAACAGCAATGCAGTACTCATGTTCATTGAAAATTTCTTCCAGTTTTTTTAATCCCTCAGTTTCAAACTGGCCTGAATTATAAACGTTTTGAATGGAGTGAGAATCTATAAAATAATGTTGCGCCCGGCTTAATTCCGACTGACCTGGTTTAGCCGTTCCAATAGACATTTCTTTATAAAACTGTCTTGAATCGAATGACAGAATAGGGCATTTGTAATGTTCCGCTAATTGAATTGAAGCAGCTGTTTTGCCGACTCCCGTGGGACCTGCAATAATTATGAGAAGTTTTTTTTTCAGATTAAAATCTTGATTGAGTCAAAACAAAAGCCAAAGCGTTTGTAGGAAAAGATTTTAGGTAAGCCACTCGTCAATGAATTCTCTGACACAGGCATCGCCACCATTTCTTTTTAGAATCACGTGTGAAATCATTTTAATTTCTCTTACAGAATCACGCGGGCAAGCAGCAAGACCGATTTCTTTCATCACTTCAAGATCGTTAATGTCATCACCAATATAAGCGACCTGGGAAAGAGAAATTTTCAGATCAGCGCACCATTTTTTCAGCACTTCGATTTTTTTATCCTGGCCAACGTAAACATTTTGAATTCCCAATAGATTAGCACGATCACTAATTGCTCCTCCTTTAAAAGCATGTGAAATAATTCCGAATTGCATTCCTTCAACGGTTTTACGCTTAATAGCAAGCCCGTCTTTGGAATTGAATTTTTTTATGTAATCTCCGTTTTCTGTATAATACATACCGCCATCTGTCAGCGTTCCATCAACATCTATCACTACCAATTTTATTTCCGACCTATTTATTCTGTCAAGTAATTTCAAGTCTTTTCTTACGATTGTATCAATCGATAAACCAAAGTAATCTGCAATTCGATCTAATTCCGGTGGAGTAGGATCAACGATTCTTATTTTCGGAATATAAATCAGATCTTCAAATTCGGTAAGAGAGATTCCTCTTTGGTCACACAAATAAGCAACGTTGTCTTTATAAAATACCATAATTCAATTTTTTTTTGGAATAAATAAAGTTAGAGAATTTTATGATTGACAGCTGCAGCAACAGGGTTCAGTGTTTTAACGAGTTCCCTGAATTCTTGATAATTTAATTGTTGAGAGGCATCCGATTTTGCGATTTTTGGATTTGGGTGAACTTCAACCAGTAAACCATCAACACCCATTGCAACACAGGCTCTTGTTAAATCTGCAACGCCGTAAGCATAACCCATTGCATGACTTGGGTCAAGAACGATAGGGCAATTGGTATATTCTTTAAGATATGCGACTCCGCAAAGATCTAATGTAAATCGTGTTTTTGTTTCAAAGGTTCTGATTCCGCGCTCACATAAAATAACGTTGTCATTTCCTCCTGATAAAACAAATTCGGCACACTGAACAAACTCCTGGAGCGTGCTTCCAAATCCGCGTTTTATTAAAACCGGTTTTGTTGTTTTTGCGCAGGCTCTTAAAATACCCTGGTCGTACATTGCTTTTGCACCAATCTGAATGACATCAGAATATTCAATTACTTCCTGAACATGTGACGCATCGCGAACTTCAGTAATAACATTCAAACCAAATTCCATTTTCATTTTTTGAAGCAGTTTAAGCCCTTCAAGACCCATTCCCTGGAAACTGTATGGCGATGTTCTTGGTTTATAACAGCCTCCGCGAAGTGTTGTTAATTTTAATTCTTTTAATAATTCAGAGGCTGATCGGATTTGTTCTTCTGATTCTACAGAGCAGGGCCCGGCAATTAAAAGCGTATTGCCGGTTTTACCACCTATCGTTACATTCCCGATTTTTACTTCCCGCGTATTCTTATTGTAAGATCGCGATGCCAATTGAATATCTGAATCAAAAACGAATTTTTCTAAAATGATGTCGTCGTATTTGGAATCCATTTGTTTATGACCACAGCCACTAACCAAAACAAAAAAATCTGCCCGTTCAATTAAGAACGCATTAATTTCTTCGCCAATTTCTTCGGCCCTTTTTTTTCCAATTTCTTTTTTGAGATGGATGATCATAATTCTCCTTTGATTAAATTTAAAAAGTTAACACTTCCAACAGCCTGGCCTGCATCATTAACAACCGGTAAATATAAAATAGGCCTGCTTTCTTTTTTAATGAATCGCAGCAATTGGAACACTGTATAGGTTTTGTTGACTGTAAGTGGCGCCTGATTAATTATTTCTGAAAGATTAATCTGATTCAGGTTATCGACATGTTTTAGCAAACCTTTTCTAAGGTCCGCATTGCCAATAATTCCTTTCAGAAAATTGTTTTTTCCAAGGATCATTACAAAACCAAGTTTGCCTTCTCCCATTTTTTCAAGCGCCGATTTTAACGTTAATTCGTTTTCATAAATAACAGGCGACTCAGAAAGATCTCTCATAAAATCGCCCACCAAAAAATGCGATTCAATTTCATTCAGTTTTAAATTCAGAAGAGCAGAATTTATATTTGAAGAATTAAATAAATAAGAACCCGAAACAGAAGCATCAACTCCCATGTTCCGCAGAACAAAAGAAACTTCGCCGTTTACGCCACCATCAACATGCACTTTTTTTGTAGGGTAGCGCTGTTTAAATTCCCTGATTTTTCTAAAATTATTCGGATCAAATTTTCCACCGCTTTGACCGGGAACAGTTGCCATAAAAAGAATGAAATCAAATTCATCTTTATAATCTTCAAAAACAGAAATGTCGGTGTTTGAAGTAATTGCTAATCCCAACTGGCCCGTAAATTCTTTCGGAATATTCAGTTTTTTATCAATAAGATCTTCATATTGAAAGGTCACATATTCAATATCAAATTTTTCGAGAGCAGGATAAAAACGATCTGCCTTCGAAGTAATAATATGCAAATCAATCGGAATGTGTGAATTGTTCTGGATGATATCAATATCGTTGAAAACATTCAAATCATCGTTGCAATCAACATGTATATAATCAACGTGCGAATCATTCAGATCTTTAATTGTAGACAGCAGATCATTGTTCTTATCAGAATAAATAGAGGCGGAGATTTTCATTTAATTGGCTGAAGGAATAGGATTAAAATTACCATCACAAATCTCAATTCTAAAATTTAATCCTTCAAAAACTTTTGTTTTGATATCTGATTCTAAATATTTCAGAGTCAGTTTTTGTTCGGCAGGGAGGCTTGTCAGCTTTGGATCAATAATCATTCTTAGAATAAAACTTTCGTGATCACTTGTCAGTTGAATAGCGTGTTTTTGGTCAAGGATTAAATTATTTTCTTTGAAGTATTCACCAACACTTTCAACATATTTTTTCGAAATATCTTCCGTAAAATATATCTCAAGATTACCGATTGTGTATCGTTCTCCAAAATCTGTTTTACAACTCAGCAAAAAAGTAGTAACTAAAAGAAGCAGAAAATATGTTTGAATTTTTTTAATAATGCGATATTTGATATCAAAGATAAGAAGATACTGCGTACTATGAAGATCGTGATAATTAAAATCACAGAATAAAGAATGAAAAAAGAAGAGAGTGATTCCACCTCAGGTAATTAATAGAAATAATATGATTGAATTCAGGAATAAAATTTATTATGGAAGCGATAACCGGCCGTCGCTCTATGATTGCGTGATTCCGGATGGCGCGATCGGGGTTATTATTTTTATTCATGGTTACAAAGGTTTCAAGGATTGGGGAGCCTGGAATTTAATGCAGGATTATTTTGTGCAAAAAGGATTTGGATTTGTCAAATTTAATTTAACTCATAATGGTGGAACAGTGCAAGATCCAATTGACTTTCCGGATCTTGAAGCCTTTGGCAGAAATACATTTACAAAAGAGCTTTACGACATTAATATAATTGTATCTGAAACACATCGACTTATTCACCAGGAACTTGAAATGAATTTGCCAATTTATTTGCTGGGACATAGCAGGGGCGGAGGAGATGCAATTCTTCATGCAGCAACCGATAACAGGATTTCTAAAATTGTTTCTTTGGCCGGAATTTCTGACATCGCTTCGCGTTTTCCTACCGGTGATGAACTTGAAGATTGGAAAATTGATGGCGTACATTATGTTGAAAATACACGCACACATCAACAAATGCCGCATTACTATTCGCTTTACGAAGATTTTATTGAGAACGCTGAAAAATTTGACATAGAAAAAGCGGTACGCTCGCTAAAAATTCCTTTTCTTCAAATTCATGGTGATATGGATACGACAGTGAGCATTTCCGAAGGAATTTCTTTAGCCGAATGGTCGAATACAAAACTTAAAATTATTAAAGGGGCTGATCATACATTTGGAAGTGAACAACCATGGAATGAGAATAAGTTGCCTGAAGATCTGCAATTGGCAACAGACGCAGCAATATCTTTTTTTAAATAATTAAAAATCCTATACTCAATTGTGCGGAAGATTTTGAGCAGAAAAAAATAGAATTAATATTTTCTGAATTCTAATTCAGCGATTTTACAATTTTTTCTACAAATACGTTCGTTGGTGTAATGGCCTTAATAATGTAGTTGCCTTCAGGAAGATCTGTAGTGATAATTTCTATATTGTTCATTCCATTCATAACAAGCATTTCCCGGCGAATAAATAATTTTCCTGATAAGTCATATATTTCTATTGCAGCAGTAGTTTCCTGGAGAGGATTTGAAAACTCAATATTAAAGCTATTTGTTGACGGATTTGGATATACGAAAAAATAATTGGGGTCAATGACATCTGTTCCTACCAGGTGTTTCATTGCTAAAATTTCAGTTTTACCATCACGATCCGTTTCAGACAGGCGATAATAAACCTGTTGGCCTCGCACATAATTATCTTCAAAATTGTAAGTGTATGCGTAATTGTGATCCCCAATACCGGGCATTTCAGTTATTTTTACAAAATTTACACCATCAAAAGAACGCTCAATAGTGAAGAACTCATTGTTAGATTCGGAAAGCGTTTCCCAGCTTAGTTTAACACTTTCATCTTTTCTGTAAGCATTAAATCCGTTAAATTCTGTTGCCAGAATTATACAGCCACCGGTGATATTAGTCAATGTCACACTGTAGTTGCAGGCATCACCGGCAAAACCATCTATCATTAAAAAGGCACAGGATCCTGCATTAACGGTAATGACAGGTGATGTGTAAGATCCTCCCGGTGGAATAGGATTTGCACTGTTACCCTGGTTGACTAAAGCTCCGGAAGTTCCTGTAAAAACGGAAGCCTGTACACCTTGATTTGGAGCAGAAAGGGTGCATCCACCAACTCCATTCACAGTAATTTGCCAGGTTCCTGCAGTTAATGAACAAAAGGTGGTCCAGGAAATGTTGTTAATGATAAACGGAGTATCGTCACCTGCAGTGCAACCGCCGCAAGTAGTTGCTGCGTTATTATCTAAATTATTAAATCCTGCAGAAGTTCCGTTTTGCCAATAACCACCATTTGTAGTTTCATTAAAAGCCGTTCCGCATGCATCGATTAAGTTTGCTGAAGATGCACCAGAGTTTGAAGCAGGAGTATTCATATTTATACAAAACTCAAGAGCTGTTGTACCGGGACCGTTTGGATCTGCAGCATCTACCTGTACCAAATAATGATTATTTGCAGGGGGAATGGAAAGACCTGTTAAGAGAATGTGATATCCGGGATCGCCGGCAAGTTGAGCGCTATAAACAGGCGCAGGGCAGCCGGGAACACAACCACCACCTGGTGGGAATGGACCATAAATCTTAAGAAAAGCACCGGCGGCAGTGGTTTCAACTAAATTTATCACCAACGAATCATTTGTAGCATCAAAACTATACCACATGGTAGCGTTAGAAGCTCCAGCCCAGGCAACCAAACATTCTCCGGCCTGAGAAATTGCATTTGCAGCGGCTTCAGCACAATCCAAAGCACCATTAATACTTAAATTAACAGCATTTACACAATCATCATTCGGAGGCTGGGCAAATACTCCCCGCAATCCAACCTGAAAAAAGATTAATATGATGAAAATAAATTTCTTCATTCTTCAATTGTATTACCTGCGATTTTTTTCTTTGGATAAATTGTTACAAGGTAAATACCAATATAGATTTGAGTTGTAACCATTGGTTTCCTGCTTGTTTCAATCAAACATAGATCGTCACCCGACAGGAAAATAACAGGTGTTATATCTGCTTCATAGGTATTGGTGTCAATTATGATATCGTATGTACCAGGCTGTGCCCAGGTTGTAGAATCGCATAAAGTCTGAGCTCCTCCGAACCTACCAAAACTTAGAAACAGACCAAATAAGACTAACCTCATTTAATTATTATTTACCACTAAACGTGAGTGTTAGGTGCAAATATAGACTAAAATGTAACGCGTTGCAAATTTTTCTCAACCGGAAAATTGAGAAAAATCAAATCTAAATACCAGCTTACCAAATTCATAGCAGCCATGAGTAGTGTTGAATATTTTTAAATGAAATTTCAATAAACAGACATCTTAACCATAATTGCCTCAAAATACTTTTTAAGCTGAGCTGATGTGCAATAGTGATTATTGATAATCATAGCGTAAGCCAATTTTTTTCCGGATGAACTATCCACGTATCCTGCATAAGATTTAATTCTTGTCATGGTTCCGCTTTTTCCATAAACACGTCCATCTGCCGTGGTTCCATCTGCAACTCCTGCCATTGTACCTTTTTTACCGGCAATTGCAAGACTCTCTTTAAATGATGCCGCGTTTTTTGAACTGTTCATATAGACTAAAAGATCTACAAAAAATTTAGCGGAAACAGCATTTGACCTTGATAAACCGCTACCATCAGTCATAAATAAACTTGTTGCATCAATTTTACTTTTCCAATAATTGGTGCAGGCAATTGTTCCGTTATTTGTACTTCCATAACCTGAACTGTTAACAGATAACTGGCACAACACATGCTCAGCAAAAAGGTTAATTGATTGCTGATTAACAAGATTAATTATTGTTCCCAGAGCAGGAGAATCATGGACCAATACTTCTTTCAGTTCCGGCTTCACAAAAGGTTCGTTTTTATCAAGGTAACGGAAAGTTGTTGGTGCGTAGGTTACTTTAATTCCGCGTTGTCCCAGTGCATAATCTAATTCCAGCGCTGCAATAAATTCCGGATCAGGAATACTGGCTTTTACAACAAAATCCTCTTGTCCTTTCGGAATTGTTCCCCGAACAAACCAGTCATAAGAAAATGGCGCTCCATAAACGTACGAATCATCGTCTTTTGAATCAGCAGCTTTGACAAAGTTTTTGATTTCGATATTAGGCACATAAGGCGATGTACATTCGAGACAGGTCGAATCTCCTGCATTTGGACCGGTGCTGAAATGAAGTTCGCACAGGTTGTCAAAAATCGTAAGTCCGCTGGGACCAGCTCCATAATAATTTCCCATATCTCCCCAAACCCAACCGGATGGAACACCTTCATAGCGGTAGATTGAAGCATCTGCCACAACTTTTCCTTTTATTTCACGAATTCCAAAATTATAAATACTATCCGCCCAGACAGTCAAAAAATCACGTTCTGTGCCTGCTTTATTAATATGTCTAGAACCTAATGTTGGATCACCACCACCAACCACGTAAAGGTCTCCATATAAAATTCCGGTTATTGTATCCAAAACTCCCGAGTACATAATCCTGGTTTTAAACCGGTAGCCTTTTCCTAAAACCTGTAGCGCAGTTGCGGTAGTTACCAGCTTCATTGTAGAAGCTGATGGTATACTCATTTCAGAGTTATAATCAGCAATGACGGCGCCTGTAGTCATGTCTTTCACATAAAGTCCAAAGGAGGCGTGTTTTAATTGAACGTCTGCCATCATTGTTTCCGCATACGTCTGAATCGCGTTTACAGGTTTGGCAGGTACCTGTGCGTTCATTTTCAAGCTAAGGAAAAGACAAGAAATCAAGAGAAATAAATGCTTCATAAATTACGATTACAGTTGTTTACCACGTATATTTGCTATAAAATTAACTACTTTGTGCGGGATATTGGGAATATGGGCAAGAAATAAAGTTGGCGAATCTCAATTCGCACATATTCCAAAAGCACTTTCAAGAATTAAACATCGTGGTCCTGATAATCAACAATACAAAGTTTATTCCAATTTAGCTCTTGGTCATACGCGGTTATCAATTATTGATCTTAACGCAATAAGCAATCAACCTTTTTCTGATGAATCCGGACGTTATCATATAGTGTTTAATGGTGAAATTTATAATTATAAAGCCTTAAGAGAAAATCTAAAAAAAGAAGGAGTTATTTTCAAAACAGAATCAGACACAGAAGTATTACTTCAACTTCTAATCAAAAAAGGAGAGAAAGCTATTGCTGAACTCAATGGATTTTTTGCGTTTCTTTTTTATGATTCTTTTGATAAAGAACTTTTAGCTGTAAGAGATCGGTTTGGAATTAAACCTTTGCTCTATTACAAAGATGATGACAAAATTATTTTCTCATCGGAATTGCCCGCTATTCTTTCGTTTGACATTGACAGATCAATCGATAACCAGGCCCTGAATAACTATTTCAGTTTTACTTATATTCCTTCGCCGCTAACAATTTTTTCAGGTATAAAAAAATTGCAGCCGGGAGAATTGTTGAGATTAAAGGATGATAAAATTTCACTCAAAAAATATTATACAATCGATAAAAAAATACCGTTTAAAAAAAGCTATTCAGAAGCCAAAGAAAAGTTAGATGATTTATTGACAAAATCGGTTGAACGAAGATTAGTCGCTGACGTTCCTGTAGGTAGTTTTTTAAGCGGGGGATTAGATTCATCGATTATTTCAATGTTAGCCAAAAGACAAAAAGATGACCTTCGGACTTTTTCAATTGGATTTGATCATGCCTATTTTAATGAATCTGATTATGCCGAAAAAATGGCAAATCATATTGGATCGAAACATGAAACAATTATTTTTTCAAAATCAGAGTTTAAAAAAAATCTCCCGGATTTTTTAGATTCAATTGATGAACCTTTCGCCGATTCATCTTCATACGCAGTTTATCTTTTATCTCAAAAAACAAAGGAGCAGGTAACGGTGAGTTTAAGCGGTGACGGTGCAGATGAGCTTTTTGGCGGTTACCGGAAACATTTGGCAGAACTGAAGATTCGTGAAATAAGCGGATTCAAAAAATCGGTGATATCCGGAACGTCTAAATTATTATCGCTGAAAAAAAGTAGTCGCTCTGAACGTTTAGGCGATTTTAACCGACGCTTAAAGAAATTTTCTGAAGGTTTTAAATTAAGTCCCCGAGAACGCTATATTAATTGGTGTAAATGGATAAATGATATAGACAGATCCAGGTTATTGAAAGCTAATGGTCCATTAATTGTTGAAATTACTCAGCAGGAAATTAATGATTTGAACGACTTTTTAATTCGTGATCAGCAATTTGTTTTGCCAAATGACATGCTCAAAAAAGTGGATATGATGAGCATGGCACACGCTCTTGAAGTCAGGGTTCCATTCCTTGATCACGAAGTTGTGGAATTTGCAAATTCGTTACCAGTTGATTTTAAAGTGACATCTAAAATGACAAAAAAAATTCTGCGCGAAACGTATGCGGGTCAGTTGCCGGAAGAAATCATAACCCGAAGTAAAAAGGGATTTGAAATTCCTTTGGAAGAATGGCTTGGTGATGAGATTACAAACATTTTTAGTTCAGTGATATTTTCAAAAAAATACATTGAAGATCAGAATTTATTTGACTATTCTTTTATCCTTGAAATAGTAAATGATTGGAAAAACGGAAGGATAGGGGAGCGCATTTATTTGATTTGGGCATTAATTGTTTTTCAGAATTGGTATCAAAAAAATAGCACGTCGCATGATTAAAGTTCTTCGCATAATTAATCGGTTCAATTTAGGCGGACCCACCTATAATGCCACCTATTTATCTGCCTATTTGCCGGACGAATTTGAGACGTTGCTATGCGGTGGAGCTCATGAAAAACATGAGGGAGATTCTTTGTTTATTCCTGAAAGGTGCGGACTAAAACCTGTGATTATTGAATCTCTCAAACGAAATATTAATTTTAAAAATGATCGTAAAGCGCTAAAAGAAATTCGCGCAATTATTCGTGAATTTAAGCCTGATATTGTTCATACGCATGCATCAAAGGCAGGCGCAATAGGTCGTATAGCGGCATACAAAGAAAAAGTTCCTGTTATTGTGCATACGTTTCACGGCCATGTTTTTCATTCATATTTTGGCAGACTGAAAACATTTTTTTACAAGTTGGCGGAGCGTCGGCTGGCAAAAAAATCTGATGCTATTATTGCGATTTCTGAAATACAGAAAAATGAACTTACGAAAATTCATAAAATCGCCGTTGCGGATAAATTTCGGGTGATTCAATTAGGATTTGATTTGAATAAATTCCAGGAGTCTAAAACAGAAAAGCGAAAAAAATTCAGATCAGATTATCAATTACAGGAAAATGAAATCGCTATTGGTATAATTGGTCGGCTGACTGCAATTAAAAATCACAGTTTGTTTTTTGAAGTAATAAAACTAATTGTTGCGAAATCATCGAAAAAAATTCGTGTGTTTATTATCGGAGATGGAGAACTGATGCATGATTTGCAGGCAATGGCAAAAGAGATCGAAAAAGGAGCAGGACTGAAGATATTTGAATTTACGTCCTGGATAAAAAATATAGATATAATACTACCCGGACTTGACATTGTGGCCCTTACTTCTTTAAATGAAGGTACTCCGGTGAGTTTAATTGAAGCGCAAGCTGCAAATATTCCTGTAATTTCAACAAACGTCGGAGGTGTTTCAGACGTTGTAGAGAATGGAATAACAGGGTTTGTGATTGATAATTTTGACCCTGCTGAGTACGCAAAGAAGTTGCTTATTTTAATAGAAGAAAAAGAAATCAGGGAAAAAATGTCACAAAATGGTTGGATTCACGTAAAGGATAAGTTCCATTATGAACGATTGTGTATAGATGTAGCAAATTTGTACAAAGAACTTCTGGAAAAAAAAATACCGGCGGAATCTCACGACAAGATTCTGTAATGTAAAATAAAACAAATGACAATTAAAATTTCACACATTGGATTGATCGCACTTATCGCTTTGTTTATGGGCGGTTGCGGAATCAACAGTAACTGGATGCTAAAGACGGATAAGGAATATGAGTTTGCGGAAATTGACAGTTTAAATGAAACCAAAGGAGGTTATATGATTGACGTCAATGATATCATTCAATTCAGGTTTTTTACCAATAACGGAATTAAGGTTTTGGATATTTCATCGGCGACAGAAGGTGGAAATCAAACTCAGATTTTTAATCAGAATAATGCGTTGTCGTATGTAATTCAGAGTGATTCACTGGTTCGTTTACCGCTACTCGGTCTTGTTAATTTAGTCGGTCTTACAATTCGTGAAGCAGAATTGTTATTGCAGGCACGCTACACAGAT
>Ga0102851_10001845_pt1 | contig 12440 bp, 11 predicted proteins | sample Mud3Dept3metaG_FD_79558 | JGI IMG/M metagenome (GOLD analysis project Ga0102851, IMG submission 79558) | Freshwater wetland microbial communities from Ohio, USA, analyzing the effect of biotic and abiotic controls - Mud 3 Core 4 Depth 3... | ecosystem: Environmental > Aquatic > Freshwater >... | reverse complement strand
CTGTTGCCTGCCGACCTTATAGGAACGCTCATCTATAATCCTAAAACAGGCGACTTCACCACGAAGAAAGGCCCGATATTCGCCAACGTGATCCTGGCCGACGAGATAAACCGCTCGCCCGCAAAGGTCCAGAGCGCGCTTTTGGAGGCGATGCAGGAGCGCCAGGTGACGATAGGCGAAGAGACCTTTAAACTCGACGAGCCGTTCCTCGTCCTGGCGACGCAGAACCCGATCGAGCAGGAGGGGACTTACCCGCTGCCGGAAGCCCAGATGGACCGGTTCCTGATGAAAATCCTCCTGGGCTATCCGAATCGCAAGGAGGAGCGCGAGGTCATGAACCGGGCGGGAGCCGCCGAAGGGAGTTCTTACCTTGCCGGCGGGGGAGGCGTCCCGCTCAAGAAGGTGCTTCTGCCCGAGCGGATCTTGCGCATGCGGCAGATCGCGGCGCAGATCTACGTCGACGAGCGAATCAAGACCTACATCCTGGACATCGTGTTTGCCACAAGGAACCCGCAGGACCATCAGTTGGACCTCGGACGCCTGATCCGGTTCGGAGCGTCGCCGCGTGCCAGCATCGGCATCCTGTGCGCGGCGCGCGCGCAGGCCTTCCTGCAGGGCCGCGGTTTTGTGACGCCCGACGATGTGAAGAAAGTTGCCCCCGACGTGCTGCGCCACCGCATCCTCCTCACCTACGAAGCGGAAGCGGAGGGAATCCATGCCCAGGACATCGTGGATCGCATCCTGCAGAAGATCCCCGCTCCCTGAAAAACCTCAGCACGGAGGCGTCGGATCATGCACCGTTTTCGATAGCGATTGCGACTGCGATTGCGGTCCCGATGCCGATACCGGCCGATATTCCGTGGTGCTGAAAAATCCTTTCCTTTTTGGCGAGGATTTTCAGGTGAGTAGTACAGAGAATCTCATGTTTGGGATGCAGCGGTAACACACCAAGGGCCGGCCAATGCCTTTCTCTGTGTCTGCGGTGTTCTCTGTGGCGAAAATCTGGTGACGCGTATGGAGCTGGAAGACCTGATGGCCCGGGCGCGGCGGTTGGAGCTGAAGAGCCGCTTTCTGGCGCGATCGCAATACTCGGGCCTGTATCGCAGCGCATTCCGCGGGCAGGGAATGGAGTTTGCCGAAGTGCGCGAATATGCCCAGGGAGATGAAGTCCGCCTTATCGACTGGAACGTCTCGGCGCGGCACCAGTCGCTCTATGTAAAGCGCATGGCGGAGGAGCGTGAGCGCAATGTGCTCGTGCTCATGGATGCTTCCGGATCGCTGGCTTTCGGAACCGTCCGACGCACAAAGTTCGATCTCCTGGTGGAGGTCGGTGCGCTGCTGGTGATTTCAGGATTCTATGCCAAGGACCGCGTCAGCCTGGCGCTGGTGCGCACGGGAGTGGAGCGATTCGTTCCTCCGGCCAAAGGGTGGAACCACGCTGCGCGCCTGGTGCGGGAGCTGGCGTCGTTCGAGCCGGGCGGGTCGCCTGCAGGGCTGGATGCCCTCTGGAGCTTCGCCAACTCGCCGGGCGTTCCGCGCAGCCTGGTGTTTTTTCTCACCGATTTTCAGGCTCCGCTGGAGCCGGGGCAGGGATTTTCCGCTGCCTGTCGCAAGCACGAAATGGTCTTCATCCTGGCCTCGGATCCACGGGAATGGGCGCTGCCCCCGATCGGCCGCGTCCGCATCCGGCATCCTGAGACCGGGCGGCTGCAGACCATCAGCATGCGCAAGGGCCAAACGCGCGAAGCTTTCAAAAAAACGGCGCAGGAGCGACGCGCCCGCTTCACGGACCTGTTGCGCAGCCAGGGGGTGGATTGGGTCGAGGTTGGCACCGGCACGAGCTACGAATCCGCGCTGAGGCGCTTTCTGTCCGAGAGAGCCACCCGCAGGCCGAGGTGACAGACCGGGCCGGGGGATTCACGGGGCAGACCACCGCCCCGCACACCGCTGGTTCTCCTTTCGCCCGCGCTCCCTCGGAATTCGAGAGTGAGCACGGGCTTCAGCCCGTGCGCCTTAAAACGAGTGAACCCATGAGAATGGAGACGTAAGGAGAACTGAAGCGCGCGGGCTTTCGCCCGCGCCCAGTGTTCTCAGGCCCGCGCCTCTCAATCGGGATTGGAACACGACCTCGGCGAAGGATCGTCTCTTCCAGGCGCTTGCGGCTTAAAACGGGATGTCGTTGTCGGTGATTTCGATGTCGGCGATGCCCGGATCGGCAGGCTCCGCCGCGCCGCGCTGCGACGGGGGCGCCCCGGCTTCCATCCCTTCGGGCCGGCTGCCGAGAAGGACGATCTGGTTGGCGATGATCTCCGTCGTGCGGCGCTTGTTTCCATCCCGGTCATCCCAGTCGCGGGTGCGGATTCTGCCTTCGACGAATACCTGCCGGCCCTTGGCGAGGTAGCGCTTGCTCAGGTCGGCGAGTTTCTTCCACGCCACGATGTTGTGCCACTCGGTCTTTTCCTGGCGCGCGCCGCTCTTGTCAATCCAGAATTCGCTGGTGGCCAGGCTGAAGTTCGCGACGGGCGAGCCGTCCGGAGTGTAGCGGATCTCGGGGTCTTTGCCGAGGCGTCCAATGAGCATTGCTTTGTTCAGGGAACTCATGCGGCCTGCCTTTCGGGTTGTGTTGCGAGCCGTCTACTTGCGCTTGACAGCGGGTTTCGCCAGCTTGGAAGTGTCGATGCCGAGTTTATCGAGTTCGGCCCGGGCGAGATTGGCTTCGGGAGCGGTCGGGTACTTCTCGAGAACGCTCTTGAAGTCGGCGACGGCGGCGTCTTTCTGCTGCAGAGCCATCGCCGCCTTGCCTCTTTTGTACAGGGCGCTGGGGACTTTGCCCCCGGAAGCATAGTTCGAGATCACGCGGGCGAAAGCTTCGATGGCGTCCTGATATTTCCTGCCGGCGTAATACGCCTCCCCGATGCTGTACTGTGCGTCGTCCGCCTTTTCGTTGGTCGGGAAGTCCTTGAGGAACGCGCTGAAGCCCTCGATCGCCAGCTCGAGGTTTCCCTGGATCAGGTCATTGTAGGCTTCGCCGTAAATCTGATCGGCGGCCATGGCCAGCATGTCGGGATTGTCGCTGGCGGTCTGGAACAGTCGTTGCGTGATCGGCTTCGATTGCACCTGGATGTCGGAAACCTGTTGGGCGAGCGCGGAGATGCGCGTGTTGGCATCGTCCATCTTGGAGGACAGCCCTTTGATCTCCTGCAACACGGACTGCTGCATGGAAGTGTCGCCCGACGACTGGGTTTCCAGCGAAGTCATGACCTTGCCGAGCACCATCGATGATTTCCCCACCTGGTCGTTAAGCTGGACCACCAGGCTGCGGATGCTGTCGGTCCGTTCGGTAAAGGTCTTGTCGAGCAGGCTGATCTGGTTCTTGAGCGCCAGGACATCCGCCTGCAGGCGCATGATCTCTTCCTTGGTGCCGTCAGGCGATGGAGATGGAATCCCGGAAGAAGTGATGGCATATGCCAGGGATCCTACTCCCAGGATGGCAATCAGAATCATTTGGGTCGTTCGCTTCATGGGATACCCTCCCGGAATGATCGATTTATAATTCTCTTCCGGCCCGAGTGTGCTGCAGGCAGCCGGACAAAGCAAGGCCGGAGACAGGTGCCCCACCGCATCCTCCTCCGGCCGTTTGCAGCAGTTTGCGCACGATCCTCAGCGCATCACGAAATGCGCGCGCCGGTTCAGCTGCCACGAGGCTTCGTCGTGTCCCTGTGCGAACGGACGCTCTTCGCCGAGACTGACCGTCTCGATCCGGGCCGGATCGATTCCCCGCGCAACAAGAAAATCCCTGGCGGCGGAAGCGCGTTTTTCTCCGAGGGCCAGGTTGTATTTCTCGGATCCGCGCTCGTCGCAATGCCCTTCGATCAGCACCGGAATGTTGCGCCGTTCGCCGAGGGCCTGGCTGTTGCCGATCAGGGCTTCCCGCGCGTCCGGGCGAATGTCGTACTCGTCGTAGTTGAAGAAGGCATCTTTGATGGTCGAAGGGAACCACTCCGCATCGGTCAGTTTCCGGGTCGTCGGTGGAACTACATCCGCAGGTTCGGTGACGGTGATGCGCACCTCGGCGTTGGCGGTGCCTCCCGGGCCTGCCGCGCGTGCGCGGAAGGTCGTCGACGCGGACGGTGCGACGGTACGCGTCCCGCTCGCTTCCACGGTCCCGATCCCGCCGTCGATGGAGACCTCAGTGGCATTGGTGGTCCGCCAGGAGATCGTTGTGGACTGTCCGCGTTCTACGGCGGCCGGCGTGGCAGTCAGGCTGATGGTCGGCGCCGGAGGGGTTGCCGGTACGTCAGCCGCGGGAGTCGTGGACGTTGCTGCCGGCGGTGGGGCGGAGGCTTTCTTGGCACACCCGGTGCCGGTAACGGCGATGCCCGCGAGCAGGAGAGCGATGACGGCCAGCGTGTACAGAGGTTTTTTCATCAGATGGGCCTCCTTCGGATACTTAAAGTGTCTCAATGTCGAAATTCTACGCAGCGACGGAATATGCATGAGCCCCACAAAATAATATAGCACACGCGTCTTTTGCGATGTCAATAAAGCACTCGAATTCAGCCCAAAAGCAACGCAAGATTCAATCTCTGCGCACGTAGCCTCCCCAAGCCGGACTCGTGTTGGCTCCCTGGCTGGTCACCATCCGGATTTCCCGGCTGTTTGTCTCCGCGAGCATGATGTAAATCTGATCGCTTCCGCTCCGGCTCGATTGAAACGCGATGTGGCGGCCGTCCGGAGCCCAGGAGGGGGACTCGTTGCTTCCCGAATCGCTCGTCAGCTGCCAGATCCTGGCGCTGCTGACTTCCGCGATGAAGATGTCGTAGTTTTCTGCCATGCGTGGCTTCCAGTGGAAGGCAATCAGCCTCCCATCGGGCGACCAGGCGGGGGAATCGGCGTCACCCCCTTCTTTGACGATGCGCCTGATATTGGCGCCGTCGGTGTCGCAGATGTAAATCTGCGGGGTGCCTCCGCGATTGGAAATGAAAGCGATCTGGTTGCCTGATGGCGCCCAGGTCGGCGAAGTATTGACGGCGGGGCTGTTGGTGATGTTGCGCCGTTCGGTGCCATCCAGTCTGGAAATGTAAATGTCCAGGTTTCCCTTGGCATCACTCATGGTGAAGGCCAGGCGGTTGCCGTCGGGCGCAATGACGGGGGTGGAAGTCATCGAGTTGAAAATCGGGAAGGGAAGACGTGATCCATCCACATAGGAGTGAATGTTGAGTTGCGGCTTGCCCGTCCGATAGCTGACGAATGCAAGCTTGGAATTGTCCGGCGCCCAGGACGGGAAGAGATTCAGCGATCCGTTGCGCGTGAAGGGGCGAGTGTCGTAGCCATCGTAGTCCATCGTGTAGATCTCTTTGGCCGCGCCGCGGCGCGATGTGTACGCGATCTTTGTTGAAGCGATGCCGCGCGATGCCCCGGCCGTGAGCTTGTACACGACTTCATCCGCCCACCGATGCGCGATCGAACGGACCTGGTCCGAGTCGCCTGAGATGCGCTGTCCGAAACTCATCGACCGCTGCTTCATATCTACGATGCGCAGCTCGGCGCGCAGGATTCCCCCATCCAGCTCCAGGGTTCCTGCAGCCATAAAACTCAGCTGGAACGGCAGCACGCTCCAGGCGTCATAGTTGATGTCTTCGGTGCGCACGATCGGCTGGGGCGGGTAGAAGCTCTTGCTCGGTATCGTGAAAAAACCCGAGAACTTAAGGTCAGCCCAGAGCACATCGTTGAACGTCTTCAGCACCTGGGCCAGATCGGACGCCTGCTCGGGCCGCGATGGCTGGACATCCGGCACGGCCAGGATCAGTTCTTCCTGTGCCGTCGGCCGGATTGTGAACTGGGATTGCCCTTGCCGGTGATGGAGAATCAGGGCGGTTGTGAACAACAGGGCTGCAATCAGCAGTTTTCTCGCGTGCATCTCACTCCTTGCTCATGATGATCACAGGTTAGGCGGATAGACGAACTGGCATACAAACTGTAATGGCCTGCCGCGCAATTCGGGCGGCGGCGCCAGCAGCGGATCCGACGCAAGGATGGCGCGGCGGGCCGCCAGGTCCAGCGCTTCGTTCCCCGAAGTCTTTTCCAGCTTGATGTCGTAAATGCGCCCGGTATCCGCCACCAGAAAGCTGTAGACGATTTCAATGCGCTGCTGGATTCCGACCGGCTTGATCCAGGCCTGGCTAACCCGAGCCTCCACCACGCGCGCATACCAGGAATCGACCAGTCCGCCCGATCCCGATCCGATCGAAACGCCGGTGCCCCCCCCGGCGCCGCCGCCCGATCCGCCGGACCTGCCGCCGGAGCCGCCGGCCCCCTGGGCCCCTTCGACCGGGATGACTTTCGAGGCCGCCGGCTCCACTGCCTTGGAGGCTTTCGCCGCGGCCGGTGCGGTCGATTTCTTCGGCTTGGCCGCGTCCGGGATGGGCACTGCCCTGGCGAGGTCCTGACTCGTGTCTTTCTTGGCAGGCTTTTCGACGGGAAGCGCAGGGGGCTGCGGTGTCAGCGCCGGCTTGAACAAGCCGGCTCCTCCGCCAAGGTCGTCGGCAACTCCCACGGTATAGGAATCCCCGCCCGAGCCTCCTCCCGGGCCGGTCCCGAGCAGGATCGGAGTGCGCGAGGGGAAAAGCAGCGGTGCGAAAAGCACGAAGGACAGGAGCAGCAGGTGGACGCAGATGGATGCGAGAAACGCGCTCCCGTAGCGCTCCTGCATGAGGGGCAACTGCAGCAATGTTCCTCGCGGCGGGTTACGGTTCATGGCTCCGTTACTATCTCTTCCTTGGCTCTACAAAAGGCTTCGTGACGAGTTTCAGCTCTGTGAACCCGGCACCGCGCACCTGTTCGATCACCGACACGATCGACTTCCAGGTGATGTCCTTGTCGGCGCGCAAAAACACTGGATCCTTCGGGCTTTTCATGTCCTTCTTCAGACGCGCGGCGATATCGAAAAGGTTTACGACATCTGAGTTGTAGTACAGGATTCCTTCGCGGCTGATGGAAAGGACGACGTTCTCAGCGGGATTGGTTTCAGTTGCGGTCCGTGTCTCCGGCAGCTGGACGTCCACACCGGTCTGGAGGATGGGAGCGGTCACCATGAAGATGATGAGCAGGACGAGCATGACATCCACGAGCGGGGTGACGTTGATCTCCGACAACGACGTCGCGGTCCGTCCCTGCTGGGTCGTGAATGCCATTATCCGAAGCTCCTCTCAATCAGGTTCAGAAACTCAGTCGAGAAGTCGTCCATCTCGGAGGCGACATTCTTGATCCTGTGCACAAACTGATTGTACCCCACAACCGCGGGGATCGCGGCAAACAGGCCGGCCGCCGTGGCGATCAGCGCTTCGGCGATCCCGGGCGCCACCGCCTGAATGGATGCGGTTTTCTCGAATCCGAGGCCCATGAATGCGTCGATGATGCCGATCACCGTTCCCAGCAGGCCGATGAACGGGGTGGCCGACGCGGTGGTCGCCAGCCAGCTCATGTTGCGCTCCATGACCGAGAGTTCGGCGGCGGCCGCCCGCTGCAGGGAACGCTGGATCCCGGCGATGTTCCTCTCGGTCAAAACCGGATGACCCGGATTCGTGGCGGTTTCCCTGGGCTTCGAACTCTGAAGCTGCGCGTTGAGCTCCTGGTATCCGGCGGTAAATATCCCGGACAGGGGTGACCCGCGGTAGTGTTCACAGGCTGTACTCACCTCGCTCAGCCGCGAGCTTTTCCGGAACACCGCGACGAAGCCGCGGCTCTGGTTGTCGATCTGGTGGAAGCTGAGCCACTTGCGCACCATGATGGTCCAGGAGATCAATGAGAAGAGCAGCAGGATGGCCAGAATTGCGGATGCAAACGGACCTGTGCGGAAAACCAGATCCATGATGCTGCCGGCGCCAGGGGCGTCGGCCTGAAATGCCAGGAACCAGGTCAGGTATGGAATGATGAGATCCTCCCGTGTCAAGCAGCGTCAGCAATACGGTAACGCGAAGAAGTATCACAGCTTACAGGTGATGTCAAACCTATAAGGCAGAACTCCGCGATACCGGCGGAAGCCGACGCGAACTCCGGCATCGGTACCGCGATCGCTATCGCCTTTGAGTTGACAGGATATCGAAATCCGGCCGCGGGTCAATGGCCACTTCGATGCCGGTTCCTTGGCCCTTGCCCGGCTCCCGCCGCTGTCGCTTTCGGGGGGTGCAATCGGAAGTGTGAGGCTCAATGCTCGCAAAATTCAGGTCGCGCAACGATCAACGATAAAAGAATGTATCAATGGTCAATGGTCATTTGTCATCTGGCCGCTGCAAACCTTCGGTCCGTGCCGTCCTGATCGTGTTCGGAGCGCGTGAAGTACCCGAGCACAGAGCCAACCTGCCGGGCCCCCAAATGACATTTGACAAATGATAATCGACAGATTCTCCTGGGTTGAGTCTCACTTCCGATTGCTGCCGCTTTCGGGCCGGCAGCGCCCGGGGCTTCCAGGATGTGCTACACTGAAAGAGCGATTATACGACCTATGGAAGCGATTCTGCTTGCGTCATTTTCCCCATTGCTGCCGGGCGGAAAACTCCATCCGCGGAAATCGGGCAGCCTGTCTTCTGTCCTGCAGGTGCGGTCCCGGGAGGCACAATCATGCTTCGATACCTGAGAATCCGCGATTTTGCGCTCATCCGGAATCTGGGGATCGATTTCGGGGAAGGCCTGACAGTGCTGACCGGTGAGACCGGTTCCGGCAAATCCATCATCGTCGACGCGTTCGGCCTGTTGATCGGCGGGCGCTCGTCCCAGGAAATGGTGCGCGCCAACTGCGATGTCGCGATTCTCGAGGGGGTTTTTTCCGTGGAAAACCCCAGGATCCGCGAACAGCTCGGTGCCGCCGGCATGGATGTCGGAGAAGACTCGCTCGTGATCCGCCGCGAGATCACTGCCGGCGGGCGCAGCCGCGTGTTCATCAACAACAACCTGGCGACGCTGGCCCTCCTTAAAGCGATCGGCGGGACCCTCAGCGACATCCACGGCCAGCAGGACCACCAGGCCCTTCTCGATCTTTCCTCGCACCTTGAGTGGCTGGACCGCTTCGGCGGCAACGAAGCTGCGGTGGGCGGACTTCGCGCGGACTACTCACGGCTGAAGGACACGGCCCGGAAGCTCGACGCACTGGCAATGGACGAGCAGGAACGCTGCCGGCTTCTGGATATCCTGCGTTTCCAGGTGGAGGAAATCCGCCGCGCCGGGCTCCGGCCCGGGGAGAAGGAACTCCTGGACAACGAACGCTCGCTGCTCAGCAACCGGGAAAAAGTTTTTGCCTGGGCGCACGAGGCATACGGGCTGCTCTATGAAGGGGAGAAGTCGATTCTCGGACAGACCGGCCGCCTGGCACGTGTCCTGGAACAGCTGTCGGGATTCGATCCCGGCCTGGCTGTCCATCTGGATGCTCTGCGGGAGGGCTTGTACCGGATGGAAGATCTGTCTTTCGTGCTGCGCGATTATGCGGGCGGCATGGACTTCAGCCCGGAACGGCTCGACCAAGTGGAAAGGCGGCTTGCCGAACTGGAGCGGTTGACGGCGAAATACGGAAAATCCACCGAGGAGGTCCTCGCGTTTGCCGACGAGGCCGGCCGCCGCCTGGAAGAGCTCACGATGTCGGATGAAAGCTCCGCGAAACTCGCCGCGGAGCTGGAAGCCGGCCTTAAGCAGTACCTCGATCGCGCCGAGCGTCTTTCCTCGAAGCGGCGCAAGGATGCGGCGCGCCTTGAGCGCGAAATCGGCAGGGAATTTCAGGCACTGGCGATGGAAAAGACCGAGCTGTCCGTGAGGTTTCACCCGAAAGACCGGCCGGGAGGAGCCCAGGCGCAGGGCCGCATCCCCGGATATTGCGGACCCGAAGGGGTGGATCAGGTGGAGTTACTGCTGGCTCCGAATGTGGGGGAGGAAATGAGACCGCTGGCGCGCATCGCTTCGGGCGGGGAGCTTTCCCGCATCATGCTTGCCATCAAGACCCTGTGCGGAGGGGACGAAGCCGGAAAAACCCTTGTGTTTGACGAAATCGACGCCGGGATCGGCGGGCGCGTGGCCGAAGTGGTGGGAAAGAAGCTTCGCCAGGCAGCTGCCGGGAGCCAGGTTCTGTGCGTAACCCATTTGCCGCAGATCGCGGCCTTTGCCAGGGAGCATTTCCGGGTGACCAAGGAGACGGTGGACGGGCGGACCGAAACGTTTGCCGGGCGCCTGGACGAGGCGGCGCGCGTCGAGGAACTGGCGCGGATGATGGGAGGAGAAGTGATCACGGAAACAACACGGCGGCATGCCAGGGAAATGTTCCTGCACGCAGCCGGCAGGGGGAACAGGAAGGAATCACGGGCGTAAGCATGGCAAAGAAGTATTTCATCGAGACATTCGGATGCCAGATGAACGAACTGGATTCCGAGAAAATCGCCGGCAACCTGCAGAACGCGGGTATGGAACCCGCGAGAGATGCCGCGGGAGCGGATGTGATCATTCTGAACACCTGCAGCGTGCGCGAGAAGGCGGTCCAGAAAGTCTATGGGCGGCTTGGCGAGATCAAGGGCTGGAAAACTTCGCGCCAGGATCTGATCATCGGCGTCGCCGGCTGCATGGCGCAGCTGGAAGGGAATCGGCTGCTCAAGAAAGCTCCGTTCGTGGACGTGCTGGCCGGGCCGCAGAAGGGTCACGTGATGAGCAGCCTGGTCGCACGGGCAAAGGAGACCCGGACGCCTGCCGTCGACCTGCGCATGGATGACGATCCGGAGCCGCTGGAGACTTCTTTCGTGCTGCGCGAAAGCCGGTGGCGCGCCGGCATCACCATCAGCGAGGGATGCGACCGCAACTGCAGTTTCTGCGTGGTCCCGTTCACTCGCGGCCGGCAGCGCGATCGCGAAAGCGGCAACATCATCCGTGAGGCCGCCGACCTGGCCGGCCAGGGTTACATCGAACTGGTGCTTCTCGGACAAACCGTGAATGCTTACAGGGATCCGTCTCCTGCCGGGCTCACCTTTGCGGGATTGCTGCGCAACCTCGCTTCGGTGCCGGGGCTTTCACGCATCCGCTTTACGGCACCACACCCCAACTATTTTGACGATGAGCTGCTCGATGTGGTCGCGTCGTGCCCGCAGGTCTGCAATCACGTGCACCTGCCTGTGCAATCAGGATCCGACAGGATCCTGCGGGCGATGCGCCGGGGATATACGCGCAAAAAGTACCTCGAGACGGTCCACAAGATCCGGCGGTCGGGGCGTGCGATCGCAGTCTCCACGGATATCATCGTCGGTTTTCCGGGGGAAACGGCGGCCGACTTTGGGGATACTCTTCACCTCCTTGATGAGGTACAATACGACTGTGTCTTCTCCTTCAAGTACTCGCCCCGGCCCGGCACGGCCGCTCTGATGTTGTCAGACGATGTTACTCATGAGGAGAAGGGCGAAAGGCTGATGCGCCTCCAGGAACAACAGAAGTTGATTCAATTCAACAAGAATGCGGCGTTCCTGGGGCAGCGGGTGGAGGTTCTTGCCGAGGGCGGCGCGCGGGCGAATTACCGGCTCTCGGGCCGCATGAGCAACAACAGGATCGTGAATTTTGACGGTCCGGACAGCCTTCTGGGTAGCATAGTCAGTGTGGAGGTCACTGGATTCAGTCCTAACAGCTTGAAGGGCGCCTGGATCGGCTGACGACGGAGGGAGCATGAAAGAGATCGAGTTCAAGATTAAAGGTCTGATGATGGATCCGCTGACCAACTCGCCGATCGTCGTTTTGCAGGACACCACCAGCGACACCTTGCTCCCGATCTGGGTCGGCATCTTCGAAGCGAACGCGATCGCTCTGCAGATCGAAAAAGTGGACACACCGCGCCCCATGACACACGACCTGATCAAGATCCTCCTGGGCCATCTGGATGCTCAGGTGACAAAAATTGTCGTCACCGAACTCAAAGACAACACGTTTTACGCAATGATCTTCCTCGACGTATCAGGAAAGATCATCACCGTGGATTCAAGACCATCTGATGCAATCGCTCTGGCTTTGCGCACCGATTCGCCGATCTTTGTAACCGATGAAGTGATCACCAAGTCCGCCAGCACATCCGCGACTACCTTGTCCGCTGATCGCAGCTCGCCCGAAGAGATCCGTCAGTGGCTGGAAAACCTCAACCCTGAGGATCTGGGCAAGTACAAGATGTGAGATTCACTTCTGGCGGGGAAGTCTGTCAGGCCGTTTTTTCACGCCAACCCCCTCAGGCCGGAAAAAGAGAGCCGGCAGATCCCCCCGCCTCCCGGACCACATCTCAGACCGCCAGACTTCAGACTCGAAGACTCAGAATAGCGATTAATATCTTTATTTACAATATTTTACAGTTACGGCATGGGCGGGGTGTGGGATGCTGCGCCGTCCCGTTCCGGGGCCTTTTCCGGTGACTTTCTAGTTGACATAATATATATTAT
>Ga0102851_10001844_pt1 | contig 12443 bp, 11 predicted proteins | sample Mud3Dept3metaG_FD_79558 | JGI IMG/M metagenome (GOLD analysis project Ga0102851, IMG submission 79558) | Freshwater wetland microbial communities from Ohio, USA, analyzing the effect of biotic and abiotic controls - Mud 3 Core 4 Depth 3... | ecosystem: Environmental > Aquatic > Freshwater >... | reverse complement strand
TAAGACGGCGCGGGGATACAGCGAAGTGTCGCCCGATACGCTTGGCCCTGCCGGCTACTGCCCGGACTTCTGTCGGCGCCGCTTGAGGAGTTTGCGGTTGGCGCGTTCGCGTTGGCGCTCGTACGTCTTCAGCTGGGCGAGCGTGGCGGGGTCGAGGTCCGGCGTGGCGACCGTGTGTTTGGTGAACTTACGTTTGCTCATGAGGACGGCAAGGTATCAGATCGTCACGAGCGACGAACAAGGAGTCGAGCATTGACCGGCTATCGTCGTGGAGATTCACGGTACGCGCCGTCGCCGTGGAGGGTGAGGCGGCGCTTGATGAGGCGGTTGATCGCGCGGGCGATCTGATCGAGAAGCCGGAGAACCATGCGCTGTCGATCTTGCGGTCGGCGCGCGGTGGTTCCGCGCGTGAGATCGTTGGAAGCTCGCAACGCGCTACTCTGCGCGCATGTTTGACTTCGTGGTGGTCGGGGCTGGTTCCGCAGGCTGCGTTCTTGCGAACCGATTGAGCGCGAGCGGCGAGCATCAAGTCGCGTTGATCGAGGCAGGGCCGCCCAAGCATCGCTCGTTCAGGATCCGTGCTCCGGGGCTGTACCAGACCCTGTGGCGCGGTCCGCTGGACTGGGGGTTCTCGACGACGCCTCAGGCGCATTGCGATCAACGCCGTCACTTCTGGCCGCGGGGCAAGGTGCTGGGCGGCACGAGCTGCCTCAACGCGATGGTCTACATCCGCGGCAACCGCGCGAACTACGACGCCTGGGGGGTGCCCGGCTGGCGCTACGCGGAGGTGCTTCCGTACTTCCTGCGTTCCGAGGACAACGCGCGCGGCGCGTCCGAGTATCACGGTGCAGGAGGCCCGTTGGCGGTGAGCGACCAGGAGCCGTCCGAGGTCGCGAAGGCGTTCGTCGCGGCGACCGCCGCACGATGCAAGGTCCGCGTCACCGACGACTTCAACGGCGCAGAGCAAGAGGGCGCCGGTTTCTTCCAGGGCACTTATCGCAAGGGACTGCGTGCGAGCACCGCGACCGCGTTTCTCGATCCCATACGCGAGCGCAAGAACCTCACGGTGATCACAGATGCCCTGGCCACCTCGCTCATCGTCGATGGCACCCGAGTCCGCGGGGTCAAGATCCGTCGAAGCGGGGTCGAGGAGATGGTCGAGGGGCGAGAGATCATCGTCACCGGAGGGGCGATCGGCACTCCGCACCTGCTGTTGCTCTCCGGGATCGGGCCCGCGGCCGAGCTCCGCGCGACGGGAATCGAGTCGCGGCACGAGCTCGGCGGCGTCGGCAAGCACCTCGAGGACCACCTGCTGGCCGCGGTGGTGTTCGAGTCCACCACATCGCGCAAGCTGTCGATGGCGAACCTTCTCGCGTGGATGGGGCGGCACGCGATCTCGAGCGCAGGCCCGTTCGCGAACGCGCCGGTCGACGCGGGCGCGTTCGTCCGCGCGAGCGCGAGCTCGGCGCTTCCGGACATCCAGTTCCACTTCACGCCGTGGCGCGCGATCCTACCAACAGACGCCAAGACCGCGCCGCCGTTCGGGCGCTACGCCTCCATCCTCCCGGGCCTGATCTACCCGCGTAGCCACGGCGAGGTGCGACTACGCAGCGCGGACCCGGCGGAGGCTCCGGACATCGACCCACACTATCTCGAGCAGCCGCCCGATCTCGAGCACCTGCTCGCCGGCGTCAAGCTGTCGAGAGAGATCGCCGCGACCGCGCCGCTCGTCGGAATCCTGGGGCGCGAAGTGTTCCCCGGGCCTGCCGTGGCCTCAGATGATCAGCTTCGCGCGAATATCCGTGCGAGCTGCAACACGATCTTCCATCCGACCGGCACCTGCAAGATGGGGACGGGTCCGCTGGCCGTGGTCGATGCTGAGCTACGAGTCCACGGCCTGCAGGGGTTGCGGATCGCCGACGCCTCGATCCTGCCGACCATCATCGGTGGCAACACCAACGCGCCGGTGATCATGATCGCGGAGAAGGCCGCCGACCTGTTGCTCCAAGCGAGGTGACTTCGGGGGCATGAATCGGCTCTGATGACAATTTCGCGCCTACTTGGCCCGCCTCGCGGCGGCTGTTGCGATCATCAAACGCAGCGCCGTCTCATCGGGAGAGCTGTCGATCCGCGCAAGGACAGCGCCGTTCCGATCCACGAACAACACCGCGGGCAGATTGGGACGGCCATAGCGGGCGCGCCATGCGTCGCTGCTCTCGTCCTGGTTCGAGATGTCGATCCGAAGCGGGATGAAATCGGCGGTGAGCTTGCTCCAGATCTCGGGCGTGTCGAGGAGGTTCGAGAGAGTGACGGAAGGGACGGACCACGTCTCGGTGAAGTCGATGACCAGCGCCTTGTGCTCCAGGTTCGCGCGGGCGCGAGCGGCCGCTTCGTCGGTGAACCACGACGCTGGAGCGTTCGTGCTCGACGAACACGCACACAGTGCGAGGGCTCCGAACCTCATCGCAGCACCGCGAGAGGACCAGCGAGCTGCGGCGCTCGTCGGCGCTGGGCATCGCGTGGTCGGCGCGTGATCTGCGTCGAGAGTGTGATCGGCGACGGTCACCGCGTTCACGTTCGGAGCGTCAGAGAGTCGTGGGCCCGGAGACGTCATGATGTTTGGAGCGCACCACGATTCGGACGTAGCGAGGTGTGCTCCAGTCGCATTGCCGGATGATTCGACGGCCGTTCGGCGAAGTGCGCGCCCCATCGTTCGCGCGGCCACGTTGTCTCGGAGGTCTGCGTGCGACTCGCGGCATGTCCCACCGTCCGGATCTGGGCATGGTCAAGTCGCTACCGTTGTTCGCGTTCCTGGCGCTCTGCCGGCTGCTCGGCGGATGCTCGTCATCCCGCGAGCCTATGGTGGTGCGCGAGGAGCGTGCCCCCGCGAAGGCCACGCCGGCGCAACCGCCACCCGCGGTCGCCGTCCTGTTCGAGCGGTTGCTTGCTGGAGAGGATCGCGCCCCGCCGCTGTTCGGCCCGGGAGACAGCGTCACGGTGGGTGCGCGGCGGTGGAGCCGAGGCGGGCGCTACCTCGGGCGCCATGCGTGGGCGACCTCCGGGCAGGTCCGTCCGATCGCGATCACGGGCACCGAGGATCACCCCACGATCGTAGCGCTCGCCTGGAGTGGCCTCGACGGATTGCCGCACCCCATGGACCACGTCCACGGTCCCGGTGACGCCTCGTGGCTGATCACGGCCGCGCCGGACGGCGCGAACCTGACGACCGCAGCTGAGACCTCGGCCGACTTCCTCGACACTGCGTTCGAGCTCTCGCCCGATCGTACCGCGCTCACTTCTCGCGAGGGCGACAGCATGGTGGTCCGGGCGCTGCCCTCGGGCAACGTGATCGCGCGGGCACCGATCGGCGATCCAATCGAGGGCCTGGACGACGAGGAGGGCGAGCGGCGTGCGTGCTGGATCGATGACACGCGGATCGCCTGGCTGGCGCGCGAGGCCGGCGCTCCCGTGCTGCGAACGCTGACGCTCCGCTCCGGCCAGAGGTCGAGCGTCGCGTTGGCGGCGTCGTCGTCGACGCTGTGGTGCGATCCCGCGGGCGGCGCCGCGGCGCTCACGGTCGCGAGCGGCGCGATCGCCGTCGTCGACCTCGCGACCGGGGGGCAGCTGGCCTCGGTCGCGGCCGCGACCGCGCCAGTCGCGGTAGCGGTGGGCGACCACGGCAAGCGCCTCGCGCTCGCGACTGACGCGACGTTGACGCTCTATCACCGGGACGGTGCCCAACTGGCGCCGCTGTTCAGGCGCACGGCTCTCGTGCGTGCGGCGGGGACCACCGATTGGCCGCACGCCCGCGCACGGCTCCGGTTCTCGCCGGATGGCGCGAGGCTCGCATACACGCGGTCGACGCTCGTGGTGATCGGCCCGGCCTCCGAGGCCCGCCCACGGCCGCCCATGCCGCATCTGGCGTTCGAGCTCCCTGCCGGCTTCCGTGCCATCCCGCCGGAGTCCACGGAACAAGACGCCTGGAGCTACGCACAGCTCCCCTCTCCGTCGGGGTTCACCGATGCGCCAGCGCTGCTGGTCAACGCCGCAGGCAGCGAGCGGCTGGTGGCCCACGTGGTCGCGCTCGCGCTCGATCGCGACGAGCTCTCCGGGATCCCGTCACCCGACGCACGCGACGACGAGCTCCGCGCGTTCGGCACGCGCGTGATGCCGCAGCTGTTCGAGTCCTGGCAGAACGCCGAGCTCGGGACCGAGCGCGACGCGGAATTCACCATGCGCGTAGGCCGGACCGATGGCATGCCCTGGTTCGAGACCCGCGAGGTGTGGCGTGACGGCTGCGAGCCCTACGATGGCTACACGCGGGTCGTCGTGGATCGCGAGGCCGTGTTCGTGATCCGCGCCCTCACCGCACCGGGTGGCTCGATCGACGGCTGGCTCGCCCGGTTCTTCGACCTGCCGTTCGGTGTGCGGACGAAGACGGCGCGCGCGCGGGGACCGAAGATGGGCCCATGTTAGGCCTCGGCGTGGCAGCCACTCTGCGGTCCGATCACGAACGACATTGTCTCTGCGTCCCCGGTTTGCCGACGTCCCACGCCAAGCCCAGGATGTAGAGGCTGCGGCGGCTGGAAACCGAGGGAGGTCAAGCACGTGAAGCAGATGGATGGGCTCGCCGGCGTGAACCGAACCGGCGCGCGGTGCGTTAGCACGGAGATGTCACGCGGCGCCCGCTCGCTGGTCGTCACAGGTGCCGCGATCCGCTTGCTCGGCGGATGTCACCAGCCTGCCCAACCCATCGCGATCGAACCAGCACCCGAGCGCGTGATCGCCGACGCGCGGCCTGCGCTCGAGATCGTACCGACACAGACACCCGAGCAGGCACTCGTGCAGGCGACCGATCTGAGATCGCCGACCCATGTGATCACCGCCGTCGCGACGCCGCGCCAGCAGCCGGCGACCGGGATGGCCACCGATGGCTGGCACTGGGATTCGCCGGCCCCGCAGGGCAACGACCTCGCTGGGATCTGGGGCAACGGCGACACGCTGTACGCGGTCGGCAGTGCCGGCACGGTGCTGCACTCCAGCGATCGCGGCCACTCGTGGCAGCTGACCTACGTCGATCACGATCTCGACCTCATCGCGGTGTGGGGCAGCAGCCCGACCGACATCTACATCGGTGGCAAGCGCGGGGCCGCCAGTCTCGAAGGCGTCCTGCTGCACTCGACGGATCGCGGCGTGACATGGCAACGTCGCGACACCACCGAGCAGATTGCCGGCATCTGGGGCCGCAGTGCTGACGACGTATACGTGGTCGGCAGCGCCGGGCTGATCGAGCATTCCATCGATCGCGGTGCCAGCTGGCAGCCGCAGTCCTCGACTACGACCGACAACCTGATCGCGATCGCCGGCGATGGCACGGCGCTCGTCGTCGTCGGGCAGGGCTTGCGTGGCGAGCTGTTGCGGCGCGGCCGTGATGACGCGCGCTGGAAAGCAGCCAAGCGTCCCGTCGACGAGAACTGGCAAGCGGTGTGTGTCGATCGCCGCGGCGGCGTGGTCGCGGCGGGGCTCACCGGAATCGCGCGCTCGACGGATCGCGGCCAGAGCTGGACGGTCCAGCACCCGAGCAAGCACAGCTTGTTTGGCGTGTGGTGCGGCGTACCGGGCGAGGCGGTCGCAGTCGGCGAGCACGGCACGATTCTCCGCACGCACGATGGCGGGCGTAACTGGCTGCCAGCCACCACCGACGCGCCGATCGGCACCGACCTCGCCGAGATCTGGGGCGCCACGGACGGCCGGCTGATCGCCGTCGGCAAGAGCGGCACGATCCTGCGCTCGCTCGATCGCGGACGTAGCTGGCAATCGCTGCGCAGCTCAGCGCCGTACCTGCTCGCGATCTGGGGCAGCTCGCCGCAGGATCTCTACGCGGTCGGGTGGAACGGGGCGCTGCTGCACGGCACCGGTGACGAACACTGGACGACGCTGTCACTCGGCACCGATGCGCAGCTGGTTTCGGTGTGGGGCTCGGGCCCCGACGATGTCTACGTCGTCAGTTGGTTCGGCGAGATCTTCCACTCGACCGACCGCGGGCGCACGTGGGCACACGACAAAGTCGACGGCACGCTCGCGCAGGTCTGGGGCACGAACCGCGACGATGTCTACTTGATCGGCGCGTCGGGTCGGATGATGCACAGCGCGGACCGCGGGAAGAGTTGGCAGCAGGTCACGACAGGCACTGACGACCATCTCGACGCGATCTGGGGCGACGGCGCCGGCGAGATCGACGTCGTCGGAAGCTCGGGTGTCATCTTGCAGTCGCGTGATCGCGGCAAGCACTGGCAGCGACACCAGCTGTGGCCGCCAAAGGATGGCGTCACGGGAAGGGAATTGCTGTCGGTGATCGGCAACGCCGCCGGCGAGCGGTTCGCGGTCGGCTACTGCGACGGCTGCCTGGTCTACTCGCGAGACCGCGGCGTGACGTGGGAGATCCGCGCGACCAACGCCACCGGCGCGCTACGTGGCTTGTACCTCGACGGCGATCAGGTGGTCGCGCTCGGCGACGACGGCGCGCTGCTTCGGCTCAACGAGCCGCGCACCGCGTGGGACGTGATGGCAACTCCGACAGGCACCGGCCTGACCGCCACATTCGGGAATCCGAGAGAGCGTTATGCTGTTGGTTACGCCGGGACGATCCTGCATCGGCGGCGTCACTGACAGGCGTTACGGGATCCTCACGTCGCCGATCGGATGCGGGTTGAACCTCCACAGACCGGTGGACCTCGCGCTTCACGGTCGAACCTCATCACTCGCCGACGGCAAGGGCGGATGCCTGTCGTCGAAACAGATCGTCTGTTATGAGGTCGCTGTGGCGACCGCCGACGGCACCGAGCGGCCGCACGCGAGGCAGACGTGGGAGCCATCGCTGAGGACGCGATACCGATCAGGTGTGCGTCCGCAGTGCGGACATGCGCGATCGAGCGCCAGGAATTGGTGCCGACCCTCGATCGGGACCTCGGGGCCCAGGTCGGCGAGAGGCGCCTCAGAGGTGCGGACGCGGATCATCGTCCTGTCGGCGATGGCATCGATCCGAACGTGTCGCACACCGAACGCCCACGAAGGAAAGGGAGGAAACGGGGGCACGGTCGTGGGGCCGATCCGGCGGATCACGTGGCGCGTTTCAGGGAGGGCGACTCCGTCGAGAAGGAAACTGACGATGCCGGCAGCAACGGACAGGAAGTATTGAGAGGCACCCCGCGTGCCATACCAGACCGTGAACGATCGCGGAGTGACCTCCGCGTCGCAGCCACGCTCAGATTCGAGCATGAACCAAAGCATCTTCGAGACCGAGGGACTGAGAGAGACGGGGCCGCCGCGGAGCGCCGATTGCACCGCCTCGTAGCTCTCAGCGTTGGATGGTTCATGCAACATGTCCAGGCTACCCCACTGTCGCCGATCTGCGCGCGAGCTCACATCGCCGCGAGTTGATTGCGCTGGATGACGGCCCCGATCCGCGCGGCGGTCACGTAGTCCATGACGAGCACCCCGCGTGCCGCGTCCGGTGCGGTCGCGAGCCGCGTGTCGAGCCGTGCGTTGATGTCGTTCGAAACCGCGAGGATGTCCGGGAGGCCCATCGGCGTCGGCTGATAGCCGCTCGTGTAGTCGAGGTAGAGCGTCGACGGCGCGTCCGGTTCGGCGAGCAGCGCCTCGATCGCCGCCCACTTCGCGTTGTTGTCGGTGACGATGTACTCGTCCTGGACCCGCAGCGCGGCGTCGCCGTTGTCGATCGCGAACGTCGCGTTGTCGGACCACGGTGCGGCGTCGATGCCCAGCGGCGACGCGATCGTCGTCGAGAACCGGCGCACGAGTACGATCTTTCCGCGCGCGTCTCCCAGCGTCGGAACCGCCCGGCCGAGGTGCCAGCGGTCCGGCGAGGCGGCGACGTAGTCAGCAAAGATCGCGTCGAACGCGCGGGTCGCGCCCGTCGGCATGGCCTCTTCCTTGAGGCTGGCGATGATCGTCTCCGTGGGGTTGGCATCGAGGAACGCGTACATCGTCGCGAACACGTCGACGAACGCTTGGTCCTGATCGATCGAGCCGTGATAGAGCCAGAATGCGTCGTCGATGATGCGCGCGCGCAAGTCGAGGAATCGCACGCCCGCGTCGAGTTGCTCCGCGATCGTCAGCGCCTGTGTCTTCGCGAGCCCAGCGAGCGGCTCGTGCAGCGCGCCGGAGTCGTGCGTGCCGGGAATCGATAGCGCGGTGAGGCTGCGCGTGTCGTCGATGCCCGACATCCACGCCGGCTCCGCCGCACCGGTGCAGCCGGCTGTGACGATGCACGCGAGAGCAAAGGCCGCCTGCGGTCGTGGCATTCGCGCCGCTGCGATCATCATGCAGAGTCCATCATCGCACGCGATCCCGCGCGAGCTGCGCCTTCCGGTGACGTGAACGTTGCCGCCGCTCCCGAAGCGGAGAACGCAGCAAGGGCTCGTCATCACATGTGTCCGCGATACTTCGAAGCCCTCCTCCGGAGCCAACGATCGACGGCGGAACGCGAACCCTGTAGGCTGCGTCCATGCGAAGCGCGCGCGCATGGGGTTGGCTGATCGTCGCTTCGATCTCGGCGTGCGGTGACTCGGCGGCAACGCCTGATGCACCGCTCGGCATCGACGCAAACTTCAACGCGAAGTCGGGGACCGTGATCGACGATCAGACCAGCGAGCCGATCGCGAACGCGAACGTCTGCTTGCTCGATCAGACGGCGATCCCGTGCTCGATAACCGACTCGAGCGGCGTGTGGGAGCTCGAGGTGCCACCGTCGACGACTGATCAGGATCTGACAATACTCACAACGGCCAACGGATATCTCGGCGACGTGTTCCTCGTCCAGAACACGCCGACGGGTTTCAGCATCTTCGCCGGCACCGCGATGAGGTCGGACGTACATGCGATGACGCTGCTCGCGACGCAGGCGCAGTTCACGTATCCCGATACGACGCGCGGGTTCATCCGCGCCATCCTGTTCGACAACATCGACGGCGCGACCGCGACGATCGCACCGGCGTCGGGAAGCGGACCCATCTACACGGATCCGAACGGTGTACCCAATCCGTCGCGCACCTCGACATCGATCGATGGCACGATCTACTTCGGGAACGTCACCCCCGGACCGTTCACGCTGACCGTGACGGCTCCGGGAAAGACCTGCTCCGTCGTTGGCAATGGACTGCCCCCCGTGGGCGCGTGGCCCCCGATCGACGGAAGCACCGCGCGTGGTCGCGTGATCTCGGGCGCCATCACCGACGAGGTTCGCATCCACTGCGACTAGGAAACTGCAACACCATCGGCCTCATCGAGGAGGATCTCGACTTCCTCCCGAATCGCCGCACGAATGGGTGTGCCGGGTGCGCGACATCCGCGGCATGCTCGCCGTGCATGTAGAATCGGGTTGTGGAGACCCCGTCAAAGCTCGTGAGGCGATGATGGGGGCGAGCGCGCTATCGCGGATATCGGCCATCGACAATGCCGTCCCGGCGCAGGTGATCGGTGAGCTCAGGGCCCAGATCATCGAATCCCAGACGCGGCGACCCAAGAGTAGCGATGGGGGAACCTACTGGTACTCTCTCGACACGCCAGCTCGACTCTTGTTCGAGCAGGTGATCCAACACCTGCGAAGCTTCGTGCCTCGGGGGCACGAGTTCATCGGCGCTGAATGGTGGTTCCGTGCGACGACGACCGACACGGGATGTCCATTCCACTTCGACCGCGACGAAGGAATCCGGAGCTCGATCGTGTCTCCGGGTCTGGCATCGATCCTCTACCTGAGCAACGCCGGTGGACCGACTGTCATCTTGGACGCAGCACCGTCGCGAAGAGCGGCACCGAATGCGGGGATCGCTGTGTACCCGCGGCCTGGTCGTTTTGGCATGTTCCCGGGCACGCTCCTCCACGGCGTCTTGCCCGGACGACCGGGCCGATGGCCGCGCGTCACGATGCTCGTCAATTGGTGGCGGTCGGTGCCGAAGCTGGAATGCGCGCCGGAGCAGCTCGATAGCACACCAGCATCCAGGCGTTGGCGCGTCGACGTGGAACGCGCCAAGACACCCTTCGCGGCGCTCGAGTCATTCGATCCATCCAGGTTGCTAGCCAAGGCGGCGTGGCGCGACATCATCTCCAAGCAAACCACGTACAGGTAGCTCAACGTGCCCTCGCACGTGAGCGTCGGCGACGGTGTCGATATCAGGGCGGAATCAACTCCGGTCCGGATCCGACGGATCCGACATCGCCTGCACGATCAAGGATCATGACACTGTGGGGTGCTGGGGAAATAACGGCATCGGCAAGCTAGGCATCAGCTACAAAACGGCCCAGCTATTCCGCGCGCCCAGGAAGTAGCATCGCAGAACACAACGACAGGAGCGTCGATGATTCGAAGATACAGCGGAGACAAGAAGAGCATCGAAGCGCGGACCGGCGACAACGGCCGGACCTGGTCCGTGAAGCTCTTCGACAACGGACGGCTCACGGAGTATTCGGGCGGAACGCTCGCTGAGGTCGACGCCCTGGCCGCCAAGCACCGGTTGACGCTCGACCGTTAGCAAGCGAGCTCGTCGCGCCACCGGGGCGCATGCGGTTTCGAGCTTGAGGCGCCCGGTTTTTCGACCAGCATCGACGCGTCCGCCGACGGCGCCGCGCAGCTCGACGACGGGCACACGGACACGACGCCGGACGTCACGCCGGATACGATGCCGGATGCGCCTCCCGACGCTCCTCCGATGTGGACCGATGTCGAGACCCGCGCGATCCCGTGCTCGGGTGTGAGCGTCACGTCGACCACTGTCCTCCTCGCGGGCGTCACGTATCGACTACGCGCGAGTAGCGTGTGCGTCGTCAACGACGCCAACAACTCTCAGGCCGACGCGGAGTGGCACTACTTCAACCTCGGCACGCCGCGCGACACCGAGGCCGGCGTCGACAACGGGATCGCGATCGACGACGCCACCCCGGGCCCGAGCAAGCTGCCGAGCTGGGGAGCCTACTCGTCGATGCACACCTATACCGTCGACTGGATCGGCGGTGGCGCCGCGATCACCGCGCGCTATCACGACTCGAACTACTCGAACAACGGGGGCTCGTTGTCCCTCGCGATCCAGGCGCTGCAGTAGACCGTTTGGCGAATCGCTCGACGTCGGGACGACGGTGGACCAACCGTGAGGGTCGCATGACCAGAACGCGTGGCGCCCGGCACGGTGGGTCTCCACAGCTTCAAAGGGCGCGTGATACGCTGAGCGCCACTGGACACGAGCAACCATCGCCCGGCAGCGACCATCGCGATTGTCACGTTCGTGGTGCTGGTCCTCGAGCTCACGTCCACCAGGCTCTACGCCTACATCGGCAGCTCGCACGCGACCTCGACCGCGCTGTCGATCGCACTACTCGGCCTCGGCGTGGGCGCGTTTGTCCGCTTGCGCTTCCCACGCTGGGCAGAGCCGCGCCGAGCAGCTCCGGGGCTCGCCGCGGCGCTCTTCTGCCTGGCCTCGGCGGCGATTGGTGGGGCGTCCTTGCCGGGACTCGTGGCCCTGTCGCTGGCGCCGTTCGCGCTCGCAGGCATGCTGGTTTCGGACGCGTATGCCTCGCGCGGCAGCACGGCCGCACGCGCGACCTATGCCGTCGATCTCCTCGCCGCGGCGAGCGGCTGTCTGGTAGCCCCCCGTCTCCTCGGTCCGCTCTCCCCGACCGAGATCATGACGGTGCTCGGCCTGCTCTGTTGCGTGTTGGCGTTGATGCTGGTCGAGCGCCGCCCTCGCCCCGTGGCCGCGATCGCGCTGATCGCTGTGGCGCACGTGAGCCTGCTGGTGGCCGGGCGGGCGGGATACCTGCCCGACGGGCTTCTCCACGTCCTTCTCCGTACCGATGCTCATTCCGAGAAGACGATCGTCGAAACGGGCACGTCGTCGGGCGACGTGCTCGATTCGGTCTGGAGTCCGCTCGGTCGCCTGGACGTGCACCAAGCGCCCGAGGAGCGCGGACTGAGACTGGGCGTGTTCACCGATGGCATGAGCCCCACCTATATGGTGGACGAAGCGCGAGCGAAGGCGGGCTCGTTCGAGAGTACGTGGGGCCTTCTCATGTCGTTGCCCTATCGTGCTCTCCACCCCGACCGCGTGCTCGTTCTCGGCGCTGGCGCAGGTGCCAGCGTATGGCTGGCCAAGAAGTACGGATCGTCCCGCATCGACGCGGTAGAGGTCAATCCTGCGATGCCCGGCCTGCTGGCCCGCTGGAAGCACTTCGCCGGCGACGTGTACCACCAGCCGGGCGTTCGCCTGTTCATCGACGACGCTCGCCGACACCTTGCCGACACCGCCGAACGCTACGACCTCATCGAGCTCGCGTTGGCGCTGACCGGAAACGTCCACGCGCAGCCGTCGGGGATGGAGGCCCACTTGTACACGGTCGAGGCGGTCCAGCTGTATCTGCGTCGCTTGACCCCG
>Ga0102851_10001842_pt1 | contig 12456 bp, 7 predicted proteins | sample Mud3Dept3metaG_FD_79558 | JGI IMG/M metagenome (GOLD analysis project Ga0102851, IMG submission 79558) | Freshwater wetland microbial communities from Ohio, USA, analyzing the effect of biotic and abiotic controls - Mud 3 Core 4 Depth 3... | ecosystem: Environmental > Aquatic > Freshwater >... | reverse complement strand
CCTCATTCCAGAAATGCCTCGTTTTGCAGAAAAGCTTTTTATAAATCTTCCTGGCATCAAGCAGTTATCTTTAATACAGCTCATTCGCGTGCCGGAAGATATATTCGATCTATCAAAAGAAGTACTGAGCCCTGGTGACTTTCTCAGACTCGTCCAGATGGTTTCGCTTCTAAATCTCTACGGTCTGAAACTAGACCTATTGAACAATCCCCTGGGTGCGGTTGCCTCACGGATTCTCAAATTGCCCTGGATAATTCGGTCTCCTCCTCTATGCCGGCCGGGGAGCGTTATGATCACCGCAGAAGGGCGTATCACCCTTGCTCATTCAACAACAGAGCATTTCGGCACTTATGGACCGGGTCTTCTTTTTACAATCATCAACTCGGACAATTACTGCCGGGCGGTGTCGGAGGATCAATTGATTTGCCGTAGTTGCGAATATTTTGGTTTTTGCAGGATTGAGGGGATGATGAGACCTTCGGAATGGTACAGGGACATGTTCCCAGAGGTCCCCTATTGCAGGAGAGTACTGGCCAAGGCCTCGTCTTATGGGTAATTTTTCAACATCACACCTAGCCCGCCTAGCAATAACCGGGGCCGGATGACTAATTTTTCAAACAAACCTTTTGAGATCTGACTTTAAGTCCACAAAGCTTCTAAATAAGGGTGGAGTATTTCACCGACAAAGGAGGAGAAAAAATGGCAAGAGGAACAGAAAGTAGTTCGAAAGGGGATTTTATGGATTATATCAAAAAAGCCAGTACTGACCCACTATTAAGGAACGCCTTACTCGCTGAGGCTTATAAACCGGGCGAAACCCCAGAGCTGCTTTTAAAATTTTTTGGAGAGAAAGAATATTATGGCGTAAGTTACGAGGACTGTCAAAAACTAATAAATGTTGTACATGCGGGGCCTCTCCCATGTACGTTTCCCCCCGGCCAGTACTAACAGGGGGCTGAAAAAATCTCTATCATCCAACCTGTCAAAGAATAAATGCGCAAGTTTTAATGTGTATTTCAGCCCTGTGGAGTTGCTTGATACGGTTAATCAGTAGTGAATAAGGCATGGGCAAGGTTCAAGGCACTAAATTCTATATGCAAGCTTAGCGTGACTTTCCTGTCCTTCGGTTCGTGCCTTGGACCTTGCATCATTCTACTTTCAACCAGGCCTTCAGATTCAGCAGGTCGAAACGACACGTATTCGACGTAGCCCTTCAGTGTGCAGACGTATCTAAGAAAGCCAGCAATCCTCCGAAAGGAACGAGAGAAGGTCTTTTCCCACTCAAAAGGGTCAGGAGATCGTTAGAGCTTGAATAAAAGATGATCTCAATTGAAGGATAAAATGAAGACTGCTCTTGTAACCCTATGCCTTAACCATCTGCCCTTTCACCCCAATTTTTTCCTGGGGTATGGTGCCGCGATTTTGGCGAAAAGATACGATTTGGAAGTGGTCGATTTAAATGCAGAATATCATTTCAAAAACATGGAAAAACTCAAACCGGTATTGCACACCATGGACCAAACTCAAACCGTCTCCGATACCCTGTTTCTTTATCCCTTTTACGAAGAACTTAAAGCTCATATTGACAGATTTTATGCCGCAATACCATGGAAAGATTTTTCACTGGTGTATGTGACCACTCCCTCCTGGTTTCCTACAGTTCCGACGGAGGCGGTTTTGACACTCTCTCGTGTTATCAAGCACACATCACCCGAGACAAGGGTATTGTTTTTCGGCAATTCCTTGGGTTCCTGGACAGACGAAGAGGAATTGAAGAAGCGTGGGGTAAAAACGGTACACCTCAATGATCTTTTTGCGATGAAAGGGACGGCAAAACCTGTCGATTATGACTTGCTGCCGAACCCTATGTATGAGCACCGAGAAAAATACCTGTTTAACCTTCTCCCCTTCATATTGAAACATGGATGCTCCTGGGGAAGATGTGGGTTCTGCTCTCTTTCTAAAGGTTGGAACTCAGGGTATCTTGAACGGTCAGCCGAGACCGCTTTCAAGGAATTGGAGGTGCTAATTGATCGATATGACCCTGCAGTGCTGGTTTGCAGGGACCATTCACTTAATGGCCGTAATCTGATTGAGTTCTGCGGTTATTTTGAGAAGCTTGACAAGCCGTGGTGCGGACAATCCAGACCGGATATGTCCGGAAAAAAGATTGAGGCTCTGGCCAGGGCAGGCTGCAGAGGGATATTCTTCGGGTTGGAGTCCGGAAGTGACAGGGCACTCCGGGCAATGAATAAAGGGATCTCCTCAAAGCAACTATCCGATTTTATAAAAAGACTGCATTCAAATGGGATTTTGCCTGCACCTTCTCTAATAATAGGTGCTCCAGGGGAGAGAAAAGTAGATTTTGAAAAAACAATCCAATTTTTGATGGATCATAGCTGTTACTTTAAGGTGGTGAATATATATCCTTTCATGGCAACACCGGCTTCCGAATTCAGTTCTCAAAACAAACAGCCGGAACAAAATGCGCTTATGAGACTGATTCAATTCATCCAGACATGCGAGAACCTGGGACTGAAGGTCGTGATAGGTGAACAGAGCATTGAATACTTTCTATTCAAATGGGTTTCAAGAAAGGATTTGCCATGGGAAAATGGGTTCCGGTAGGTTTTGTGGTTGTGATGATTGCGGCATTATCACTTTTTCCTGTCTGCGCGAATGCTCAGAAGAAATTGTATATTTCCGGCACCCAGTCGCTCACCGGAAATGAAAATGAAACAGTAGTGGCATATGTGACGATGAAGACACGCAGCGGGCTCTCGATACATAAGGATATTCGTAAGCTATCCCTAAACACGATTGGCGATTTTCGTCCGAAGCCTGATCACGTGGATCAAGTCGTCAACATATTAACCCAAGCAGGCTTTAAAATTGTAGCGCGGACCGCGGTAGGTGTATCTTTTTCCGGGCCGAAGAAAGTCTTTGAATCGGAATTTAAGGTCACAATTCATCGGAAGGAAATTGGGCTCAAAGAGAAAGACGGGCTTCATCGAAAGGTTGCGTTTTATGAATCAAGTAAGCAGTTTATGATGAACACAAAATTAGAGAAATTTGCAGAATCTGTTCATCTATCGGGCCCTGCTATGTTTTTCCACTCCGCCAATCCGCCTGTACCCCGACCATCGTATTATTACTTAAGCGTAGTTAACGATATCCCAAAGCTGCTTAACGTCAATTCATTGCATGAGGCACTCATAACGGGTGCAGGTGTTCGTGTATCCATGGTTGACTCGGGTTTTGTCACGCGCATCGAGGAAACACATAATTTTTTTAATGCCACAGATGTAACTGTGGACCATAAAATAAGGGATGTCGAGGGAGTGTGGGATAATCCTACTCGTACTGGGACGAATTACTTTACCTCTGGTTCTTTTGCCGGCAATACGATCACGTTGGGAACCCGAATCCCGAGCGATCGGGAGATTGCTTATATTTATGTGAAATACAGTAGCCTTCATCCCCATTACCTATCAAATAATTATAACATAATTGATATCCGGAACGTAGATGATATCAATCCCCCCGACACCGTTGGGTTGGATGTCAATACGGACGAATTCGGCCATGGAACCGCCATGGCAACCAATCTTCTCGCGGTCGCACCTGGCTGTACTTTCTCATTTGTAAAATGTGAGGGGAAAAAGGCCAACGATCCTAACTTCTATCACAGCTATCCACTCGCTGGCTTTATGGCTGCGGTTCAAAACCAAAATCCTGATATTATTACCTGCAGTTGGGGCGTGTTCTGTCCTACTGATCGGAAAGCGGTTACTCTTGAAGCGGTCGATGCTGTAGCAAGAGGCATTGTCGTCTTATTTGCCGCAGGCAATGAAGGGTGTGATGAGAATTCTGGAAATGCAATAATGATTACACACCCCGATTTAATCTCAGTTGGCGGTGCTTTCCCCATTGCCCCTATTGAGGGTGGAGGATTCCGGGCATCAAACTTCGCAAACAGTTATGACAGTGTTCTTTATACAAACCCTCAAAGGCATTGCCCTGATGTTGTAGGTTTGGTTGGGGAAGGCCAGCTACCGGCGGCCCTGATCATGTTGCCTACTCAACCAGGTTCCACCTTGGATGGTATGTTCAGTCAGTTCTATCAGCACTATCCTTATGGTGATAACTTACAACAAGACGATGGCTGGGTTGTCACCAGCGGCACCTCTGCCGCAACTCCACAGACGGCGGGAGCGGCTGCTTTGTTGCTCCAGCAGTACCCTTTCTTGTCTCCCATGTCTGTTAAAAATATCCTAGAGAATTCTGCGCGGGATATCGTGGGGGGAGCAAGTGCCTCTGGTGATTCTGCAGTTTCTGGCTGGGACAAGGCTACCGGTTTCGGTCTGATTGATGGTCAAGCGGCTGTCGATTATTTAGACAAAAACCAGTTCAACCCCTTTATCCGCAATGGCGTTGAAAACAAATGGAAAATACGCGTGGTAGCCGACCTCCGCCCATGGTCTAGCCCTGATATCATCGTCCGCAGCGAACAGGTCGACCCTCGACGGGATGAGTTGGGACAAACGGTAAAATACCGTTTTGACTTAAGCGACAAGGTGGAAAGCGGTCAGGACAACTATATTTACCTGCGTGTTCAAAATCGGGGTACTCTGACCGGAGATTGCACTGCTACGGTCTATTTCACGGACCGCGACATGTTTTCCAAACCAGCCGACTGGAAAAAGATAGGCCAATTGAACATTCAGAACCTGACACCAGGCGAATTCAAGGTAACCGGCCCTCTTATTTGGCCTAGCGGGTTGGTGCCTGCAAGCGGCCAATACTACATCATTGCCATTTTAGACAGTTTGGGGAGTCCCGCTCCCGATTTAACCACCTTCCACTCATCAAATGATTTCATCAAAATGGTGCGAAAAAGTAAAATTGCTGGGATAAACATTACTGTTGCAGATGTCATTCCATAGGGAGCAACTTCATGGAGCTTTTACATAGAAAGGCCTTTTGAGGCCGAGCTTCAGACGGACGGGCCTCACTCTGACCTTCAGATTAACATTAACAACTATCCGAGCACCGGCACCGTTCTGGTCAAAGTGTTAAAGTCACTAATGAATAATGCCACTTTGGATCATATGACAGTCGCTGATAAGTCGCAAATCTTTACTACGCTCAACCATAGTGGTGGAATTGGTGGGCTGAGAAGTACGAACCTGATGCCCGGGGAGGACACCAGAGTGACGATTTATTATTCTATTCCGGCGAATACACCGGCGGGGCATACTCTATAACTGCTGCCCTGCGGATCAATGACAACGACATCGACAGTTACGCGAAGACCGTGACCGTCTAATTATTCTCGGTCCGCAATAGGAGAACATCTGAAATCCACAAGTGGCTCCGACAATTGTTCCATCTGCATCGGAAGATTTCGGGTCAGTCAGCAGAGTTGTAGTAAATTAATGATGCCCCAAAATTTCTTCCTCGAAGAACCAATTGAATAATAACCACTTAAATATGAATTATTAGGCGTAAACAGAAAAAAATACTAGGAGGCTCTTTGGGTAAAATTAGAACAGTAGGAATTATCGGCGGCGGTGTGTCGGGCCTATCGGCAGGTGGTTTGCTCTCTCGGCAGGGCGTGAGGGTGAAGCTCTTCGAAGCCAATGATAAGCTTGGTGGCCTCTGTGCAACGACTAAGATAAAGGGATGCACATTTAATGATGGGGCTGTTTACCTAGGTCTTCCAGGAATCCTGGATCACGTTTTTGCGAGATTGGACCTTGACCGCCGTTCGATCCTGCCAATGCGGAAAGTAGCATCTCACGAGACGAAATTGCCTGACGGCACAGTTGTGTCTATCGGCGACAAGTTCAAAGTAAGTGTCAATAGAAGGGTTGGAAAGACGGATATAATCCAGCTGGAAAGAGAACTCGAGAATATGCGGAAGAAATGGGAACCCGTTCTCCGGCTCTTTGAAGATGACATTCTAATTCATCCGTTTTCGCATCCACGGTTGATTCCAAAATTATTGCCTCATCTCCTCAAGCTTCACGGCACAGTTGCATCAGAGATAAATACGCTCTTCAACGACAAGGCAGTTCGCGCCGCAATGGCAGGTGCGCTGTGGTATGCTGGCACGCCCCCTCAGAAGACACCGGTTTTGTTAATACTAGGGCTCATCGCCGTCCTGAGCGAGGGATTTTACTTGCCTGAGGGCGGCATGGGAAAAATACCTGAAGCACTGAGTCAGTCTTTAAGAAAGAATGGTGGCGAAATATTTCTAAACTCAAAGATTCATAAAATACTTTTGAAAAATGGACGTGTTTATGGGTTGGAAATTGAAGGACAAGGTCTGGTCGAGGTTGATGCGGTCGTATCAACCGCCAGCGGAATGGCTACCTTCAGTTCACTCCTAAGTCCTGCGGATTTACCGGGTGGAATGAGCCGAAAGCTACAAAGGGCTCCCTTGTCACCTAAGGCGCTATCGATCCAACTCGGGTTATCAAACGTGATCGCCGGATGCGGTCATTCCAATAGCATTCTTCCGATGATGAACGAGCAGTCCAAGTTCTTCATTCCGGAGAGGAACGAAGTGAAATGGTTTGTTTACTTCGTCCCAACGATAACTATCCCAGAGCTAGCCTCACGCGGTGGAAGCATCATTGAAATATTTCCTGCTATAAAACAGGGTATATCTGCTGAAAATTGGGACGAACAAAGAAAGGGGAAAGCAGTTGAATCAACACTTAAGGCGCTCTCCCGCCTTCATGCTATCGATATTGCTGTGAAAAGGGTGCTAAGTCCTAAGGATTTTCAGGTTCGTATGCATCTTTACAAGGGTGCAATCTACGGACTGTCCCCTGCGGCTGATCTCAGAGCACAGTTTCCGCACGCTTCTCAAATTCCCGGATTATATCAAGCAGGCCAGACCACCTACCCGGGGTACGGTGTAGGACCTGCAGCAATGTCTGGCATTTTTGCGGCAGAAACCCTGCTCAAGACGAAGAATATATGAATATCGCCTAACCATCGCGGAACCAAGGATTGGGATATCAGGGCCAGCCTTTCCAAAATTCGCTGTCCCACATTGATCCTTTCTGGTCTCTATGATGAGGTGACCCCGATGCAAATGGAGATTCTAAAAGATGGGATTGCTGATTCTGAACAGATCATCCTTGAGACAAGCGCACACTGCGGCATGTGGGAGGAGCCAGTCGATTTCTGGAAAGCAGTCCTGGGCTTTATCAACCGGCATGGATTTTTATAGTCGAATAATGAGTTCTCACGAAATCATATCGATTGGGTAAAGGGTAGAGTCATTAACCTTTCGATAGCGACAGGGACATAAAGATGAACAGGGGATACATGGGTAAGATTCTATGGGTGGATTTGTCTAAAGACAAGTATGAAGAAGAGGTGCTCTCAGAGAAAGTCTATGAGGACTATCTATCGGGAATGGGTTTGGCGGCATATATACTTTACAAGAACATTCCCACGGGGGCTGACCCCCTTGGGCCGGAGAACATTTTAGGTTTTGTCCCCGGACTTTTAACGGGAACAGGAAGCCTTTTTACTGGAAGGTGGATAGTAGTAGGAAAATCGCCTCTCACTGGGACATGGGGGGAGGCTAATTGCGGTGGAGACTTCTCTCCGGCGATCAAACAGTGCGGATATGATGGTATCTTTTTTAAGGGAATAAGCGAGAAACCTGTTTACCTTTATGCAGATCACGGAAAAGTGGAATTGCGAGATGCCTCCGGATTATGGGGAAAGGACACCTTTGAAACAGTGGAAATATTAACCAGAAACACGAACGGTAAAAAGCCATGCGTCGCATGCATCGGTCCCGCGGGAGAAAGGCTTTCATTGATATCGGGCATAGCCAATGATAAGGGAAGGATGGCTTCCCGTTCGGGTCTCGGGGCTGTCATGGGTTCGAAAAACCTAAAAGCTGTCGTCCTTGCCGGATCGAAAAGAGTTATACCCAACAATAGAAAGGAAATGCACAGGTTAAGTAAAAAGTGCAACGAGTGGGTCAAGTTCCTCAACATCCCCCGTTGTTCGTGGATTTCGAATTTTCTTTCGCGGATTACAAAATTCGTAGGAGTTATCATGGGATTCTCTCCCCTTCAGGTGAGAATGGATGGTGTCATCTACAAATCCCTGCTCCAGAAATGGGGAACAACGGGAACGAATTTGATTTCTATTAAAATGGGGGACTCACCCATTAAGAACTGGAATGGGAGTAGTGGAGATCTGGGGTCAAGGGGGTTGAAATCGGTCGCTCCCCATTTTCTTCACAAATCTGTCCACGTAAAATACCATTGTTATTCCTGCCCCCTGGGATGCGGAGGCTTCTGCTACAAAGGAAAAGATCCCCTCCACAGGCCCGAATATGAAACCGTTCTTGCCCTGGGAGGATTATTGTTGAATGAAGACATCGACACCATTTTCTCTATCAACGACCTTTTGAACAGGGCAGGAATGGATACGATTTCTGCCGGTGGAACGGCTGCTTTCGCCATCGAATGTTTTGAGAAAGGTATTATTACCACGGTAAATACGGGTGGGTTGGAACTGAAATGGGGGAATACCAAAGACCTCATCCAATTATTCGAACAAATGGTCACCGGGCAAGGATTTGGAGCCCGTCTCGCAAATGGTTCAAAGATTGCCGCTGTGAATCTTGGGAAGAACTCCATTCAGTATGCAATGCAGGCGGGAGGACAAGAACTGCCTATGCATGATGGAAGAAGGGACCCGGGATTTGCGCTTCACGGCACTGTGGAGGCTGCACCGGGAAGGCATTCAATGGGCTCCCAGCTATATTATGAAATGTTCGGGTTATGGAAAAAAGTCAAATGCCTTCCTAAAGTCAAGTTCTTTTACCTGAAAAATTCCAGATATACGGCGAACAAAGAAAAGGCGGCATGGGCAGCAGCATGTAGTTGCTACACCCAGCTTTTCAATAGCGCGGGACTTTGCATGTTCGGAGCTTTTCTGGGTGCCAAGAGGCTCAACTTTTTTGAATGGCTCAACGCTGCAACCGCTTGGGGAAAGACGCCGGAGGAATACATGGAGATAGGAAAACGCATCCAGACCCTTAAGCAGCTTTTCAATTTTAAGCATGGTATTGATCCAATGGAATTAAAGGCGAGCGAAAGGGCAATCGGAAATCCTCCTCTTGCAGAAGGGCCTAATGAAGGAAGGAAGGTACCCCTTGACCAGATGATGAAGGATTATTGGGCAGAGATGGGTTGGGACCCTCAGACAGGTGAACCAACTTGGGCCACCCTAAAGGAATTGGAAATCTTAGAACTCGTGGAGATGCAGTGTGGGGTCTGGGAAAAAATTTCTCCCCAACAAGGCGCTTTGCATTCGACGGGAAACCGGGCTAAACCTACAGCGGGATCGAAACCGGTTTTTGATAAGGAAGTCTGTGTCTCGTGCAATATGTGCATTCAGGTTTGTCCGGTGAGTTGCCTTTCCCTTTCCGAGTCAAACACAAAAGGCCTTCACAGGATTCCTTATATGGAAAATCCTGCGTTGTGCATCGCCTGCGGCTTTTGCGCTGAGGATTGCCCGGTGGATGCCATCAGGATGGAGGTTGTCCTTTCTTCGAAAGAAAGAAGTTAAAGGGAGTCTCAAAAAGGAGGTGTCATCCATGAAAAAGTTGGCGATTTCAGGAAAAGAATATTATTATGCTCTCTCGTCTGTCAATGGTGTAAATCCTCTCAGTTATTTGTGTTCCTCTCTAATTAGGGCAAAAGAAAAAAGATTTATGAAATGCGCACAAACCCTGCCTCTAGTTATTTTTTCGATTATCATTTTTGGATGTGCTACGATTGACAAGGCAGGAAATCAATATGGTGAACTTGAAGTCAGCATTCCGAATCTAAGATCGACCGTTAATGATCTTACAAGACTTGGGCCAAATCGTAACTACCTTGACACGGAAGCACTGAATTCGGTGGTATCATATCTTGGGAAGCGTTTCTCTGCGTATGGGTTAAGGAGTGAAGTACAAACATTCAAAGTCGACGGAAGAGAATATTCAAACCTCATTGCGACACTGAATGCAGATGGGCCCACCCGGATAATTGTGGGAGCCCATTATGATGTTTATGACGACCAGCCAGGGGCCGATGATAATGCTAGTGGTGTGGCAGCGCTTTTAGAAGTCGCGCGACTTATGAATTCCTATGCGGCACAGTCAAACTATCGTTTTGACTTTGTTGCATATACATTGGAGGAACCTCCATATTTCGACAGTGAGAACATGGGTAGCTACATCCATGCGAAGTCCATGTCTGACCAGCGAATTAAGGTTCGAGCAATGATCTCTCTGGAAATGCTAGGCTATTTCACGGACAAAGAAAATTCCCAAAAATATCCCTTTCCATTGAAGTATTTCTATCCAAAGAAAGGCAATTTTATCGCCGTAGTCGGCAATTGCAAAAGTAAACGCCTCGTTAAAAATCTAAAAAGGAGTTTAAGCAAGACATCACTTCCTGTAAGTAGTCTGAGCGCCCCAAAATCGTTAATTACAGGTGTGGGCTATTCAGATCATAGCAGTTACTGGAAGTTCGGTTACAAGGCAGTGATGGTCACAGATACATCTTCCTATCGAAACCCTAATTACCACAAGGCGACTGACACGATTGAAACTCTGGATTTTGAAAAAATGAAAGAAGTTGTCAAAGGTATCGTGTGGGCTCTTATGAATTTGGACTGATTTCTAACATTGCTCTTGAACATCGACATGAAATAGCCTAGCGGCTTTTTCACCCTGGTTAAGAGACCGTTAGACCAAATTAATGAATAATCATGAAACTTAATGGGGCCTTAATCGGGGTGGGGTCGGTGCTGCGGTTGGTGGATACCTTCCGTGGCGTTACGACAATTGTTTATACGCCGGATTTGGGGTGGGCGCGGGTGGCTTGGTTGGAGAGGTTACCGACTGGTTTTATAGGATATGGGTAATTGGTGCCTGGTCTTGGATATGGGTAATTGGTGCCTGGTCTTGAAACTTGACAGAAGATCTAATTGAAGTGTGGAGCAAACACAAAGTATAGCAGATAGCATGTAGCAGTAAGCAGAAAGCAAGGATCATCAAACGATAAATTGATAGCGAATGGCGAATAGCCAATAGCAAAGAGCCACGGATGAGTAAATGCAGGATCAGGTCTTCAGTGTTAGTGAAATGCTTCTTGACGACTTACTGTCAAAAAGTATTGCGGTTTACGGACACGCCTGCGTGCCGAAACATCTGCTGCACGAAGCATTTCAGCGAAAGTAGGCACTTCGGCGTCCAGGCACGCGACACAGACACAGGCATGTTATTTTCTTAGGTAATCTGGTGGAAAAGGTGAGCGCTAAGAAAATAGACTTGCCCCAAAGAGTGATTTTTCCCTTCGATACGCTCTTTCAAATGGTCATTGATAATTCTTGTTGAAGTTTTCATTCAAAATTAGTAAACTCTTTCTTATCGAATCATAGGTTTTAAACCTACCTTCCCAATAACCTCAACTTTTCGGAGTTGGGCATGAAACGGGAAACCCCAAAGGTGTCTCTATAAAGCCTCAAGGGAATTTTATATTCTTTTGGGGCTTTTTTATTTTTTCATTCCTTTTCCGAGAAATTTCATAACCATTTGGCTTGTTTGAGAAAATGCAACCACTCACTTCTCAAGGCTTATGAAAAATGAAATGCCCGAAATGCCGGACAGACAATAAAGAGGGTGCCAATTTCTGCATAGAATGTGGGTATAAATTTGAGCTGAAATGCCCTCAATGCGGTCACCCGTTACCGCGGGTGGCGAAGTTTTGTGAAGGGTGCGGGTATCCATTATCCCAGCTCAAAGAGTTCCCTTCGATCGATTACTCCAGGCCCCAATCCTACACTCCTAAATTCCTGGCGGATAAGATCATGAGCGACCGCAGATTGATCGAGGGGGAAAGGAAGCTGGTGACGGTGCTCTTTGCGGATGTGGCCAACTACACCTCGATGGCTGAGAAGCTCGACCCTGAGGAAGTGCGCCAGATGGTGGATGGATGCTTTCACATCCTGATGGATGAGATTCATCAATGGGAAGGAACCATTACTCAATTCACGGGGGACGGAGCCATGGCACTCTTCGGGGCACCCATTGCTCATGAAGACCATGCTCAGCGGGCCTGCTATGCTGCCCTATCGATTCAGAAAGCCATGGTGGCGTATGGCGAAAAAGTAAGGAAGGAGCGGGGGCTGGATTTCAAAATGCGCATTGGACTCAACTCAGGCCCGGTGGTGGTCGGCTCCATCGGAGATGATCTGCGGATGGATTACACCGCGATTGGTGATACGACCAACTCCGCAGCCCGTGTTGAACAAGCGGCAAAGCCTGGAGAAGTTTGGATGAGCCAGGAAACCCGGAATATCATTCGGGGATATTTTAAGGAAGAATCGGTAGGGGAGATACCTTTAAAAGGCAAGGCT
>Ga0102851_10001841_pt1 | contig 12462 bp, 8 predicted proteins | sample Mud3Dept3metaG_FD_79558 | JGI IMG/M metagenome (GOLD analysis project Ga0102851, IMG submission 79558) | Freshwater wetland microbial communities from Ohio, USA, analyzing the effect of biotic and abiotic controls - Mud 3 Core 4 Depth 3... | ecosystem: Environmental > Aquatic > Freshwater >... | reverse complement strand
TGCTGCAGGGCAGTACCTGCAATCCGGCGTTCGCCGGCACCGCGCTCGCGTCGTTCTACAACCCGTCGAAACTCGGCTGCAAGAACGACGGCTACGTGACCAACAATGCCTGGGGCTACCGCCTGCGCGTCTCCGCCGACTACCTGAATACCTTCAATTCAGGCGTCACGGTGACCCCGAGTCTGTTCTGGTCGCAAGACGTCGAGGGTGTCTCGATGGACCCGGCGTTCATCGAGGATCGCCAGGTGCTCGGCCTCGGCGTCAAGTTCACCTACAACAAGAAGTACGTCCTCGACCTGAACTGGGTTGACTACGCCGACAGCGGCTACGATCCGCTCCAGGATCGCGACTACTACTCGGCCGCCATCAGCGTGACGTTCTGATTCGAATCCGGGAGAAATTTCAGATGAAGACGATGACCAAGATTCTCGCTTCCGCCGTCGCGGCGGCCCTGCTTGGGGTCGCGGCGCCTGCGTCCGCGAAGCTGACCGATGCGGAGGCTGCTCGCCTCGGTGCCGACCTGACGCCGATGGGCGCGGAAAAGGCCGGCAACAAGGACGGCACCATTCCCGAGTGGACGGGCGGCCTGTGCAGTCCGCCGTCCGGCTGGACGCCGGCGCAGGGCTACATCGACCCGTTCGCGAGCGACAAAGTGCTGTTCACCATCACCAAGGCGAACGCGGCGCAGTACAAGGACAAGCTGTCGGAAGGGCAGCTGGCGATGCTGAACAAGTACGACAACTTCAAGATGAACGTGTACCAGACGCGGCGCACGGCCTGCCTGCCGCAGGAGGCCTACGACCTCATCAAGTCGCAGTCCACCAAGGTGGAACTGCAGGGCTTCGGCTACACGGGTGGGTTCTCGTACGCACCGTTCCCGATCCCGAAGACCGGGGTCGAGCCGATGTGGAACCACAACATGAAGTACGTCGGCGGTGCGGTCAGGCGCCAGTACAACCAGTTCCCGGTGCGCGGCAACGGCGACTCCTACAAGATCACCACCGAAGAGCGGCGCGTGTTTTTCAAGAACCTGGACACCGCGCCCGACAACCTGGCCGGCGTCTACACGGCGCGCTTCCTCGCGCCGGCGACGCTCGAAGGCACGGTGTTCCTGGTGCACGAGCCGATCGACCAGGTCAAGCAGTCGCGCTCGGCCTGGATCTACAACGCCGGCCAGCGCCGCGTGCGCCGCGCGCCCGACCTCGCCTACGACAACATCAACGACGGCACCGAGGGTCTGCGCACCACGGACAATTTCGACGCCTACAACGGCGCACCCGACCGCTACGACTGGAAGCTCGTCGGCAAGAAGGAGATGTACATCCCGTACAACTCCTACAAGCTGGCCGACAAGAAGCTCAAGTACAAGGAGGACATCATCCGCAAGAACACGGTCAACTCGGACCTGATGCGCTACGAGCTGCACCGCGTGTGGGTGGTGGAGGCCAACCTCAAGGCCGGCAGCAAGCACATCTACGGCAAGCGGATGTTCTACCTCGACGAGGACACCTGGAACGTGGTGATGGACGACAACTACGACACGCGCAAGCAGCTGTGGCGTGCGAACCTCCATCCGATGATCCAGTACTACGACGCGAAGTTGCCGTGGCACCGGGCCAACATCTGGCACGACCTCACGAACGGTGCCTACCTGCTGGCAGGCCTCGACAACGAGATCAAGACGCCGTGGTCGTTCGGCGAGAAGGCGAGCTGGGCCGAGTTCCAGCCCGACGCCCTGCGCCGCGCCGGTACGAAGTAAGAGCATGAGGTCCTGACCTAGTCTCGAATGTCGTCAAGACGCCCCGCCCCGGGTCCCGAGTGGACCCGGGGCGAGGGTGCCAGAAGGGAAGGCGGGCGCAACGCGCCCGCGGGCGGCGGGGAGTCTCTCCATGAAGTACTGGATAAAAGTGGCGTGCCTCGCGATGGGCGCGGGGCTGGCGTTCGGCTCCCTGGCCCAGGGCACCGGTCCGGCCCGTGCCGAGACGGTCGTCGAGGTCCGGTCCGACCGCATCTACCTGCTGCAGGTGGCCCGGGCCGGTGATCGTCTCGTGGCCGTGGGCGAGCGCGGCTTCGCGATGCTCTCGGACGACGGCGGGAAGTCGTGGCGAGCGGTCGTCACCCCGGTCAACCGGACGCTCACCGGCGTTGCGTTCGAGACGGAGAAGCTCGGCGTGGCCGTGGGTCACGGTGGATCGCTCGTGCGCACCGAGGACGGCGGCGACACCTGGACCGCCATCGACGTCGAGAACGACGCCGGCTCGGATTCGCTGCTCGGCGTGACGAGCTTCGGAGGCGGTCGCTTCGCCGCCTACGGTGCCTTCGGGATGTACCTGGATTCTTCCGACGGGGGCGCGACGTGGCAGCGTCGCCAGGTGATCTCCGAGGAATTCGAGAACCACATCTCCCAGGTGCTGCCGTTCAACGGCGCGCTCTGGATGGTGGCCGAGTACGGGACGCTGGCGCGATCCGAGGACGGTGGCGCGACGTGGATCGAGGTCGTGTCGCCGTACCACGGCTCGTTCTTCGGCGCCATCGACGCCGGCGGCGGCGTGCTGGTGATCTTCGGTATGCGCGGTACCGTCTTCCGGACTGCCGACGGTGGCCTCACCTGGCAGAAGATCGAGACCGGGACGACCACCGCGTTCAATGGCGGCTCGCGACTGTCCGACGGGCGGATCCTGCTGGTCGGAAACTCAGGCGTCGTGGCGGAGAGCACCGACAACGGCGCGACATTCACCCTGAAGTGGTCGCCGGTGGGCCGGGGCTTCTCGGCTGTTGCGGAGGTCGCCGGCGGCGGCATCGTGGTCGTCGGGGAGAGCGGCGCCGGTTCGCTCGACCTGTCTGCATTGACGACCCGGTAAGCAGCGGAACACGTGAGATAGAACCATGGCCAACGAACCGAAAGCCCTTGCCGGCCACGACGCCGAAATCGAACGGCAGGAGTTCCGCAGCGACTGGATCGGAAAGGTCTCGTACTGGATCTTCCACCACCGGCGCTGGCTGCTGATCCTCTTCACGCTGCTCACCATCCTGCTCGGCGTGATGGCGAGCCAGCTGCGGGTGCAGGCCGGGTTCACCAAGATGATCCCGCTCAACCACCCCTACATGTCGACCTTCCTGCAGTACCAGCAGGACTTCGGCGGCGCCAACAAGGTGCTCGTGGTCCTGAAGACGCAGAAGGGCGACATCTTCGAGAAAGAGTTCATGGAGACGCTCCGCCAGGTGACGGAGGAGGTCTTCTACCTGAAGGGCGTCGAGCGCAGCTCGGTGACGTCGCTGTTCACCCCGAACGTGCGGTACAACGAGGTCGTCGAGGACGGGTTCCGCGGCGGCAACATCATTTCCGCCGACTTCGCCGGCACGCCGGAGCAACTGAACCTGGTGCGGGACAACCTGTTGAAGTCGGACTGGGTCGGACGAATCGTCGCCAACGACCAGTCGGCCGCCATGGTGGTGGCCACCTTGCAGGAGAACGACCCCGAGACCGGCCTGCGCCTCGACCTCCAGGAGGTCGCCCGGGCACTGGAGGAGATCCGGGGCAAGTACGAAAAGGAAGGCAACACGGTTCACATCATCGGCTTCGCGAAGGCGATGGGCGACATCGCGGACGGCGCAGCCGGCGTGCTGGTCTTCTTCGGCGTGGCGTTCGTCATCACCGCCATCCTGCTCTACTGGTACTCCGGCTCGCTGATGCTCACCTCGCTCGCGCTCATCTGCGCGATCGTGCCGGTGATCTGGCTGCTTGGCCTGCTGCCGGTCTTCGGCCTCGGCCTCGACCCGATGTCGATCCTCGTGCCGTTCCTGATCTTCTCGATCGCGGTCTCGCACGCGGTGCAGATGACCAATGCCTGGAAGCTCGAGACGCTGCACGGCGCCGACGGCGTCGCGGCATCCACGCACTCCTTCCAGAAGCTGTTCATCCCGGGCGCGACGGCGCTCCTTGCGAATGCGTTCGGATTCATGGTGATCGCGTTCGTCGACATCGAGATCGTGCGCGAGCTCGCCTACACGGCGACCATCGGCGTCACGGTGATGATCATCACCAACAAGATGCTGCTGCCGATCCTGCTCTCCTACTACAAGTTCTCGCCGGAGCAGGCCTCGAAGCTCGCGGGCAAGGAAACCGCCGGCGACTGGCTCTGGGAGCGGCTCGGTCCCCTGGCGGACCGTCGCTCGGCGTGGATCGTCCTGGTGGTCGGCCTTGCGCTGCTGGGCTTCGGCATTTCGCAGGCGATGCACCGGCACATCGGCGACCTCGGCACTGGCGTGCCGGAGCTCAAGCCCGATGCGCGCTACAACCAGGACGTCGAGATGATCGTGAGCCACTTCGCGATCGGCGTGGACAACCTGCAGATCATCGCCGAGGCGAAGGCCGAGACCGAGGACGACTCGCCCTGCGTGGACCGCGAGGTCATGGAGCGTGTCGAGGACTTCGAATTCCAAATGCGCCAGGTCGACGGCGTGGCGACGGTGCGCAGCCTCTCCGGGTTCGTCAAGTCGATGACCCAGTCATTCGCGGAGACGTTCTCGCGCTGGCGGATGCTGCCCGAGTCCCGGGCGCAGATCGCGCAGGGCGTGGGCTACGCCACGCGACTGGGCAACGAGTTCATGAACTCGCGCTGCACGGCCATGCCGATCAACGTCTACACCGTCGATCACCAGGCCCAGACCATCGCGCACATCGTCGACCGCATCCACGCCTTCAAGGCGGGCGGCGGCGACACCGAGAAGGTCACGTTCCGGCTCGCGAGCGGCAACGTGGGCGTCATGGCGGCGACCAACGAGGCGGTGCACGCGGCGGACAAGTGGGTCAACCTCGCGCTGTTCATCTCGGTCGGCTTCCTCTGCCTGCTGACGTTCCGCTCCCTGCGGCTGACGCTGTGCGTCATCCTGCCGCTGGCACTCGTCACCGTGCTGTGCAACGCCGTCATGGCGATGCTGGACATCGGCCTCAAGGTGAACACGCTGCCGGTCGTCGCCCTGGGCGTGGGCGTGGGCGTGGACTACGGTATCTACCTGTTCGAGCGCATCAAGCACGAGATGCAGCACGGCGGGCTCTCGCTCAAGGACGCGTACGTCGAGGCGCTCAAGCAGCGCGGCACGGCGTCGCTGTTCACCGCCGTCACCATGACGATCTCGGTCGGGACCTGGTACTTCTCGGCACTGAAGTTCCAGGCGGACATGGGCATCCTGCTGGCCTTCATGTTCCTCGTGAACGTGTTCGGTGCGATCCTGCTGGCGCCGGCGATTGCGGCCTACCTGGTGAAGCCCGGTACGGCAGCGCAGACGTCGACCGCAGCCTCCAAGGCCTGACCGCGGGGTCGGGTCAGGCGCTGGACAGACTCAGCGCCTGCGGCGGGGTGGCCCGCGCAGGCGCCTCGTCGAGCAATTCGGGCAGGGCTTCGGGGATCAGCGTCGGCGCGACTGGACCGCGCTCTCGATCCGCTCGATGAAGCTGCGTTCGCCGCCGCTGATCAGCTCGCCGCCGACTCCGAAGAGGTCGCCCTCGCGGGCCGCGCCGGCCACGCGGTTCGCGGTCGACAGGACGAATTCGGCGTAATGCAACAGGTCTTCGGGGCTGCCGTGGGCATCCAGCGCATCGAGCGCGTGGTGCATGGACTCGAGCGCTTTCTCCTGAAGGCTCGTCGGCGTGCGATGGACTTCCTTGAGCGTGTAGTACCAGGAGCGGACTTCGTCCTGTGCCCGCATGATGTGAACGCTGTCGGCGATGTCGCGCACCAGGGGATGCGTGCTGTGCATGGCGTCGACGATCGCCTGCAGGCCGGCGCTGCGCTCGAGCATCTCGTCGAAGGGGCTTCCGCCCGTGGCGGACACTGCGACGACCACGTGGTGAGGCGTGTTGCGCACGGCGCGCCACTGAATGACTGTCAGCTTATCCCGGGTCAACATGTTCGAATCCTCCCCCGCTCGGTCATCATTCGTCCTTGCGTCGGGCTCGACGCGTCCCGACTCGGCGGGCATCGATGATACTACCGTTCGCTCGCAGGGGTGAAATGAAGGATCCGCTGGCCCGACCGTTGACCTTGCCCTGCGGCGCCACGCTGCCGAACCGCCTGTGCAAGGCCGCGATGACCGAGGGCCTTGCCGACCCGCTGCTGCGCGCAACCGCTCGGCACGAACGCCTCTATCGCACCTGGAGCGAGGGCGGGGCGGGGCTGCTGCTCACGGGCAACGTGCAGATCGATCGCACCGACCTCGAGCGGCCCGGCAACGTCGCGATCGACATTTCCGAGCCCCGCACCGTAACCCGCGATGCGCGCGACCGACTCGCCCGCTGGGCCAGCGCGGGCACCGCGCAAGGCAACCACCTGTGGATGCAGATCTCGCACGGTGGTCGCCAGAGTCCGTGGTACGTCACGCGTCGTCCGCTGGCACCGTCCGCGGTAAGGCTGAAGCTTCTCGGCAATTACGCCCGTCCGCGGGCGATCAGCGAGCGGGAGATCCACGATTTCATCCGCCGCTTTGCGGCGGCCGCGAAGATCGCCCGCGAGACCGGCTTCACCGGCGTGCAGGTGCACGGTGCGCACGGCTACCTCCTGAGCTCGTTCCTCTCACCCGTGACCAACCGACGCAGCGACGACTGGGGTGGGTCGCTGGCGAACCGGGCGCGCTTCCTGCTCGAGGTCGTGCGCGCAGTCCGCGCGTCGGTGGGGCGCGACTTCCCGGTGTCCGTCAAGCTCAACTCTGACGACTTCCGCAAGGGCGGCTTCACGAATGCCGAGTGCCTCGAGGTCGTGCGCTGGCTCAACGACGAGTCGATCGACCTGCTGGAGATCTCCGGCGGCACCTATGAGCAACCGCGCCTGCTCGGAGCCGAAGGACGCGCCGAGGATGCCGTGCCCCTGCGGCCGAGCACGCTCGCGCGCGAGGCTTATTTTCTCGACTACGCGACGGCGATTCGCCAGGTGGCGCGCATGCCCGTGATGGTGACGGGCGGGTTTCGCAGCCGCACCGCGATGGAGGCAGCGCTCGCGAGCGGGGATTGCGACGTGATCGGCCTCGGCCGGCCGCTGTGCTGGAAGCCCGATTTCCCGCGGCAGTTGCTGGCGGGCGAGACGGACGGGATCGAGCGCATCGAGGACCGACTCCGGTTCGCCGGGCGCGGCTGGCGCTCGCCCACGAGTGCGCTCATGCCGGCGCGGATCCTCAACGTGTTCGCCGCCCAGGCCTGGTACTACTGCCAGATCTTTCGCCTCGCCGATGGAAGGCCGGCCGAGCCCAATCGCGGCTTGCTGCCCGCGCTCGTCGAGTACGTCGGCGATGAACTCGCTGCGGCGCGGCGCATGCACCGCGCGTTCGACGACTGACCTCGGTGCCGCGGCCGCTTCGCAGCGCGGCGCGCACCGATGAGGTTTTTTAATTTCGCCGGAACCAGTCGAGCGCGAGGTCCGCGACGCGATCCGGTCGCTCGAGCGGCAGCCAGTGCCCTGCGCCGTCGATGCGCTCGTAGGCCCAGGGCGCGGCCATGCGACGCGACGACCGTGCCATCTGCTCCTCGGCGAGGCAGTGATCCTCGCTGCTCCAGAGGCCGAGCATGGGCACGCGGCACGGCGGCCATGAGCGCGTGAGGACGGGCCCTAAGTTGGCGCGATACCAGTTGAGGCCGGCCGTGAGTCGCCCCGGGCGTGCGAGGTCCCGGAGGCACGACTCAGGATCGGGGTGCTGCCGCAACCAGTGTCGCAGCCGCGCCCAGTCGCGCGCGACCAGCCATCGCTCGGCGAGTCCCGTAAACTGCCAGCCGAGCGTGTACAGGCCCTTGATCTTCTGCTCGAGGCCCGCGATTGCGTATTCGCGCGGGTGGCCGACCGAGATCGCGACGGCCGAGCGCAGGCGCTGCGGGTGTGTCATCGCGAGGCACCACGTCACGACCGCGCCCCAGTCGTGCCCGACGACGTGCACGGGCTCGGCAACGCCGAGCGCAGGCAGCAGCGCCGCCACGTCCGCGACGAGCCGGTCGATGCCGTAGTCCCGACGGCCGGGCGGGGCGTCGGACTCGCCGAATCCGCGCTGGTCGACCGCGACGACGCGATACCCCGCCACCACGAGCCGCGGCGCCACGCCTCGCCAGAGCTGCAGCGAGTCGGGGAAGCCGTGCAGCAGGAGCACGACCGGACCTTCGCCCGCCTGCACCCCGTTGAACCGGATTCCGCCCAGCCGCAGTGAGAATGCCTGTCCGTAACTCATCCCGCTTCCAGCCCAGTGGTTGCCCAAGCCTGACCGCCGATGCAGGATAACCGGCCGACAACACCGCCCGCAGGGGTGGAGGGGAAGACTTGAAGAAGAGCCGCCTGCTCGTCGCAGCCACACTATCGGCGACCCTGGCCGCCTGCGCCACCAGCCCCACCGGCCGCAAGCAGTTGATGCTGGTCTCCGAACAGCAGGCAATCAGCGCCTCGCGGCAGGCCTACGTCCAGGAAATGGGCAAGTACCGCCAGGCCGGCAAGCTGGTCGATGAGCCCAAGCTGCTGCGGCGGGTGGAGGTGATTACGGGGCGGCTGGTCGCGCAGGCCGTGAAGATGCGCCCGGACAGCGCGCGGTGGGACTGGAGTGTCGCGATCATCGACGATCCGAAGGCCGTCAACGCCTGGCGCATGGCCGGCGGACGCATGGCGCTGTACACCGGCCTGCTCAGGCAGGTGGATCCGACCGATGACGAGCTTGCGCAGGTCATGGCGCACGAGATCGCGCATGCGCTCGCCAATCACTCCGCCGAGCGCATGTCGGTCGCGATGGCGAGCCAGGCCGGTTACGACCCGCGCGCCGCCGCGACGCTCTGGCAGAAGATGGGCGCGGTCGGCGGCGGGAAGGCACCCCCCGCCTTCCTCAGCACCCATCCGAGCGACCAGCAGCGGCAGCAGCGACTCGGCGCGCTGGCGTCGAAGATGATGCCCTACTACCAGGCGCCCGGTACCCGGCCGACGCACCCGGTGCGCGTCGGCGCCGGGGCCGCCTGATGAAGGAAAAGCCCACGCCGCCCGTCGCGGCGATGAAGCCGCAGGAGGTGCGGTCGCGGCACGGCATCCGCGTCGACGAGTACTACTGGCTGCGCGACGATGCGCGCCAGGATTCCGGGGTGCTCGCACACCTCGCCGCGGAGAACGCCTACAAGGACGCGATGCTCGCGTCGCTGCGCCCGCTCGAGGAGAAGCTCTTCGCCGAGATCGTCGGGCGCATCAAGCAGGACGACGTCACGGTGCCCTATCTCGATCGCGGCCACTGGTACTACCGGCGCTACGAGGCGGGCGACGAGTACCCCGTGTACGCCCGCAAGGCGGGCTCGCTCGAGGCGCCCGAGCAGGTGCTGCTCGACCTCGACGAGCTCGCGCGCGGCCGGGACTACTACGACGTGGCCGAGTTCGAGGTGAGCCCCGACAACCGCCTGCTCGCCTACGCGGAGGACACGGTCGGCCGGCGCCAGTACACGCTGCGCTTCAAGGATCTCGAGACCGGCCGGACCCTGCCCGACGCACTCGCGAACGTCGAGGCCGCGGTGGCGTGGGCCGCGGACAGCCGCAGCGTGCTCTACATCGAGAAGGATCCGCAGACCCTGCTCGGGAACCGGGTGCGCAGGCACGTGCTCGGCACGGATCCGGCGACCGATCCGCTCGTATACGAGGAGACCGACGAGAGCTTTTACGTGGACGTGGGCACGACCAAGGACGGACGCTACCTCTACATCCATTCGCAGAGCACCCTCTCGAGCGAGCAGCGCTACGCGGACGCCGCCGACCCGGCGCTCGAGTTCCGCGTCATCAGCCCGCGCGAGCGTGACCACGAGTACCAGGCCGATCACTTCGACGGCCGCTGGATCATCCGCACCAACTGGCAGGCGCCCAACTTCCGGCTGATGGAGTCGCCAGTGGGAGACTCGCTCGATCGCTCGACGTGGCGCGAGCTCGTCGCCCACGGCGACGAGGCCTTCGTGCACGACTTCAGCGTGTTCCGCGACTTCCTCGCGATCGAGGAGCGCTCGGGCGGCCTGCGCAGGCTGCGCATCCGGCCCTGGAACGGCGGCCGCGAATTCCACATCGCTTCCGACGAGCCCGCCTACCGCGCTGCGCTGGGCGACAACGAGGAAATCGGCGTCCCGTTCGTCCGCTACACCTACACCTCGCTCACCACCCCCACGACGACCTACGACTACGACGTGCGGACAGGCGAGCGCACGCTGCTCAAGCAGGAGCCCGTGCTCGGCGGCTTCGACGCCACGCGCTACGCCACGGAATACCTGTGGGCGCCGGCACGCGACGGCGCGGAAATCCCGGTCGCCGTCGTGTACCGCAAGGGTTTCCGCCGGGACGGCAGCGCACCGCTGCTGCAGTACGGCTACGGGTCCTACGGCCTGTCCAGCGACCCCGTGTTCGGCACGCCCCAGCTGTCGCTGCTCGACCGCGGCTTCGTGTATGCGATCGCGCAGGTGCGCGGCGGGCAGGAACGCGGCCGTCGCTGGTACGACGCCGGCCGGCTGCTCCAGAAGCACAACAGCTTCAACGACTTCATCGACGTGACGCGCTTCCTGGTGCGGGAGGGCTACGCGGACCCGACGCGCGTGTTCGCGCGCGGCGGCAGTGCCGGCGGGCTGCTGATGGGCGCCATCGTCAATCTCGCGCCCGCGGACTACAAGGCGATCGTCGCGCACGTGCCCTTCGTGGACGTGGTCACGACCATGCTCGACGAGAGCCTCCCGCTGACGACCAACGAATACGACGAGTGGGGCAACCCGAACGAGAAGACCTTCTACGAGTACATGCTCTCGTACTCCCCCTACGACAACGTCGCGCGGCAGGCCTACCCGGCAATGCTGGTCACGACCGGCCTCTGGGACAGCCAGGTGCAGTACTTCGAGCCGGCGAAATGGGTGGCGCGCCTGCGGCGGCTCAAGACCGACGACCGGCCCGTCCTGCTGCGCGTGAACATGGAGGCGGGACACGGCGGCAAGTCGGGGCGCTTCCAGCGCTACCGCGAGTACGCGGAGGAGTACGCGTTCCTGCTGGACCAGGCCGGGATCGCGGAATAGAGCCCCCGCCCAGACCCTCCCCCGCGCCAGCGGGAGAGGGTGGCCGTCAGGCCGGGTGAGGGATACTCAGCCTCTGCTCATTTCGACTTGCCCGCGGCGGGCGTGGCCGCCGCAGGCACCGGGAAGCCGCGCTTGCGCATCAGGGCGTCGATGCCCGCGTCCCGGCCGCGGAACGCGCGATAGCCGTCGGCCGGGTCGATGGTGTTGCCGACCGAGAACACGTGGTCGCGCAGGCGCTTCGCCACGGCCTTGTCCCAGGGGCCGCCGGCCTCGGTGAAGGCCTCCCAGGCGTCGGCCGTCAGCGTGTCCGACCACAGGTAGCTGTAGTAGCCCGCCGAGTAGCCGTCGCCCGAGAACACGTGCATGAACTGCGGCGTCCGGTGGCGCATTACGATCTCCGTGGGCATGCCGAGCGCGGTGAGCGTCTCCCGCTCGAACTTGTCGGCGTCGATCGGCTGCGCGCCCGCCAGGTGCATCTTCATGTCGATCAGCGCGCTCGACAGGTACTCGACGGTGTCGAAGCCCTGGTTGAACGTGTCCGCCCGCTTGATCTTCTCGACCAGCTCCTTGGGGATCGGCTTGCCGGTCTGGTAGTGCAGGGCGTAGCGGTCGAGGATCTCGGGCGTCGCCAGCCAGTGCTCGAGCACCTGCGACGGGAACTCGACGTAGTCGCGCGCGACGCGCGTGCCGGCGACCGACGGGTAGTTCACGTTCGAGCTCAGGCCGTGCAGCGCGTGGCCGAACTCGTGGAACAGCGTCTCGGCGTCCTTCCAGCTGATGAGCACCGGCTCGCCGGGCTTGCCCTTAACGAAGTTCGAGTTGTTCGAGACGATAGTCTTCACCTCGCCGTCGAAGCGTTCCTGCGGCCGGTAGGCGTTCATCCACGCGCCGGAGCGCTTGCCCTTGCGCGCGTAGGGGTCGAAGTACCACAGGCCCACCAGCTTGCCCGCCGGGTCGTTCACCTCCCAGACGCGCACGTCGGGGTGGTAGACGGACACCTTGGCCGGATCCACCGGCTTGAAGTGGAAGCCGAACAGTTCCTTCGCCATGTAGAACATGCCCTCGCGCAGGTTCTCGAGCTGCATGTAGGGCGTGATCTGGGTCTCGTCGAGGTCGTACTTGTCCTTGCGGACTTTCTCCGCGTAGTAGCGGTAGTCCCAGGGTTCGATCCTGATGCCGGCGCCTTCCTTGTCGGCGATCGCCTGCATGTCGGCCACTTCCTCGCGGACGCGCGCGACGGCCGGGGTCCAGACCGCCTCCATCAGCTCCATGGCGCGCTCGGGATTCTTCGCCATGGCGTTCTCGAGGCGCCAGTGCGCGTGGGTCTCGTAGCCCAGCAGCTTGGCGCGCTGGGCACGAAGCGCGAGGATCTCGCCGATGATGGCGTTGTTGTCGGTGGCTCCGCCGTTGTCGCCGCGGTTGAC
>Ga0102851_10001840_pt1 | contig 12464 bp, 12 predicted proteins | sample Mud3Dept3metaG_FD_79558 | JGI IMG/M metagenome (GOLD analysis project Ga0102851, IMG submission 79558) | Freshwater wetland microbial communities from Ohio, USA, analyzing the effect of biotic and abiotic controls - Mud 3 Core 4 Depth 3... | ecosystem: Environmental > Aquatic > Freshwater >... | reverse complement strand
TCCCCTGTTTTCAGTGTAATGCCCAAGAGCTCCAGAAACGGCACTGATTAATACATCGTTCACAGTACTATTGAATGTTTTACCAATATATTTCACATCAGCAAGCTCAATCGGTTCAGACCAGGCAACGCATTTCTCTATCCCCAGAGAGCCCTTGAAAACCGTCGGTGGATCAGGCAAACGCAATGCCAGTCGACTTGCAGAAGCAGCCAAATCAATGACCTGGAGAGTGCGATAACGGGCATGAGAAGGATCGCAGATGATCTTCTTACCTTCTTCCCAAAGACTCTGGCTACTCCATTTGACTTCATTAAGAACAGAGGATTTGAGCGTTTTGCCGGGCGCGGTGGGAGATTGATTGGCATATTGAGCTGTATTTTCGAAATGGTCATTTATTGAGATATTGGGGACCGTCGTCGTCATAGAGAGAAGCAATTGCAACAAGGAAATTCCATCTCCAATGCTGTGATGAAGGCGAGCAATTAATGCACCCCCGTTTCCGTAATTTTCGACAAGGTAGAATTGCCAAAGCGGGCGCGTGTAATCAAATCCTTTGCTCATTAACCCACTTATCAGATTCTGAAGAGTTTCTTGATCTGCAGGTGAAGGTAATTTGAGGCGTTCCAGATGCGCATCGAGGTCAAAATTGGGATCATCCTCCCAATAAGGTCGCATAAAAGGGGGCTCAGGCGGTACCAGGCGCTGGCGAAAACGTGTGAAGCGCAAAAAGAACTGCTCAATGAGGGCTTTAAGACGCTCATAATCCAATGGCTCGTCAAAGGTCATCAGGCCTGTAATGACCATCAAGTTATTAGGATCATCCAAACGCAGCCATGCATTGTCAGGATAAGAGATCTTTTTACGTTTCATAACGATATCTCCTTCTGCTACCAATGCTAAACCACAGCTACTGTTCCAATAATTTATCCTCAGAGGAGCTCGCCCCTGTTCTGGAAATCGTTCCATGCTCCTTTTTCTCGGAACGGATGGGGATTAATAAAACAATTGCAATTAGAGCTAGACCTATCCCGATAACAATTGTGGGGATCATGCCAAAGCTTTGAAGGACATAACCCGCACCTGAAAAACCAAGAACGCCACCAATCCAGGATGTTGCGGCAAACAGGGATAGACCTCTCCCGAGTGATTCTTGAGGTAAAAGATCTGTTACCAATGCATTTCCAACGGTCATATTGATTCCTATAAATAGCGATTGTAGTATCAAGACGACGAAAAAGTTCCAAAGGGAGGTCGATATTGCCAAGACTGAGATACTGGCTGCACATGCCAGATATCCCAGGTACAGGTAGATCTTGCGACCTGTACGATCTGACAACCACCCCATCAGAAACGGGATAGGCATAGCAACGATTCCACCAACTGCTCCTGTGCCTGAGATCGCCAGTGCTCCAAATTCCATTTCGTTCATCAGCAGTGATCTTCCCAAGAGGATAGCAAAACCGGTGATTGAAGCAACCAGACTGGCCGAGAATAGAAGATGATAATCTTTTCCTAAATTCATTTTTTTCTTTGTCAAACCATCTTTCCCCTGGACTGGTTTCATTTCTTTTTCCTCCAAGAATAGTCCCGCCAGAGGTGAAAGAATGAGAAAAACAGCCACAGTAGAAAATAATGATTGAAAATCCCATCGATCGACAATGTAACCAGTAGACAGGCCGCCAATCAGAGCACCCAGGCTACTGGTTATTGAGAGAATCCCGAAGATTTTTCCACGTTCATTCTCCCCTGCAGACAACCCAGCAAGGATTCCTACCAGCGCCAATCCCAGACCACCACTAGCCCATAGCATAGCCGTCAGCAAACTCAGACTCCAGATATTCCCAACCCTGCCCATCATCCAGGCAAGGGGGATGCCCAACAAACCCGCTACAATAAGAGGCACTTTACGACGGTTAAATTTATCTGATAGCCAACCGGCAGCAATGGCGCCAACCGCCAGGGCAAAATAAGAAAAGGCCAGGTAGTAACCCGCTACAGCAGGATCCGCACCCAACTGAATGGCATAGACAGGCAGCAGCGGCAACAAACCATTACCCACCGTCCATGGCACAAGACTGCAAACGAACAAGGCCAGAAGCTGTTTCTTACCCATCATGCCCTAAATCCTCAGTTTTGTAAGTATTTAAGAACAGGAACTCTTCGATTATCTAGTATACAACGATTTTATTTAATATAACTGCACTGTCCTTTTATTGTCCCTGAGGGCATTGTGCAGGTAGACCTTTTTTACTACACTCAGCACTAGGCGATAGATGTGGATAAAAGAAAGATGACGATGCCACGTTCGAGATTTTGAAACAATCCACTGACAAAACCCTGATGGCTCACATGAGTGGGGAGATTACCGACCCGGAGTACTAGCAATTCACGAATGCGCTGAAAGAACGTCTTGATAAGGATATTTATCACTTTTGTACTAGAGATTCTTGTAGTGTGCTAAAATCAGAATATACAGGGGTGTGAAGTGGTATTCGGTTTAGAGTAGGAAGGCCTGAGGAGGAAAAAATGTCGAATCCATATCAACTTTTAGCTAGAAAGCTAGACGAGCTGCCTAACGGTTTTCCACCTGCTGAGGACGGCGCAGAGTTGAGAATATTGGAGAAGTTGTATTCACCCGAGGAGGCCAGCCTGGCTGCCGGATTGCGCCTGACACTTGAGACTCCAGAGCAGATCGTGGAGCGGCTGGATATCGACGATCCCGCTCTTCGCGATAAATTAAAAAGCATGGCGCGCAAAGGCTTGATCGCAGCCGGAAAGGTCGAAGGCGGCCTCGGCTTCAGGTTGATGCCCTTCGTGGTGGGAATATACGAATCTCAAGTCGGTTGGATGGACGAAGAGCTGGCGAAGTTGTTCGAAGATTATTATTTTCAGGCTTTCGGTAAAATCCTGCAAGTCCAGCCTGCCGTCCACCGAGTCATCCCGGTCGGGGAGAGCGTGCGGATGGATATGGAGATCCACCCTTACGAGAGCGCAGCCGGCATTATCGGGAGTGCTGCTGCGTGGGGCGTACAGGATTGCATTTGTCGCAAGCAGAAGGCGCTGGTTGGCGATCCCTGTGAGCACCCGGTGGACACATGCATGGTGTTCAGTGCAAAGCCTGGTGCATTCGATAATAGCTCAGTGATCAAAGCCCTGACGCAAGAAGAAGCAATGGCTACCCTGCAGCGAGCAGCCCAAGCAGGTCTGGTGCATTCAGTCACCAACAGCCAGAGAGATATGTCGTACATCTGTAACTGCTGCACATGTTCGTGCGGCATCCTGCGTGGGCTGGCGGAGTTAGGCATCGCAAACGCTGTGGCGCGTTCTGCATTCGTCAACACTGTGGATGAATCGCTCTGCATGGCGTGCGAAGATTGCATCTCTGCCTGCCAGTTCGGGGCGTTATCGATGAGTGAAATCGTTGCAATCGACGAGTCACGCTGCGTTGGGTGCGGTGTATGTGTCGTGTTTTGCCCCGAAGGGGCACTAAGCCTGGCGCGCAGACCGGCAGATGAGGTGATGCCAATTCCAGCCAGTGAGGTGGATTGGATGTACCAGCGCGCTGCTGCCCGCGGTATCGATTTCAATAGAGTGCTGTAAAGGAGCACTTACCAGCTACCGTACATCTTTCTGGAGGCAACGGTGATGATCGTCAAGGGGAATTGATTTCATGTGCCTTTTCCGCTAAAATTGAAAAAAAGATTCGCCTTAACAGACATCACATGGTGAAGAACGCCAGTGTTCATAATGACACGAACAAGACTATTTTCAAATTAGGAGAATCGTATGGCTGATAGTTCGTCCGCTAAGTATAAAATCGCATGGCTGCCCGGAGATGGCATTGGCGTAGATGTCCTGGACGTAGCAAAGATCGTGTTGGATAAGCTCAACCTTGACGCCGATTTTATACACGGCGACATCGGCTGGGAATTCTGGTGCAAGGAAGGGGATGCTTTCCCAGCGCGCACCATTGAACTGCTGAAAACCGTAGATGCGGCCATGTTTGGCGCAATCACCTCCAAGCCCGTCAAAGCCGCCGAGATCGAGCTTGCACCTGAGTTACAAGGTAAAGGCCTGACTTACCGTTCACCCATCGTGCGCATGCGCCAGATGTTTGACCTTTACATTTGCCAACGACCTTGCAAGGCTTATGCAGGCAATCCCTTGAATTATAAAGAGGACATTGACCTGGTCGTTTTTCGAGAAAACACGGAGGACTTGTATTCTGGGGTGGAGTTCAATCCAGTGCCGGTAGAATTGAGTGAATTGCTGACCAGAATCTCAAAACCGTTCGCCGCCTTTAAAGACGTTCCGCCCGATCAATTCGCCATTTCAACCAAGATCAATACCCACAAGGGTTCGGAGCGCATCATTCGCGCTGCTTTTGAGTTTGCCCGCAAGCATGGGCGCAAGAAGGTGACCGTGATCCATAAAGCAAACGTAGTTCGTGCCACTGAAGGATTGTTCCTGGACACTGCCAGGGAAGTCGCCAAAGAGTATCCTGAAATTATGATAGACGATGCAAACGTGGACGCTATCTGCATGTGGCTGCTAAAGAATCCCAAGAATTATGATGTGATGGTCGCTACTAACATGTTTGGAGATATCGTTTCCGACCTATGTGCCCAAATGGTGGGCGGATTGGGTTTCGGTTGTTCTGGGAACATCGGTGACAAATTGGCGGTCTTTGAGCCCACGCATGGCTCGGCGCCAAAATATGCCGGGCAGTATAAAGTCAATCCAATCGCCACGATTCTCTCGGTTAAAATGATGCTGGATTGGCTGGGCGAGGCGGAAAAAGCTGCTGCGGTGGAAAAAGCCGTCACGGCGATTATCAAAGAGGGCAAAGTCCGCACCTACGATATGGGCGGTTCGAGCTCGACTTTGGACATGGGAAAGGCGATTGCCGAGAGATTGTGATAGGATCGATTGGCAGTCGATAAATGGATCGGTGTGGAAATATATGAGCAGGAATAAGACGAGTTATGAATAAAATTGTGATCCACGAAATAGGGTTGCGCGATGGTCTGCAAGCCGAGAAAAGCCCTGTACCACTGGAAGAAAAAATCCATTGGGTAGAAGAAATCCTCACCTCTGGAGTTGATATTATTCAGCTTGGGTCATTTGTCAATCCGGAAAAAGTTCCCCAGATGGCAGATACCGATGCCCTTTTCAGACATTTTACCGACTTAAAATATTCCAGTGAGCAAAAGAAATCTAATAATGTCATCTTTTCTGGCTTAGTATTGAACGAAAGAGGCCTGGAACGCGGTATGGCTTGTGGGGTGGAGATGGTTTGCATGGGGGTTTCAGTCAGCGAGACACATAGCCAAAAAAACACCGGCATGACATCTGAGGAAGCTCTGAGGCGTATCATCCCTATGGCGCAAAGCGCCTTGGATGCCGGTAAATACGTGCAGGTCTCTGTCCAATCGGCGTTCGGGTGCGGTTACGAGGGAGTCATCCCCCAAGAGAAGGTGTTAAATATCGTGGAGGCTTACCTCGAGGCTGGGCTTCGTAACATCAGCCTGGCAGATACAGCTGGTCATGCCCATCCGATGCAGGTGGAAGAGCTATACACGGCGATACATGATTTAGATCCTTCGGTGGTTATGGCCTGCCACTTCCACAATACCTATGGGCTAGGACTTGCAAACTGCTATGCAGCCTTAAAGAGTGGCGTGACTTATTTTGAATCGGCTTTTGGTGGTCTGGGTGGCTGTCCATTTACTAAATTACCTGCTGGCAATGTCAGTACTGAAGATCTGGTGCACTCTTTCCAGCGCATGGGCATACGCCGAGACATAAACCTTGACCAACTGTTGGATGTTGCCCGCCAGGTGAGCGCGTTCTTCGATCGCGAGCTCCCTGGCTTCATACTTAAATCAGGCTCAATTGTTTAAATGCAGGTGCAATGAATTTATGAAGTTCATCATGAGTGCAATCAAGGAGGAATGAATGAAATTGCTTGAAGGTATTCGCATCCTGGATTTGACCAACGTTCTTGCTGGGCCATTTGCCACAGTGCACCTGTCGTTATTAGGCGCGGAAGTGATTAAGATCGAAAATCCGGATGGCGGCGACCTGGCCCGCAAGCTGGGTAATATGCCCAGATACAACCAGGATCTGATGGGCACCAGTTTCCTGGCTCAAAATGCAAATAAGAAATCGTTAACCCTCAATCTGAAAGCTGGGGAAGGTAAAGAGATCTTCATCAAGCTAGTGAAGAAATCAGACGTGCTGGTGGAAAATTTCCGACCAGGGGTGATGGCACGTCTGGGTTTTTCCTACGAGGAACTGGCAAAAATCAATCCCAGATTGATCTACTGCGCCATCTCTGGCTTCGGGCAGACCGGTCCTGACGCCTTTAAACCAGCTTATGACCAGATCATCCAAGGGCTCTCAGGAGTGATGGCAATCAACGGCGATGAGCGTCTCAATCCTCTGCGTTGTGGATTCCCGGTCTGCGACACAGTCGGTGGACTCAATGCAGCCTTTGCCATCATGGCAGCGCTATATCACCGAGAACATACGGGGGAGGGGCAATTCATTGACGTTGCTTTACTCGACTCGATCATGCCTTTAATGGGATGGGTGGCTGCAAACTTATTGATCGGCGGTCAACAACCGGTGCTTTTAGGCAACGATAATTTCACCGCTGCACCATCTGGCACATTTCGCACCCAAGATGGATACATCAATATAGCCGCAAACCAGCAGCAACAGTGGGAGGATCTGGCTACCACTCTTGGTGTGCCAGAACTGATTACAGATCCACGCTTTCAAGAGCGCGATACCCGCAAAGGTAATCGATTCCTGCTCACTCCGTTGTTGGAAGAAAAGCTGACGCAAAAAACAACAGCTTATTGGGTAGAGATTTTGAACGCGAAGGGTATCCCATCAGGAGACATTTTAAGTCTGGAAGCCGCTCTAAGCTCTGATCAGGTTAAGCATCGCGGTACCATCGAAGAAATCAAAGAGCCAGGGATCGGGGATATCAAGATTTTCAACTTAACGGCGAAGTTCTCCAAGACGCCCGCCGAAATCACCTCCCCGCCACCTCGCTTATCTGCGCATACGGCTGAGATCCTGGCTGAGCTTGGATACAGTGAGCAAGATATCAAGACTATTAAAGAGAAGTCCGTCATATAGGAGAAAAACACACATGGGAATGACATTGGTAGAGAAGATCCTGGCAAATGCCACGGGTCAGACTTCTGTTAAAAAAGGGGATGTAGTTGAACCAAAGGTTGATCTGGCCATGTCGCATGAGAATGGCGCCCTGGTGCTCAACCAGTTCCTTGAAATCTACCAGGGCACCGGTATGGAAGCCAGGGTTTGGGATCCATCGAAGATTGCCATCATCTTCGATCACCGCGTACCGGCAGAAAGCTCCAAGACCGCCACCAACCAGAAGAAAGTGCGCGAGTTCGTGGGCAAGCAGGGCATCAGCAAATTCCACGATATCCGGGGAGATGAGGGCGGCATCTGCCACCAGATCTTGCCTGAAAACGGTTATGTACTCCCGGGATACGTGGTCGTAGGAACAGACAGCCACACTACCAGCCATGGAGCTCTGGGCGCTTTTGCCTTCGGCATCGGCGCCACCGAGATGGCTTCAGTTTGGACTTTAGGATGCATGTTGAACGTTGAAGTTCCAGGAACTATCAAGGTGGTTGTTAATGGAGAATTCCCCGAATATGTCTTACCTAAAGACCTGATTTTAACCCTCATCGGTAAGCTCACTGCCGAAGGAGCTAACTTCAAGGTAATTGAATTTCATGGACCAGCCATCGAGAATATGTCTACATCTGGACGCTTGACGATATGCAATATGTCGGTAGAAGCGGGCGCTACTTCAGGGATTGTACCCCCGGATGACGAGACGCTGCGTTATCTCAGAGATGTGGCTGGATTACAGGAGCAAATAAAGACATTTGAACCGGATCCGGAGGCGACTTACGACCAGGTAATCGAAATCGATGTATCCAAACTGGATCCACAGATTGCTTGCCCACACACGGTTGACAACGTCAAGCCTGTGCAGGAAGTTACTGGTAGGAAGATCGAGCAAATCGTAATTGGTTCGTGCACAAACGGTCGCCTGGATGACATCGAAATTGCGGCGCGTATCCTTGAGGGTAAGAAAATCGCCCGAGGGGTGCGCATGCTGATCTTCCCTGCCTCAGGACGCATCTTCCGCGAGGCAATAGCAAAAGGTTATATATCCACGTTGATGGAAGCTGGGGCGGTGGTTGCTAATTCTGGGTGTGGACCTTGCCTGGGTGTACACCAGGGAGCCTTAGCAGATAACGAAACCGCCCTGTCCACTACCAACCGTAACTTCAAGGGGCGCATGGGGAATCCTAATGCTGAAGTTTATCTATGCTCGCCGGCTGTAGCCGCTGCCAGTGCGCTGGCGGGCGTCATCACTGATCCGCGTAATGGAGGTAAGAATGGCTAAAGTCGTTTTGAAACTCGGCGATGATGTCTCCACTGATATTATCTACCCCGGGCGTTTTATGGCTACGGTTCTACCAACCGAGACTCCACAATACGCCTTTGCTGATATCACGGACTTCAATAGCAAGCTGAAAAAAGGCGAAATCCCTGCGGGCAGTGTGGTTGTGGGAGGTAAAAACTTCGGCTGCGGCTCCTCGCGCGAACAGGCAGCCTCCTGTTTGAAAGGTCCAGAGCTGGTCGTTGTGGCGCATGATTTTGCGCGCATTTTCCTGCAGAACTCCATTAACCTGGGTTTGAATACCATTATCTGCCCAGACATTGAAGCAGAGCTGGGCGACGAGCTAGAAATATCCCTGGATAAGATCGTGAACAAAACCAACGGTAAATCCTTTACTTTAACCCCGCTACCTAAGGCTCGCCAGGCCATTGTCGATGCGGGAGGGTTAATCCCATACACCAGGCAGAGATTGATACTAGGTAAGAAATAATAGAAACATTGCCCAGCTTATATCGAGCTGTTAATTGGCATTGCATCACAATAAACAAAACAGAAAGGGAAATTCAATGAAAATTTTAGTATTCGGAGGTTCAGGAAAGATTGGCGCTGCTGTTGCTTGGGATTTAGTCAAAGAGCAGGATGTGGAGACAGTAGGCCTTATCGGCAGGAGAAGGGATGCGCTTGAAAAGACAAAGACCTCGATTGTCAATCCCAAATTGAAATTACACATCCTCGATATCGATGACACACAAGCACTTAAAAGCGTAATGCAGGAATATGACATCGGTGTGATCGCCTTGCCTGATCGGAGGACAAGCTATCATGTCGCTCAGGCAGCGATCGAGGCTGGTCTCGATATCGTTGATATGCTCGAAGAGTTCCACCGCCGGCCAGATGCTTACGAGATCGAAGGCTTAAGGCTACCTGAGGGCATGAGCGTGGATGATTACGGCGAGTGGTTACACCAAAAAGCTGTCGAGCGCGGCGTGACATTTTTTGATGGAGCAGGTTTTGCTCCAGGCATTAGCAATATTACAGTGGGCGAAGGCATCCGGAAGCTAGATAAAGCCGAAATTGCCATTGCTAGAGTAGGCGGGATACCCTCAAAAGCTTCCGCAGCAAGGCACCCGCTTAAATATATGATCACTTGGGCATTTGAACACGTTTTGAGGGAATACATGATCAAAGTGAAGGTGATTAAAAACGGTGAAATTGTAGAAGTGGATGCAGCAGGTGATCTGGAAGGTTTTGCATTCTCCGAGTTTGGTAAGAACGAAGAACTAGAATGCGCTATCACACCTGGTATGCCCAGCTTTATCTTCACCAGACCCTACCTTAAAGAATTTGCAGAGAAGACGGTGAGGTGGCCAGGGCACTGGCAGGGTATCAAAGTTTTGAAGGAATGCGGAATGCTAGATCTTCAACCTGTTGAGACGAGAGAACAAAAAATCGCACCACGCGAATTCCTGCTTGCTGTTATTGAACCCAGGCTTCGTCCTTTACCAGGCGACACAGATGTATGTGTGATGTGGAATACTGTAGTTGGCACCAAGAATGGAAAGCGAACGCAAATAAACTATTATTTGTGGGATGAGGCGGATATTAAAAATGGAATCAGCTCGATGGCGCGAGTGACAGGTTTTTCATCAGCCATTGCAGCACTGTTCATCGGTAGAGGATTGATTGCACAGAAAGGCATCGTTCCCCCCGAAGATGGCATCACGGGTGAACTGTATCAGATGTATATGGACGAACTGGACAAACGAGACATCAGGATTTCGGAGCGTGTGGAGATCATAGGATAGCCTGAAAGCAAATTAGACTTTTTGGTTTTTAAATATATCCATAAGGGATTATTACCGTACAACCATATACGAACCGCGTTCTTCGTCCGCGGCGATGGCTCGCGGCAGCAGCCTGGAGAGCGAAGTCGAAATTAGTAGGTGATCCTCTAGCGGCACTCCCTCACCTGTGATCCGTGCTGCCCAGACAATCAAAACATATTTCGCGCCGGGTTATAAACAGCAAATTGTCTGGCGTGCGCCCTTCGACTTGTTGCTCGAAAATCAGCCAGCACCCGAAGGCGCGATATACGCGAGCATGATCATAAAGTGGCTGAAAGCGCCCAGTACGACGAAGATGTGCCAGACCTCGTGGAAACCGAAGACTCCAGGTACCGGGTCGGGTTTCTTGAGAATATATATGACAGCTCCCCATGTAAAGAACAGCCCACCGACCAGGAGCAATACTAGCACTCCGGTAGGGATTGATGCGAGCACTTGCCTGCCTGCCCCAATCGCCAACCAGCCCATTAGAAGATAGACACCAGCTGTGACCCAGCGGGGTGCTTTGATAATAAAGAGCTTAATGACAATACCTATAACAGCCAATGACCAGATTAATGCGAGGGGAGCCCAGCGCCATGTCCCTGTGAAGTAGTGGAGGCAGATAGGCGTGTATGTTCCGGCGATGAGAAGGTAAATTGATGAATGGTCGAGTTTGCGAAGTAAGAGCATGATCCTCGGACCTGCGTCGACGATATGGTAAGCAGTACTGGCGGAGAACATCAGGGCGAGGCTGAGTCCATAAATGCTGAGGGATACCAGCTTGATAAGGCTATCCCTGGCGATATAGATGAGGATTACAAGGCCCACGGCTGCAGCTATGGCAGCCGCCATATGAGTGAGACCATTCACAGGTTCGCGAAGTCTCCGGTACATTCTCTCTTCCGTTTCAATGATCCATTTCCGCTTTACAGATTTTACCCTATCCTCTACGGAACTCGTCGAACGCAGGGCAGGTAGACGCAACAGCAGCCACTGGCAAAGGTCTGCTGATCAGGCTGGCTAATAAGCTGATACTTGCTTGAGCTAGCAGTCCCGCTTATCTGCCAATTTAAGCTGGAGTGTTGGTACCCTCCGCTTGATGCTAATCTTTCAACCCAGTAGGTTGGCTTAGGGCTAACGCCATCCGTACGTGCCATCGCTGTCCCGATCAACAGCAGACAAACAGTAAGTAAAAACAAAAGAACGGTGCGCTTCATCATGGCTTACCTCGCTACTGCAGCATAGCCAGGACTTTGATCACCCCCAAACCTTTTTCCAGCGCTGCCAGGGCTTTGGCGGCGGCGCGCACAACCAGCTGGTCGCGCTGGCCCACCATCTGGCGCATTTCTCGCTGGTGAAGCGTCACACCACCCACGGTCACGACCAAAAGCAGGAGGAAAAGCGGGAGAATAAAGAACAGGAATAATTGTGGCGTCAGGCCGCGCAGGGAAAACCGGTAACTGGACTTCATGGTTCTGCCAAGCTGTCCGGTGCCCGTATCTGAGCTGGCAGCCAGCCCAGGGATACGGCTCTCATGACCGCCTGGGTGCAGCTGGTTGCCTGCAGCTTGGCGAAGATATAGGCCAGGTGCCCCTGAACTGTCCGATCGCTGATGCCCAACTGCACGGCGATGGCTTTGTTGATGTAACCGCGCCCGGTCAGCTTCAGCACTTCCATTTCCCGATCTTTAAGCTGCTCGATGGGAGCACTCTCCCTGGCCTCTTCGCCCTGGGTATTGAGCTTGTTGATGAGCGCTGGGTCCAGCACCGATTTCCCCTCATACACTTCTCGCACTGCCCGCAGCACCTCTTCAGGGGGTGCCGATTTCAAAACATAGCCAATGGCTCCAGCCCGGATTACCACCAGCACATACGAATCGTCCTCATAGTCTGTGTGGATTAACACACCTGTATCTATTGAATGGGCGCGGATCCAGCGGGCAACTTCAATCCCCGTGGCTGCGGGCATCTGAATATCCAGCCCCGCTACATCCGGCTGGTGCATTTTAATCAGCGCCTTAGCCTGCTGCCCGTCTTCCGCCTCCGCTACCACTTGGATATCGTCTTCAAACTCAAGAAGCTGGCGTGTTCCAGAGCGTACTAAGGGATGGTCATCCGCCAGCAGAACGCGAATTTTTTTAGTTTGAATCAGGCATAAAGACTCTAAAGGTCAGAGAT
>Ga0102851_10001839_pt1 | contig 12464 bp, 7 predicted proteins | sample Mud3Dept3metaG_FD_79558 | JGI IMG/M metagenome (GOLD analysis project Ga0102851, IMG submission 79558) | Freshwater wetland microbial communities from Ohio, USA, analyzing the effect of biotic and abiotic controls - Mud 3 Core 4 Depth 3... | ecosystem: Environmental > Aquatic > Freshwater >... | reverse complement strand
TTTTGGTAGTTGTAGGAGTCGCTGCGGTATTTACCGTCTGTGCTTCAGGAACCGGTCACTTAACCGGTGTGCAGGGAAGACGAGTGTTTTATCCGGAAATACCATTGGGAATGGTTTATATTCCTTCAGGTTCCTATACCATGGGTACCGGAGATCAGGATGTCCCATTCTTGCACCAGGCGAGATCTAAAGTCGTGTCAATACATGCCTTATACATGGATCAAACCGAAATTACAAACAACGAATGGCGTGAGTTTGTTTTTTGGGTAAAAGATTCCATTATGTTAGAAAAGATCTATTTAAATACGGATCCTACTGGTAATAATGCAATTGAATTGGATCTACTCGGCGATATGTTAAATTATCCTGATGTTTATTATGATGAGACAAATCTTGCATGGGTTGAATTCGATCCTGCTGATCCATATGGTTCATCAGGAATGGATGAGGCTACAATGCGTGCTACATTTCCACTTTCATGGAGAATTCGGGGTATAAAAGATGAGCAGGTAGTTCCTTTAATATCTGATATGTATTTACGTCCTAATGAAAGATGGTATAAACGTCGTGAGTTAGATGTTCGTAAACTCAATTTCAAATACTATTGGATAGATCTTCCGGAAGCTGCTAAAAAAGGCCGTGTTAATGTTCTCCGAAATGGTTACGATAACCAGGGACAATATACCAGCCCCACTTTAGATCCTCAACACAGAGATTTAAAAAACCCGGAACATCCATTTACAGGTGAACCTGTTGGACAAGATCTGGACCAGGGTTACTTCAATAAAAAAGGCCAAAACAATGCGCTTCGTTCACATGAAGACAGAAGCCGTTTTATTATTCAGGAAGAAATTAATGTATATCCGGATACATTGTGCTGGGTTCGTGATTTTACCTACTCGTTCAATGATCCAATGACCAATATGTATTTTTGGCATCCTGCTTATGATAACTATCCTGTAATAGGGGTTACATGGGTACAAGCTCGTGCATTCTGCGTCTGGAGAACACAAAAATTAAATAACTGGTTAGAAAGTTTAGGAGCGCTATGGGTTCAGGATTTCAGATTACCAACGGAAGGTGAATGGGAATATGGCGCAAGAGGCGACTTAAAAGATAGCCCATATCCTTGGGGAGGTCCTTATATCAGGAACTCTGCCGGTTGTATGTTGGGTAACTTTAAACCAATGAGAGGTCGTTATTTTGACGATGGTGGATTTTATCCGGTGAAAGCTTATTCTTATAACCCGAATGGTTATGGATTATATTGTATGGCAGGCAACGTTGCCGAGTGGACAGAAACTGCATTTGATGAATCGGTTTACGAGTTCTCTCATGATTTAAGTCCTGAATACAGATATTATGCAATGGATTGGGATCCACCGGTAATGAAGCGTAAAGTAATTCGCGGTGGATCATGGAAAGATATTGGATTCTATCTTCAGACCAGCGCAAGAACTTACGAATATCAGGATACCTCTAAGTCGTATATTGGATTCAGATGCGTACAAACTCATATCGGTCGTGGTGGACGAGATTTCTCCAGAGAAGGTGGAGAGGAATTGAGATCAGATATCGAGTTAAGATAAAAGGCAAATTATAAACCAAATAAATAAATGTTAAACTAAAAGCAAGGAAACTATGAGACCAGGAACAAAAAAATGGAAATTATTTATGGCAAAGCTGTACGGTATAGGTGCAGCAATTGTAATCGTTGGTGCGATGTTTAAAATCATGCACTGGCCAGGTGCGGGTCCTATGCTTGTATTTGGGTTGAGTACAGAGGCCGTAATTTTCTTCTTCTCGGCTTTCGAGCCTTTACATGAAGATCCAAAATGGGAATTAGTTTATCCTGAATTGGCTCTGGCTCACGATGAAGAATTTGATTTACATGCTTATATTGATGAAAAAGGTGAGTCTAATCAAGGTGGCGGTGGTTCTGTAACCGGAATTACTGAAAAATTTGATAATCTACTTGAAGAAGCTAAAATTGATGCGGAATTATTGAACCGTCTAGGTGATGGAATTCGCACGTTAAGTGATAATGCGGAAGGTCTTAAAGCTGTTTCCGGTGCTGCTGCTGCAACAGATTCTTATGTTGCAAGTCTAGAAGGGGCTTCAAAACAAGTAAAAGGTTTGGCTGAATCATATGAAAAGGCCTCTGAATCAATGTTAGGAATTACTTCCCAAATGGAAGAAGGTGCCTCTGTTGGTGAACAATTACAGAAAGTATCATCTAACTTATCCGCGTTGAATAATGTTTACGAACTTCAATTGAAAGGTTCTGCTGCTCATTTAGAGACAAGTGAGAAATTCCAGGCTGGAGTAATCGAAATGATGACAAACTTAAGTGATTCAATCGAAGACACTAAACTCTACAAAGAAAATATGGCTGTATTGTCTCGTAACCTGACCGATTTAAATCAGGTTTATGGAAACATGCTGAAAGCCATGACTATTACCAGATAGTAATCTTTTTGTTACTTTTTGAAAATATTGAATTAATTAATTGTATAATTAAATAATACTTAATAATCATGTCTGGAGGAAAAGAAACCCCAAGACAAAAGATGATCGGGATGATGTACCTTGTACTCACCGCTCTTTTGGCTTTGAACGTGTCGAAACAGATTGTCGCTGCTTTCGTTACGTTAAATGATAAATTGGATGCTTCTGCGAATATCATCAACAAAAAAAATGATGATACGCATGGCGGATTTGACAAAAAAAAGGCGGCTCTTATTGCAACCAAAGGGGACATGGATCTTTTTAATTTATGGCAAGGTAAAGCTGCCGAATTGAAAAAAGAAACAGCGGTTATTGTTGGTTACCTTTTAGGCGAATGTAATGAGATGATTAAGGCCTGCGAAGGTGTTGATTGGGTCGCTCCTGATGGTAAAGATGCTGAAGGTAATATTACCAAACTAAAACCTTTTATGGATATTGCCAATATGGATAATTATGATATCCCAACTGGTTTGTTTGTTGGAGGTAATCCAAAAGCACCATTGCAGAGAGGTCTTGATATTCGTATAAAAATTCATGCTTATAGAGATTTGATTGCTACTAAGATGGCTACCTATAAACAAGGTAAAAACGATTGGAAGTTTACGGCACCCGCTGACACTGAAGGGTTGAATGCTGCGTTGGCTACTGCTAATCCTGCAGATACTGCTAAAATCGCTCAGTTTTATAGAGCATTAACTCTTCCTGAACATTTGCATGCTCATGAAGAAGGTGAAATGCCCTGGCCATCAGTAATGTTTGACCACGCTCCTGTAGTAGCTGCCGGTGCAATGTTTACTTCGCTTAAACTAGATATCAAAAATGCTGAATCAATGGCAACTGAATTCATGTTGAGTAAAGTAGAAGCTCCGGTTTTTAACTTTAACAAAATTGAGCCTCTTGCTTTCGCAAGAACAGGTTATATCAATCAAGGCGATTCTTTGGCGCTTAGCGTAATGATTGCTGCTTATGACTCTAACGAGGTTTCTAAAATTCGCTGGGGAATGGATCAGGATACTGCCAACAAAGAAGCCTGGAAAGAGGTAACCGGAAAAATTGGTTTGGATGGTTCTAAACCTGGTTTTCATAAGGTGAAGGGTGAAATTGGAGTAAAAGAAAAAGGTGAAATTGCATGGAAACCTTGGGAGTTCAGTTATACCGTTGGTCAGCCAATGGGCGTAGTTGCACAACCGGAGATGCGCGTTCTTTACAGAGGTTATGCCAATGTGGTTGAAGGTACTGCTTCCGGGTATGATCCTTCTTCTGTTACGCTTAGTGGAAGTGGTTGTAGCTTGAGTGGTAAAGGAAATGGTCAATACATTGCGACTGTTGGTTCCGGAACTCGTGAAGCTACAATTAGTATTAGTGCAAAAAAAGATGGTGGTGGTTCTGTGAGTTTGGGTTCATTTAAGTTTAAAGTGAAACCTATGCCTACACCTAATCTTTATTTGGGTGGTATAGAAAACGGAACAAATCCTGGACTTTCAAGCGTTAAAGCTCAAACCAAAGTTTCAGCTAGATACGATGATAGTATTCCATTAACAAATGTATCTTTCTCTATTTCATCTGGAAGTGTAATGGTTGATGGAATTATGAAAAAAGGTAAAGTTCTTTCTGGTGGATCACTAGACGGTGATGCTTTAAATATATTGAAACAATCAGCAGGAAAACAAGTGACGATTTTAGTAAATTATTCTGGTCCTGATAAGGTATCTAAGAAAACTGCGTTGGTATTTACGCCTAAATAGTTGAATTTTAAACTGTGAGTTATGAATAGAGTGTTGAATTTTGTGGTAGGGGTAGCCTTTGTTGCACAAGCAGCAAATGCTCAGATAGATATTCGTGGACCAATTTCCAATCCTGCACCTGGTGTATTGGATGGTGTATATGTTCAGGAACATATTCCAACGAAAAAGGTAATTCCTTATGAATATATTAGGGAAGCCGATGTAACCTGGAGTAAAAGAGTGTGGAGGGTAATTGACCTTCGCGAAAAATTCAATCACCCTTTGTATTATCCTTTGGATGATCTGGAAAACGGAATGTGGAAGAAGAATACCACAAGATGGAGTCTTTGGACAATTATCCGTTACCACTTGATGACAGGTGATTTGACTTTGTATTCTCCTTTTAACCCGGATTGGGAAAACTGGAAGGATGGTGATTTGTTCAAATACCCGGTAACTTCTTCTATTTCTGGTGGTAACTATTATAACGATCAGGTTTTTAGAGAAAAAATGTTCATTTACATTGGTGAAGAAAAACTTGACCCTTTTGCTGAACCGTTGAAAAGTCAGGTTTATCCTGATGAGGATTCAGTAAGAATGGACCCGACTACTGGTATGGAAACTGCAGTTTATCCGCCGAGTGATACAAGTTGGTTTACATCTGCTGATATTGTTCAGTACCGTTTAAAAGAAGATTGGTTCTTTGATAAAGAAAGATCTGTTTTGGATGTTCGTATCATTGGAATCGCTCCGGTAATTTATCAAAAAAACAGTAGTGGTCAGATTATTGGATTACGCGAATTATTTTGGCTGTATTTCCCGGAGTGTCGTTATGTGTTCCAGAATTTCTTTGTTCAGAATAAGGACAATGATGCTCAGCGGATGTCATTTGACGATTTATTCTGGAAACGAATGTTCCAAAGTTACATTGTGAAAGAAACGAATTTATATGATCGTGAACTTGATACTTATAAAGCTGGTGTAGATGCACTTCTTGAGGCAGAAAAAATCAAGGACAAGATTTTTACATTCGAACATGATTTGTGGAATTTCTAAAATTTCAAATTAAAAAATAAGAAAGAGACATCCGGTGGGTGTCTCTTTTTTTTTGTACTGTCATTTTCGTTTAACGTGGTTTTTTCCTAAAATGAAGCAATATTTTTTTCTTCGTTACTTTTTCTCAACTCGGAATTCTTGGAGTATAAACCAAAAAAACCAAAATTATGAGCGGAGCAAAAGAAACACCAAGACAGAAAATGATTGGCATGATGTATTTAGTTTTAACCGCACTGTTAGCACTAAACGTATCTAAGCAAATTGTTGCGGCATTTATTACTCTTAATGATAAACTTGATTTAAGCGCATCTAATATTGATAATAGAATCGATGACACATATATCGGATTTGATCAAAAAGGAGCTACGTTGAAAGCAGAAAGAAGTGATTTAGCAAAATTTAATTTATGGCAAGCAAAAGCAATTGAACTTAAAAAAAACACAGCCGAATTAATTGGTTTTTTACTTGGTGAGTGTAACGAGATGATCAAACTTGCTGAAGGAGAAGATTGGATAGAAGAGAAAGATGCTGACGGAAATATCTCAAAGCTAAAATCTCTTGACAAGATTGAAAATATGGATGACTATGACATTCCGACCAATTTGTTTGTTGGTGGAAATCCGAACAGTCCTGAAACACGCGGGCTTGAAATAGTTAATCAAATTCACAAATATCGTGATCAAATAGCAGAATCAATGGGTACTTACATGGAGGATGGAAAATCATGGTCTTTTATCGCTCCCGAAAATTTGACTGGTTTGAGCGGGTCCTTAAAATCCGCAAATCCAAAGGATACTGCAAGTTTGTCAAGGTTCTTTAAGACTTTAACAATACCTGAATTTTTACCTGCTCATGGTGAGGATATTGAACTACCTTGGGTTTCTGTAACATTTGATCATGCACCAATTGTTGCTGCAGCAGCCATGTTTACCTCACTGAAACTAGATGTAAAAAGCGCTCAGGCTTTTGCAAGTGATTATATGTTAAGAAAAATTGAAGTCGATCCTTTTATCTTTAATAAAATTGAACCGCTTGCTTTTGCTAATTCAGGATATATTAATCAAGGTGATTCGCTCGGTTTAAATATTATGATTGCTGCATTTGACTCGAATAATGTAGCATCTATTAGATGGGGAATGGATGGCGATACAATTCCGGAAAGATGGTCTGAAACTAACGGTCGAATTAATTTATCCGGTTCTCAGCCCGGAAATCATATTGTAAAAGGAGCAATAAGTGTTAAACAAGGTGGTGTCACAACATGGAAATCATGGAAGTTTGATTATACCGTTGGCCAACCCGTTGGAATGATTGGTCAACCTGAAATGCGCGTACTTTATCGTAACTATGATAATATACTTGAAGGCGTTGCCGCCGGATACCCTGCGGAAAATGTGACACTTGTAAGCGGTGATTGTTCATTAAGTAGAAACGGTGATAAATGGATTGCATCTGTTGGATCCGGAATATCGATTGTAAAAATTGGTGTCAGAGCAAAAAATGCTGATGGTACAACAGTAAGCCTTGGCGTATTTGATTATAAAGTAAAAAGCAAACCAAGACCAACACTTTATTTTGGAACAATTGCTGATGGTGATAATCCGTCAATGGGGACTGTTAACGCTCAGGTAAAATTCAAAGTAGATTTTGATCCTTCGGTTATTCTGCGGTCAAAAGGGTATAAAATTATTGGTGGTGATGTGGTAGTAACAGATGTTATTACACGCGGCAAAGTTAATGCCGATGGAACGCTCGACGCTGCGGCTAAGCGCATTATTAAACAATCTTCAGGCAAAGAAGTTACGATAAGCGTCCGTTATGTTGAGAACGGAAATAATACCATATACAAAACCGGCATGAGGTTTTATCCAAAATAGTGTTAATTTATAGATGATAGGCGGCTCCTTATCACGGAGCCGCTTTTTTTATCATCATGAATGTAGTACCTTTGCAGCGCAAAAAAAGTAGTACATCAATGATTCGTTTAGCCAGTTTATCTTACCATTTACCGCAAGGATTTCTTTACAAGAATATTTCCATGCTTATTAATCGCGGGGATAAAATTGGCCTTACCGGAAAAAACGGAGTAGGTAAATCAACACTTTTAAAATTATTTTCGAGAGAAATTGTTCCTTCGGAGGGATCTGTAATTTGCGAAAAAAATATCTCAATCGGATATCTGACACAGGATATTGAAATTGAAAAAAATATTACCGTTCGTGGTTACATTGAAAAATCGAATAAGGAAATTACGAATCTTATTGACCGGCTCACTTTTGTAAACAGTGAATTGGTTTCAAGAACAGATTATGAGTCGGATCATTATAACGATCTTGTCCATGAAATTACAGATATAAACGAACGGCTTACAATTTTAGACGCACATCTTTTTGCTGAAAAAATTGAACATGTACTTAAAGGACTTGGATTTAAAACGCGCGAATTTGATAACCTGATCGGAAGCTTTAGCGGTGGCTGGCAAATGCGTGTTGAATTAGCGAAACTGCTGGTTAATAATCCTGATGTTTTGTTGATAGATGAACCTACGAATCACCTTGATATTGTTTCAATTCAGTGGCTCGAAAACTATCTCAAAAATTTTAAGGGGGGACTGGTTTTGATATCGCACGACAGGCGTTTTTTGGATAATGTGACGAACAGAACAATTGAAATTGCGAATCAACGCTTGTATGATTATAAATGTAATTATTCAAAATATTTGGTTTTACATGCAGAGGAATTGGAACACGCAATGCTCGCTAAAAAGAACCAGGATCGCGAAATAAAACGAACAGAAGACCTGATAAATAAATATCGCGCAAAAGCGAACAAAGCTGCTTTTGCACAAAGTCTCATAAAAAAATTAGATAAAGTTGAACGCATTGAAATTGATACAATAGAGCGCAAAGCATTTAATCTGAAATTTTCGCTACGAAATCCATCCGGAAAAATGGTTCTTGATATTAAAGGAATGGATAAACACTATGGCGATAAAATTATTTTTGATAACCTGGAAGTTGTTTTAGGAAGAGGTGAAAAGATTGCCCTACTTGGTCCAAACGGAGTCGGTAAGTCAACCCTGATTAAAGCAGTGACGAAAGAAATTAATTATGATGGAAGTCTTGAGTTTGGACACAATGTTACCATCGGTTATTTTGCGCAAGACTCGGCAGAGAAATTGAATTCGGAAAAAACAGTTTTTGAAACAATTGATGATATTGCGCAAGGTGATAAACGAAAAGATATTCGAAGCACATTAGGCGCTTTTTTATTTAGCGGCGAGGATGTTGAGAAAAAAGTAAAAGTACTTTCAGGTGGTGAACGAACAAGGCTCGCAATCTGTAAATTATTGTTCCAGGATTTTAATTTCCTGATTATGGATGAACCTACAAATCATCTTGACATCAGCAGTAAAGAAATTTTGAAAGATGCCTTAATATCTTATGAAGGAACAATGCTCCTTGTATCTCATGACAGGGATTTTTTAGATGGCCTCAGTAATAAAATCTGGGAAATTCAGGACGGAAAAATCCGCACGCATTATTTTGGCGTCAACGAATTTTTAGAGCGAATTAATTTTGACGATATGTCATCATCAATTGTTACTCCGATAAAAAAAGAAAATAAGGTTAATCTTCAACTAAAAAAAGAAGATAAATTTCTTGTAAAAAAACTTGAGAATCAGGTAAAAAAACTGGAGCGTGATATTGAATCAATCGAAAAACAACTCAAAGAAAAAACTGATGAGTTAGAAGCTACGCAGTTTTCTGATACAAAAAAGTACGAACAAATTACCGGAGATTTTACATTACTTCAGAGCAAACTAAATGCTGTAATGAAAGAATGGGAAGAAGCTATTCTTGAACTTGAAGACTCAAAAGTTTAGACTTTTTTAAATTCTCTTCTTAAGCGGATCAATGGTTTTTCATAAAAATTGTAACTGAGATCCGCAACAATCCATGTGAGAACAAAACTGATAAGTAAAAATGCCACTTTCACTGTTTCGGAAGCAATATCAAAATCGAGTGAATCCATTCCGATAACCAATAAAACATTGATAATGGCCTGGTACAAAATCAGGCCATAACTTGCTTTGCCCAGGTGACTGAATACTTTATTATTTCTTAATTTACCAATTGAATTTTTGCCAAAAGTTTGCTCAATTATGGCAAACGAAAAGAACAAACAAGTAAAAACCGGGATGACACTTGCAACAATAAAATTAGTACTGATCAGGTAACCGGATAAAACAAATAAACATCCGAATATGTAAATAGGAAAAATCAATTTTTTTGGAAGAGTTTTTATTTTCGCTATGTACGGCGAGTCGTTGCGGATCAGTTCGGCAAGTATGGCTCCTGTTCCAATTGGAACGCCATAACTTAGTGTGTCAAATTCAAAGGTTGCATGATCGAGAAAATAATGGACAATACGTGCAACAATTCCGATTAAAATAAAAATGATTGAAATAATGCGAATATTATTTTTAAAAAACTTCAGAATAATTCCCCAGGTAATATAAAATTGAATGAACATGTAAATGGTCCAGATAATGGATAGATATATGTATTGCTCAGGAGTATGTTTTGAAAAATAATTGGGAAATAAAAGCAGATAGCTTGATTCCGAAGGCGGAACAATTGTATTTAATTTGAGCGTATTGAGAATCCAGGGGTGGATAAGAAAAGTGAAGAGAATACCAATAATAAAAAGCGGAATGATTCGAAATATTCGCCGTACATAGAAATCACGAAGCGAAAACGAATTGTTGTATTTGTATTCGCGCAGACCATGCGAGGTTATCAGAAATGCAGATAAGAAAAAGAAAAAGTCAAGACTATTCTGTTTAATGTAGCCAAGAATAATTGTTGTCTCGCTGTGAAAACCATCATCGTCAGTACGTGTGAGATAGAAAACGCTGAACAAAAAAATAGGTAGGAACGCAAAAAAGCGCATTGCGTCGATATCTTTGAAATGCAACCTTTTGGATTTAGGCATTGAGCGTTTTAAGAAAATGTGAATTCAAATATACAAAACCTTAGTGACACTTAATATTTTGAATTCCTGCGATTTCCCTTCGGCAGAATTTCTCGAATTAATGTACATTTGTATTATGCAAACAAAGTGGTGGCAATTATTAATTCTTTCGGTTACGGGCGGGGTAATGCTGGGTATAAGTTTTCCTTTTACAGGAGGAATTTTACCTCTCGCTTTTGTCGCTTTCGTTCCTCTTTTAATTATTAATTTTCAATTGAATGAAAAGTTTCGCGGCCGCTTCTTAATGCGTTTCGGGTTGAATTATCTTTATTTTGTTATTTACAATCTCATTACTACCTGGTGGATTTATTACGCTTCAAAAGAAGGAGTTTACATGGCGGTTTTTGCTAATTCTCTTTTAATGACTTTGCCTTTCTTTTTTGGAGGATTTATTACACGTCAGCTAGGAGAGGGACGAGGATTACTCGCAATAATGGTTCTCTGGCTTTCATTTGAATATGCGCATTTTTATTGGGAGCTTTCATGGCCCTGGTTAAATTTCGGACATATTTTGGGAGATTCGCCGAAGCTAATTCAGTGGTATGAGTACAGCGGAGTTACAGGTGGCTCGTTCTGGATAGTTACGATAAATATTTTTGTTTATATGATTGTCCGGAATTTATGGTTCCGAAAAGAATCATTCAAAATTCAAACCCCGATTTTAGTTTTCATTTTTTTAGGTCTGATAATTCCAATAGCGAGTTCACTATACATTTATAATAATTATGAAGAAAAAAATGATCCGGTTAATATAATTATCGTTCAACCGAATATTGATTCGAATACAGATAAATTTACAATTAAGGACACATTGCAGCTTGACAAGATGTTCAACCTTGTTCAAAAATCCATTACGCCCGAAACAGATTTAATTCTCTGTCCTGAAACAGCTATTGTCAGTTCACTTGACGAGAGTCGAATCGACGAGCAATACCCTGTTTGCTACACAAAAACATTTCTTGATTCAAACTATAAAGTTCCAATGTTGATTGGTGCCTGTTCCGAAGTATATTTCAAAAAAGAAAATTCGGTTGCTTCAAAACCTATCGCGAATTTCTGGTATGAAGAATACAATACGGCTTGCATGATTCATTCAAATTTAACTACTCAGTTATATCACAAATCCAAACTTGTTCTGGGTCCGGAAAAATTACCTTTTGCAAGTTGGTTTCCTTTTTTAAAAGAATACGCAGTTGAACTAGGCGGAACTGCGGGTGTTTTAGGAGTGGGCAGCGAACCTTTGAATCTTGAAGCAAAAGGATTAAAATTTGCACCGATTATTTGTTATGAATCTGTTTATGGTGAGTACGTGAGTTATTATACGCAAAGAGGTGCAGACATTTTTACCGTGATAACAAATGATGGTTGGTGGCGTGATACGCCGGGGTATAAACAACACAGAATGTTTTCCCAAATCAGGGCAATTGAAAACAGAAGAAGTGTGGCGCGATCTGCTAATACAGGAATTTCTTGTTTTATTGATCAGCGTGGCGAAATAATCAGTGAACTGGGATGGAACAAAGCAGGAATTCTTCAGGCAGAAATAAACCGAAATACAGACATTACTTTTTTTGTGATGTACGGAGACATTTTTGGCCGGATTTCACTTTTTCTTTCAATTGGTTTGCTGATTTTTGCAATTGTAACATATTTGAGAAAACGTGGAGTGCGTACTTCATAATGGCAGAATTCTGGCAGAATTTCCATAAGTTGTTTACATCAGGGTTAATTTGAATGACACAATGTCCTGAAAACGCAACTGGCAGTTAATTTGAGTGAATTGAAAAAAAATAGTCAATTATGTCGCGTAAGGAAAAAGAAAAAGAAGGTGAACCATTGGAGGAACAAATGAATGAGGAATTAGTAGAAACTGATCAGCCTAAAAAAACCGATGAAGATTCCGGTGAAGCTGTTATTCCGACCTGCGAAGAACGTTTTGCCGAATTGAATAATAAATACATTCGTTTATATTCTGATTTTGATAATTTCAGAAAAAGGACAATGAAAGAGAAAGCAGATTTTATTAATAGTGCGGGGGCAGATGTAATAAAAGATTTACTAGTTGTATTGGACGATTTTGAAAGAGCTATTTCTAACAACGAAAACGTTGAAGATCCGAAAACATTAAAGGAAGGATTT
>Ga0102851_10001838_pt1 | contig 12466 bp, 12 predicted proteins | sample Mud3Dept3metaG_FD_79558 | JGI IMG/M metagenome (GOLD analysis project Ga0102851, IMG submission 79558) | Freshwater wetland microbial communities from Ohio, USA, analyzing the effect of biotic and abiotic controls - Mud 3 Core 4 Depth 3... | ecosystem: Environmental > Aquatic > Freshwater >... | reverse complement strand
TGAGAGTTGGGCGGCCGCCTGCGGATTGTTTCGGCCGAGTCCCCCGCCCGCGCTCGGCTTCTCGTCTCTCTTTCATGAACGGAAGTCCCGAAACAGATGGCTAGTAGCGGGGGCGGGGCGTTCGGCCAGAACAATCCGCAGGCGGCCTCGAAGCTCCGACGCGAAGCTGCGACACCTCGTCCGCCGAGGACGTTCTGGACGAACGCACCGCCCCCGCGCTTCACGTGTCGGACTCCGAGACACGTGATCCAGCTTGGGTCGGTCTCCGGACTAGGCGACTTCGCGCAGGACCGTCGAGGCGTCGATCAGGGGCGTGCCGTGGGTGTCCAGGAAGCGCGTCTCGACCCAGGCGTTGCGGCCCCGGCGGTGCCGGACCTCGCTCTCGACCACGAAGCTCGGTCCGAGCACGGGTTCGTAGTAGTCGAGCCGCATGCTGACCGTGGCCAGCCAGTGCCAGGGCCCGTCGCGGCGGCGCCCGGCGCGGAACGTGAAGAGCGCGATCAGGTCGACGTAGGTGGGCGCGAAGCCGCCGAAGAGCTGGCCGCGCGGATTGCACAGGCGCGCCGGCATCGGGACCTCGAGGCGCAGGAAACCGCTGCGCTCTTCGAGCAGCCGCCAGAGCGGCGCGTCGAGGAAATCACCCGCCATGTGGCCGGGCCCGATCAACTGGCCGGGCGCGGGGTGACGCCACGGCGCATCCTGCACGATCGACGCTTCGCCGTCGTCCTTCCGGGTCATACACGCTCCGCGAGCGCGAGCGCGCTGCGCCGCGCGAGCGCCATGCCGGTGAACATCGGGTTCACCGCGGGTGAGAGCGGGAACACACTGGTGTCGACGACGTAGAGGTTGTCGAGATCGTGCGCCTTCAAGTCCTCGTCCACGACGCCGTGACGCGGATCGCCGTGCATGCGCGCGGTGCCAAAGACGTGGGTCGACGCGCACACCATGTCGCGCGCGCGCGGCGGCCGGCTGCGCAGCGACTCGGCCTCGGCGATCGAGTGCATCTCGTCGGCATGGCTGGCCACGCCCGGTACGATCTTGCGCGCGCCGGCCGCGAAGAAGATCTCCGCCATCACCCACACCGCGTGCGCGAGGATCGCGGCGTCGTCGGGATGGAAGCTCCAGCGCATGCTGGGCTGCAGGCTCTTGCCGCGCTCGCGCACGCGACCGCGCGAGCGATGGCAGCTCGCGATCGCGTCGAATACCGTCGCGAAGCGCAGGTCGAGCAGCTCCTGCTTGAACTGGTGCCCCATGCCGGGCATGCGCACTGCCAGTACGCCAGGCGGCGCCCACAGCGTCTCGAGCTTGAAGCCGTCGCGCAGGAAGTGCAGGCACTGGTAGCCCTGCGTCGCGCCGAAGATCGGGTCGACGGGATCGGGAAACACCCCGAGCACGGAGGTGCCGGGATGGAACTGCAATTGCTCGCCGACCTGCCCCGACGAGTTGGCGAGATTGCCGCTGCGCTGCAAGAGCAGCGGCGACGCCAGCACGCCCGCCGCCAGCACGACGGCCTTCGCCTCGACGCGGAAGCGCGGCCCGGGCGCGCCGCTGAACGGCGCGACGACGCGCCCCGCGACGCCCGTCACGCGGCGCCCGTTCGAGAGCAGTTCCTCGGCGCGCACCGACGTGAGCACGCGCGCGCCGAGCTGGATCGCGGCCGGCACGTACGAGATGTCCATCGACTGCTTGGCGCGCGCGCGGCAGCCCGTGAAGCACTCGCCGCTGCCGCGACACTCCCTGACGTTGCGCGGGCACGGTTCCGACCCGTAGCCGAGCTGCTTGCAGCCGTCGCGGAAGAGCAGATTGCGGGGACCCTGCACCGCGTCGGGCGTCGGCGCGATCCCGAGGAACGCGGCGATCGCGTCGTAGTGCGGCTCCAGATCCTTGCGGCTGGTGCGCGCGAGGTCGGCTTCGTTCGCCCATTCCTGGAAACGGAAATCGGGGCAGCGGTTGCAGATCGCCGAGTTCACCAGCGACCCGCCGCCCAGCGCGATCGCCTGCATGGTCGGCATCACGGTGCCCATCGTGAAGCGCAGTCCGCCCTCGCGCATGGTGCGCGCCATCGAGAGCGAGCCTTCCAGCTCGAAGTCGGCGGGAGTGAAGGGAGGACCTTCTTCGAGCAACACGACGCGCTTGCCGGCGGCGGCGAGTTCGTACGCCGCGACGGCACCGCACGGGCCCGAACCCACGACGACGACGTCGGCGACTTCGGTGAAATCGCGCTGGTAGTCCGCGAAGACGCGAACCTCGCCGGACCCGGTGCGCGGATCGCTCATGCCGGCGGCGCCTCGAAGCCCGGCTGTAACGGACCGCGCGGGTCGAGCGGCGTGCGCGGCACGGCGCGATCGAGATCGGCGACACCGAATCGGATCGAGCTCTTCGGCTGGCCGATCGGCGGGTATAACAGGTCTGCGGCGACGACGGGCGTCTCGATCGCGAGCGGCGCCAGTCCCATCGCACGCAGCACCGCGGGGCATGCGAAGTAGCCCATCGTGAGCACCGCGCGCAGACCCTGGAACGCCAGTCGACGCGGCAGGAACCTCGAGTGCGCCCAGCCCTCGAGCACCGCCATGCGCTGCTCCAGCGACAGCGCGCTGAAACGGCGCCAGCCGTCCCAACCGGGCGCTGGGAAGATCAGCGTCGCGTGTTCGATCAGCACGAAGAGCAGGCGGATCAGCAGGCGGTTGCGCGGCGGCAGCGCGGCCAGATAGCGATCGGCGTGCGCTGGGATCCGGGCCTGCGTGCCCGAGAGTGGAATCACGCCGCCGGGCGGGAAGGCCGCGTCGGCAGCGGCACACACCAGCGCGTACTCGCGCGCCGAGAGCTGGCGGAGCGCCGGGTCGCGAGGCCCGTAACCCGCCGCGAAGCGCAGCACTGCCCAAGCGAGGAGAGCGAGAGCAATCAGTCCCGGCAGCGTCATTGGCGCGCGATCATAACGCCTCGATCGGTGCAGTCTTCCCGCCTCAAGGCGGCCTCGGCGGGGACCGATCTCAATGAGAATGGGCATCGAGGTCCTCCTCGCGACGGCGGCCGCGGTGGTCAGCCTGTACGCCGCCCTCTTCCACGCGTGGGTCTTCGCGCTGCACCCGCGTGCACGTGAGCACCTGTGGGTGGCGGTGACCGCCATGGGAGCGGCTGCCATCTCGGCCGGTACGGCGCTGCTCTACGTCGGCGCCGATGCGAACGACGCGCTGCAGGCGCATCGCATCGCGATCGCGGGCGCCAGCTTCGTGATGGTCGGCGGACTCGAATTCTCTGCCTCCCGCATGCGCGTGCACGCCCCGCGCCTCTTGCGCGTGGCCGTCGTGCTCGCCGGAACGATCTTCGCAATCGACGCCGCCGCGCCGCAGCTCTTCTTCGCGATCGACAGGCCGCCGCGCGAGACCGTCGTCTCCGGGCTGCACTTCCTCCAGCTCGGCTTCACGCCGCTGTTGCAGGGTCTACTGGCCGTGGGATTCGTCTTCTTCCTGTTCCCGCTCGCGATCTGCATCCGCGCGCGACGGCGCGGCGAGCCGGGCGTCACGCCGTTGCTCGTCGCGTTCGCCGGCTGGCTGGTCGCCGCGATCCACGACACCGCGGTGGGATTCGGCGTCCACGACGCCCCGTTCCTGCTGGCGACCGGCGGCTACCTGGCGATCACGGCCACGTTGTCGGCCGTGCTGGTGCGCGAGCTGGTGCAATCGATGGGCGAATCCGAGCGACTCGGCATGCAGCTCCACGAGCTGGCCAAGACGCGCGCCGATGCGCTGCGCGCGATCGACCTGCGGCTCGCGCACGGCGAGCAGCACGCGGCAATCGGCATGCTCGCCGCGGGCGTCGCCCACGAGATCAACAACCCGCTCGCCTACGTGAGCGCGAACCTCAATCAGCTCCGCGCGCTCTGGGAGGAGGAACCCGACCCCGACGAAGTGAAGGAGATCATCGCGGAGAGCCGCGAGGGTCTCGAGCGCGTCGGCACGATCGTCACGGACCTGCTGCGCATGTCGCGTCAGAGCGACGGCGAGCGCGAGGCCTGCGATCTCGGCGACATCGTGCGCGCGGTGCTGCCGCTCGTCGCGCGCGAGGCCGGCTCGGCGATCGAGGTCGCGATCGACGTCGAGTCGCCGCTGCCGCTGTGGGGCAGCGCGCGCCTGCTCGGTCAGGCGGTGTTGAATCTGGCGCTGAACGCGGTGCAAGCCGTCTCGGACTCGGAGGCGACGCATCGCACGCCGCGCGTCGAGTTGCGTGCCCACGCCGCGCGCGGCGGCGTGGAACTCGCGGTGCGCGACAACGGACCCGGCATCCCGGCGGACGTATTGGGCCAGATCTTCGAGCCGTCCTTCACGACCAAACCACTCGGCCGCGGGACCGGGCTCGGCCTCGCGCTCACGCGACTCGTCGTGACGCGTCACCAGGGCGCGATCGACGTCCAGAGCAGCCCGGACGGCACCAGGGTCACGGTCTGGCTGCCGGCCGCGGGCGGAGACGCGGAGACGCTGGCGCCCTCCCGCTGACGCCGCGCGCTTCCCACGTCCTCAAGGCCGCCGCCAGCCCCTCCGATCCGCATGGCGATGCGGAGTGCCCTGCTGCTCGCCACCGTCGTCGTGCCGATCTACACGGCGCTGCTGCACGCCTGGATCTACGCGCAGCGACGCCGCGAGATCGCGCATCTGTGGCTCGCGATCTCGGCGCTGGGCGTGGCGGGGATGGCGGCGTCGGTAATCGCGCGCTCGGCCGCCACGACGGCGGCGGACGCGCTCGCGTGGCAGAGCGCGCAGATGGCGTTCGGGGCGGTTCTCGGCGTCAGCTTCGTGCGCTGGGCCCACGCAGAGCTCGGCCTGCACCGGCCGCGCCTGGAGCGCGCGGTGAATGGCTTCGTCGTGATCAACTTCATCGGACTCCTGACGCACACGATCTTCTCGGACGAGATCGTGATGCGACCGGCGTTCGGCCGCGACGGGTTCGTCGCCCAAGCGCTCATCACGCCGTTCGGTACCGCGATCCTGCTGGCCTTCGGCGGGCTCGCACTCTACCTGGGCGTCGAGCTCGCTCGAGCGGCGCGAAAGCGCAGCGAGGAGCGCTCGCTTTTTGCGGCGTACTGCGCGTTCGCGGCGACACTCTTCCACGACGTCGCGGTCGGCGCCGGCCTGATCCACGGCGTGGAACTCCTCCCGCTCGGTTACCTCATGATGCTGACCGGCCTCTCCGCCGTCCTGGTGCGGGGCTTCGTGCGCTCGATGGACGAAGCCGAGCGCCTCACGGAAGATCTCCACGCGCGCATCGAGGAGCGCAGCGCCGAGTTGCGGCGCAAGGAGAGCCAGCTCGTCCACGGCGAGCGACTCGCCGCGCTCGGCACGCTGGCCGCCGGCGTCGCGCACGAGATCAACGACCCGATGGCCTTCGTCTGCTCGAACCTGAACCGTGTCGAGGAAATCTGGAACCACCCGACCGAACGCCGCGACGTGCCCGAGATCCTCGACGAATGTCACGAAGGCCTCGCGAGGCTGCGCGCGACGGTGGGGGAGCTGTTGCGGCTCGCGCGCCGCAGCGAGTCCAAGACGGTTCCCGTCGACCTCGCCGAAGTCGTCGGTTCGGTGCTGCCGCTGGTGCGCGCCGAGGGACGCTTCCGGGCGCGCTGGACCGAGTTCCTGACGGCCGTACCCGCCGTGCGCGGCGACCCCGGCCTGCTCGCGCAGGTGGCGCTCCAACTCCTGCTCAACGGGATCCGCTCGATTCCGGAAGGCGCGCCCGCCGATCACCGCATCGCCGTGTCCACCGGAAGCGAGCGCGGACGCGTGCGGCTGCGCGTGCGCGACAGCGGCCCGCCGATCCCGAGCGCCGAGCTGCAGCACATCTTCGACCCGTTCTCGCCGCTCGCCGCCGAAGGCGCCACCTCGCGCCTCGGTCTCGCCGTCACCCACCAGATCGTCGTGAGCCACGGCGGCGAAATCGAAGTCACGAGCGACCAACGCGGCACCGAAGTGACGGTCTGGCTACCCGTCGCCCCCCGAGCCTGATCCGCCTTCGCCGCGACGCAACATCGAGGACGAAGGGGACTGTCCCATTCGTCTCTCGGGAAGCGCCCGCAGTTGCTCCTCTGCTCCCCCGCGTAGCGCCGCTCACAGCCTCACGAGCAATCCGATCAGCAATCCCGCGTCAGAGCAACCCGTCCCAGAGCGCACGCTCCGCTCCCTGCGGATCCCACAAGAGCTCGCTCTCGCGCCCAAGCCGCCGCGTCGCACGCTTCGCAGTGTCATACGCCGGCCACCCCGGATCCCCGCTGCGCGCAAAACCGAGCCACGCATCCTGCATCTGCACCGCGAGCCGCTCCGCCTCCGGCCCGGCCCCCGCGAGCTGCGCGGCGCGCGGATCGCTCAGCGTGCCGAACACGAACGGCAACTCGATGCCGTGACACGCGCCGAGCGCCCCGCCGAGCGCCGGCGAAGCCCAGTCGAAGCGATACACGTGGACGCGCTGCGTCTGCCCGAGCTGCTGCTCGGCGAGCCGCAGCGCCGGGATGCGGAACACGCGATCGGTCTGCATCGCGATCCACAGCGACGGCGGGTCGATCCGCAGCGCGCCGCTGCGCGCGTCGCGATAGGTCTCGAACGCGCGCTGCGCAAACGCCTCCGCCTCCCCCGCCGCCGCCGGCGCCGTGCGCACGAGGCGCCGCAGCAGCCCCGCCTCGTCCATCGTGCGCAGCTTCACGTCGGTGAGCGCGAAGAGTCGCCACTCTTCGAGATTGGTGCCGACCAGCAGCGCGACGTCGCGCACCGCACCGGCGCCGACCGCCTCGAGCGGCGCGCGCGGAATCACCGTGCCGTCCACCATCGGCTGGAACGCGAGTCCCTCGACCTGCCGCCAGCTCGTGTCGACCACCTGTGCCTGCGCGTGCAGGATCGTCTCGACGGGGAGCGCGCGCAGCGCGTCGAGCGTCGCGTCCGGCTGCCCGAGCGCGTCGCGAAACAGTTCGGCGATGCGCAGGCCGTTCGCGAGCGGCGACACGTTGTGCGCCGCGCCGCTCTGCAGGATCGCGCGATGGAAGAGCCCGCGCGCCGACGGCGCGCCGAGCAGCGCGCCGATCGACATCGCGCCGGCCGACTCGCCGAAGAGCGTCACGTTCTCCGGGTCGCCACCGAGCTGCGAGGCGTGCTCGCGCACCCACGCGAGCGCCGCGATCTGGTCGAGCAGGCCGAAGTTCGCGCCGATCTCGCCGGCGCCGAGCAACTCGGGCTGCGCGAGGAAGCCGAGCGCGCCGAGCCTGTAGTTCACTGTGATGACCACCGCGTCGCCGCGCCGCGCGAGTGTCGCGCCGTCGAAGAGCGGCAGCGAGCCGGCGCCCGCCGTGAAGGCGCCGCCGTGCAGCCACACCAGCACGGGACGGCGCCGCGCATCGAGTCCCGGCGTCCAGACTTGGAGAGTGAGGCAGTCCTCGTGCTGCGCGAGTGTTTCGAGGCCGAGCATGCGCATCACGAGGCTCGTGTTCTGCGGCGACGCGGGACCGATCACCGCGGCATCGCGCACGTCGCGCCAGGGGTCCTCGCGCATGGGCGGCGCCCAGCGCCGCACTCCGATCGGCGGCGCCGCGAACGGCACGCCGCGGAACACGGCGAGCCCGCCCTCGTCGCGTCCTTCGAGGATTCCGCTGCGCGTTTCGAGTCGCGGTCGCTGGCTCATCCACTCGCGAACCTAGCGTGGGGATCGGCTAGGTTCCGCCGTCCTGCGGAGGAACCCATGACATCAGCCGCCGAGAGCAAGGCGCCTTCGTCGAAGCAACGACCCGTCTGGCGCAACTGGGCCGAAGTGCTGCGCACGCAGAACCTGTCCTCCGAGCACACGATGGACATCGTCTCGCGCTGGCTGCTGATCACCCGCGCCAGCGTGTTCCCGATGACGATCACCTCGGGCGTGCTCGGCGGGCTGCTCGCGGTCGCAGGGCCGACTCCCGCCACCGCCAACTGGTTCTTCCTCGCGCTCGCGCTCTTCGGCCTGGTGCTCGCGCACGCCGCCAACAACATGATCAACGACTACCTCGACCTGGCCAGCGGCGTCGATTCCGCCGAATACGTGCGCGGCCAGTACGCGCCGCATCCGATCTTGAGCGGGCTGGTCTCGAAGGGCGGCCTCGTCGCCGCGATCGCCGCGGTCAACCTGGTGGACCTCGCGATCCTCGTCTACCTCGGCGCCGAGCGCGGCCCGCTCGTCTACGGGTTCGCGCTCGCGGGCCTCTTCATCAGCGTCTTCTACGTGGCGCCGCCGCTGAAGCTCAAGCATCACGGCTTCGGCGAACCCGGCGTGTTCCTGGTCTGGGGACCGCTGATGATCGCGGGCACCTACTTCGTCACCACCGGCGCGGCGCCCGCGTGGGTGTTCGCGGCGAGCCTGCCCTACGCGCTACTGGTGACGGTGGTGCTCTTCGGCAAGCACATCGACAAGCTCGAAGCCGACGCCGCGAAGGGCATCCACACGCTGCCAGTCCTATTGGGCGAAGCCCAGGCCCGCTTCGTCGCGCAGGCGCTGATGGTCTCGTTCTTCGTCGTGATGGGCATCCTCGTACTGACCGGCACGCTCGGCGTCTGGACACTCGCGAGTTTCGCCGCGCTGCCGCGCTGCATCGAGGTGATGCGCGTGTTCCGCACGCCGAAGCCCGCCGAGCCGCCGCCCGGTTACCCATTGTGGCCACTCTGGTACGTCGCGTGGGCCTTCCTGCTGACCCGGCGCGCCGGCGTTCTCTTCGCGCTCGGCCTCGTCGCGACTGCCATCTACCCCGTCTTCCTGTAGCTGGCGATGCACGAGGGCAGCCGCCGCGCGATCATCGCCGCGTTTCTCGCCAACCTCGGCATCGCAGTCGCGAAGTTCGTGGCGTTCCTCTTCACCGGTGCCGCGTCGATGCTCGCCGAGACCGTGCACTCGCTCGCCGACACCGGCAACCAGGCGCTGTTGCTGCTCGGCCAGGCGCGCGCGGGCCGCGCCGCGAGCCCCGATCATCCGTTCGGCTACGGACGCGAGCGCTACTTCTGGTCGTTCGTGGTGGCGCTCGTGCTGTTCTCGATGGGATCGCTGTTCGCGATCTACGAGGGCGTCGAGAAGTTGCATCATCCCCATGCGTTGGTGGCGCCGCAGTGGGCGATCGGCGTGCTGCTGGTGGCGATCGCCCTCGAGGCATGGTCGTTCCGCACCGCGTTCGTCGAGGCGAATGCCGTGCGCGGCGACCAGAACCTGTGGCGATTCATCCGTCGCGCCAAGAGCCCCGAGCTGCCGGTGGTGCTTCTCGAAGACACTGGCGCGCTGCTCGGTCTGGTCTTCGCGCTGCTGGGTGTCGGACTCGCGATCGCAACCGGCAACGCGCGCTTCGACGCGCTCGGTTCGGTCGCGATTGGAATTCTACTGGGCGCCATCGCCTTCGTGTTGGCCACCGAGATGAAGAGCCTCCTGATCGGCGAATCGGCAACGCCCGACGTGCAACAGCAGATCCGCGCCGCCATCGAGGGCAGCGCACCCGTCTCGCGCTTGATCCACCTGCGCACCCTGCACCTCGGCCCCGACGAGCTCTTGGTAGGCGCCAAGGTGGAATTCTCGAGCACCCTCGACGTCCCCGGCCTCGCCCGCGCGATCGACGAAGTCGAAGCGCGCGTGCGCGCCGTGGTCTCCGAGGCGCGCGTGATCTACATCGAACCCGACGTCCAGCGTTCGACCTGACCCAGGCGGAAGCGACGCGCATCAAAGCCGCCGTGCTGCAGCGCGTGCCGTTGCCGTTCGGGGTGTCGATCCGTTGCGTGGCGCGGAAGAGGGAGAAGGACCGACGGACACGGTCGGACCACTGATACGATGCGCGCACTTGAGGGGGGTGGCATAAGCGGATCGCGACAAGCGCAGGCTCTCCTTGCCAGAGAAGGTCCTCCTCTCGCGCGCCGCCTAGCGCCACAGAGCCCTCCTATTGCACTCTGGTGTGATCTCGAATCTCCACGAAGGCGGGCCAAGTTCAGATCGTGTCCGGCTAGAACGGGCCATCGATGTCCCCATGCGGACACTTGGCCGCTCGTGACCCTGCCCTCATCTTGACGAGCACCCCGCTCAGTACTGGGAACTCGCCAAGAGCGGCCGGCCCACCAATCGGATCATGCCGGCGCGGCGGTGAAGCGCACCCCGCGCTCGAATTGGGCCCTGCCTCTTCCTTCCCTGGCGACCCTGTCTCGCGTTCTGCTTGCGGCTCCGGACGCTTCCACTCTCCCGACGACGGCGTAGTCTCTACTCCCCCACCCGCCAGGAGGATCCATCGTGCACGCGACCTGTCTCTGTGGCGACGTGACATGGGAGATCGACGGCCCCGCCGAGTGGATGTCGCATTGCCATTGTTCGATCTGCCGGAAGACGCACGGGGTGGCGTTTGCGACGTACGTCGCGGCGCCGGCGGGTGGCTTCCGGATCAACGGGCGCGAGCGGGTGGTGCGCTTCGAGTCGTCGCCGGGGTTCTTCCGCTGTTTCTGCGGGCGCTGTGGGGCGGTGGTGCCGGGCGACGCGGTGGACGGACTCGTCTTTGCGCCGGCGGGCAACTTCGACGGCGACCCGGGCGTTCGCGCGCTCGCGCACATCTTCGTCGCGTCGAAGGCGCCGTGGTACGAGATCACGGATGCGCTGCCGCGCTTCGACGCCTATCCGCCGGGCATCGATGCGCCCGTCGTGCCCGACCGCCCGCGCAGCGCCGTCGCAGCGCCGATCCACGGGAGCTGCCACTGCGGTGCGGTCGCCTTCGAAGCCACGAGCGAGCCGTTGATGTGTCGCCACTGCCACTGCACGCGCTGCCGCAAGGGGCGATCGGCGGCGCACGCGTCGAATCTCGCGGTGCCCGTCGGCGGCTTCCGCTTCACGCGCGGCGAAGATCGCCTCGCCTCCTACAAGGTGCCCGAGGCGCAGTTCTTCACGCAGGCCTTCTGCCGCACCTGCGGCTCGCCGATGCCGCGCGTCGACACCGATCGCGGTTTCTCGGTGATCCCGATGGGCGCGCTCGATACCGATCCCGGCGTGCGCCCGCGCAGCCACATCTTCGTCGCGTCGAAGGCGCCCTGGTTCGAAATCACCGACGCGCTGCCGCAGTTCGCCGAGCGACAGCCGGGCTGACGCTCGGCCAGCTCTGCGGTTCGTCTGGCGCGTGGGGAGTCGAGCATCTGCCGAGCGATTCCCTGGCGCACTTCAAGGGATTGCCGGAGCGATTCGAGAACTGCGGCGTTGATGGGGTGCGAGGGCGGCGCGTGGCGCTTCAACCTCCCCAATGGCCGGGGCACGATCTTTCGATTGGTCGGCATGAAACCTTGCAATCAGCCGGAGTCCGACCTTACGATCAGCCAGGTGGCCGAGCCCGCATTGCATCGCCGCCTGGTCGAGCCGCGACTCGCCGAGGCGCTCGCCGACACGCCCGTGGTGTTGATTCACGGGCCTCGCCAGTGCGGCAAGACGACGCTGGCCCGGATGGTGGGCGAATCACGGAGCTCCTCGTACTTCAGCTTCGACGACGATGTGACGCGCGCCGCATCCCGGGCAGTTCCCGTGGGATTCGTCTGCGATCTGAGAACCCCGAGACAGAGCTCCGAGGGTTTTCGCTGATCGAGGACGATGCAGAGATCGACGACCAGGAGATCGCGCGTGGGCGCTTCCTGACTCGATCTCCAGAAGAATTGATGGCGACGATCGGCGCGAGGATCGCCCGAGTATGTTCCATGCGGTCACGGGGCCCGATGGCAAAAACGACCAGCTCGAGACGAATCCGGTGCGGATCTTCCGCAACAAGGGCGTCGCGAGCCTCCGAGGGGCGGAACACGAGGCAGTGATCGACTTGCGCGAACTGCGGCTACTGCGCGGCTCGCTCCCGCGCCGGGCGATGGCCCTCGCGCTGGAGTGGGTCGTCGAGCATCGAGACGAACTGATGGAGGACTGGGAGCGATGTCGCAGACTACGGCCCCCGAAGCCGATCCCGCCGCTCCGATAGAGCCGCCGATCCGGCACACCGTTGCCTGGCGCGTGACGAGCGTCACGGCTCTGCCGGCCGCGCGGCTGCGTGTGACGTTCGTGGATGGAACGTCGGGCGAAGTGGACATGCGCGCCTTCCTCGAACGAACCGACGTGATCGGCAGCGTCTTCGAAGCGCTGCGCGATCCGGCGCACTTCGGCGCTGCGACAGTCGTACTCGGAGCGGTGTCGTGGCCGAGTGGGGCCGACCTCGCTCCGCCACCAGAGCGGGCGTGGGGAGGGAATCCGGAGGCGAAGACCGCCGGGCTGACCGAACGCAACGTTCGCCTGGATCTCGCAAAGCAATCCTGATGGTCTCCGCAAGCGCCCAACGCGCAAGCGGTCAGCCCGTTCGCCGCAGGATCCCTCCCCGCGCCCGCGCCCCCACCGCGCTCCGCGCAGCTACTCCGAGGAGAACTTCCTCTCCTTCCACCAAGGAAAGAACGCCGGCATCTCCGAAGAGGCCTTCATCGTGAACCGCGGC
>Ga0102851_10001836_pt1 | contig 12470 bp, 13 predicted proteins | sample Mud3Dept3metaG_FD_79558 | JGI IMG/M metagenome (GOLD analysis project Ga0102851, IMG submission 79558) | Freshwater wetland microbial communities from Ohio, USA, analyzing the effect of biotic and abiotic controls - Mud 3 Core 4 Depth 3... | ecosystem: Environmental > Aquatic > Freshwater >... | reverse complement strand
TTCCCCGGTCTGCAGGAAGCACGTGTCGGTGTCGGCCTCGATGAAGTTGCCCTCTGCATAGATCCGGAATAGCCGCATGTCTTCGCCGGCAATCTGTCCGCCGAGGATGAACGACGCATTGAACTTCAGGTCACTGGCCTCCAGAAACGGCCCGTCACGTCGCTCAATGGCACGCATTGCATCCGACACGAGGTTGGCGACGTCGAACATCGAGCTGGCGCTCCAGATGTGGGGCGGTTCGGCGGCGGCGCGCTTGCGCAGAACGTTGATCACCGCCTGTGTCGCAGCAAGACCGCCCGAGCTAAGCAGCACCAGCACCCGGTCGCCCGCGCGCTCGAACACCGTCATCTTGCAGAACTTGGCGTAGTTGTCCACGCCTGCATGCGTACGCGAGTCGCTGGCGAAGATCAGCCCCTCGTCGAGCTTGACGCCGACGCAGTAGGTCATGCGACGCGCCCGCCTGGCCGACGCTCCGCGCAATCGCAGGGCATGGCTCGCATTCAGGCTGCCGGAACTTCGTCGGCCCAGACCTTGAAGCGCTCCAGCGTGTTCGGCCCGAATGTGCTGGACAGCGCGACGTCACAGGCGTCGCGACCGCGGGCGATGAGGATGCGGCCGATGCGCGGTGTGTTGTTGCGCGCATCGAAGGTATACCAGCGGTCGCCCAGGTAGGCCTCGAACCAGCCGGCGAAGTCCATCGTTCCGTACGGCGGCTCGGTGCCCATGTCACCCAGGTATCCGGTGCAGTAGCGTGCAGGTATGTTCATGCAACGGCAGAATGCGATCGCCAGGTGAGCGTAGTCGCGACATACGCCGCGCCCCTCCTTGTACGCCTCCCAGGCAGTGCGCGTGTTGCGTGCATGCGGATAGCCGAACTCGATGTGCCGGTGCACGAAGTCGCAGATCGCCTGCACCCGCGCCCACCCGGTCGGTCCGTTGCCGAAGTGCTGCCACGCGATGTCGTAAAGCAGGTCCGTCTCGCAGTAGCGGCTGCCCAGCAGATAGACCAGCGTGGATTCGGGCAGAAGCTCGATCGGGACCTGCATCGCCCCGGGGGCCACGACATCGGGCAGGCCACTGTCGTTGACCACGGCATCGGTGCTTAGTACGAACCGCCCTGGCGGCGCCACGATGCGGCTGCACCAGTTGCCGAAGAGATCCCGGTAAGCGGTAACGGGAACCGCAGGACTCGTAACGAGATAGTCCGGGTGCACCAGGTCGGATGCTCGCGAATAGTGGATGCTGAGCGCGAGGATCATCGGCGTCGGGCCGCGACACTGGTATTCCATCTCAAAGCCGACACGAATCTTCATGCTTGTCGCCGCCAAGTTGAATCTGCTCTAGGGTACTGCACGTCGAGGGGTGAAGGAGGGGCTCAGCCGGGCCGGAATCACCCCAGTAGAGCGCGGGCAGCTCTACTTCTGTTTCTCGACAACCACCCGTCCCGCTGCATTCATGTAGACGCGATACCTGTTGCCGTCCTTGCACGAGCAGGCGTAGTCGTTCTCGGCATTCACCTTGACAGCTACTACCTGGCCGCAGGGCAGTCCCTGCAACGCGATCACTGACGTCATGTCCTTCCTCAGTGCCGCGTCGTCAGCGGCGAACGACGGCACAGCAAAGAATGCCGCCACGAACAAAGTCGGGGCAAATGCGGTTGTGCGATTGACCATGGGTTCTACGGCGTTCAGCCTTCGAGGGTGGCAAATTTCTTCGGATCCGCGAGCAGGACCCAGATCGCTTCGCGCGAGGACACAATCGCCGCGGCAAGCTTCTTGTCAGTGTCCTGCAGCAACGACAGCACCTTCATCAGCAGCAGATCGTACGAGCGGCGCAACTGCGCCATGGTGACCTTGGCCTTGCCCTGGTAGTAGTCGCGGAACTGCTGGAGCAGGTCGTCGACCTGGTTCTTGAGTGTGATCTTGGTGAAGACACCGATGGCCTTGGTTTCCTTGAGCTGCTCCCTGAGTGCAGCCAGGTCCAGGGCCGGCGGAGCCACTTGCGTGGTCGTCGCAGGGGCGGCATACGGCCCAGGCTTGGCTGTGGTCGACGCGGGTGCGGAGGCCGCCGGCGGCTTTGCGGCAGCGTCGGGAGTCTTCGCTCTGGGCGTGGCGGCTTTGCTTTCGGCCTGCGGCGCCGCGCTCGGTACGACAGGCGATGGCGCTGCGGCCGGCACGGGCTGAGGTGTCGATGCCGCGGTCGGTGGCGTGGCCGGTGGCGTTGCGGTGGCTTCGGGCTTCGCCGCGACGTAACCCTCTGGCGCAACAGCCGCACACCCCGCGGCCAAGAGCAGCGGGAGAAGGGCTACGTGCTTCAGACGCATCGAGCGGGCCCCACCAGTACGGGCTCGGCCACCTTTCGTGTCGTCCGCTCGCGCAGCCGCGGGCAAAGTTCAGTCGTCAGGCCGGGTCGCCAAGTTCATCCCACGCGCCGACCCTGAATGACTTGGATCAGGAACACGACGATCGCGAGGACGAGCAGGACGTGAATGAATCCGCCCAACGTGTATGAGCTGACCAGCCCCAACAGCCACAGGACAGCCAATATGACAGCAATGGTCCACAGCATTTTGAATCTCCCGTTTCCATGACACGGTGGCTCAAAAGTCTTGACGGCTCACGCCGCCGCAAACCTGGCCACCTTCGGTTTGCGCCCGGTCGGTGACTGAAGCCGCGCCGGCACGGACTCAGCTCCACGCGCAAATCAACTGCGTTTTTCTTCCTTAACAAACCACGCATCGGTTGCCTTCAGTTCCCAGTCGGCAATCTGCTTGTCAACTTCGTCCTTGGCGATGCCGTAGCGCTCCTGGATCTTTCCAGCCAACTGTTCACGGCGGCCGGCAACGACATCGAGGTCGTCATCGGTCAGCTTGCCCCATTGCGCCTTGGCCTTGCCGACGACTTGCTTCCAGTTGCCTTGAATGCGGTCCCAGTTCATATGAATCTCCATCAGGTGTACGTTCACTGCCCACGGGCCTAAGGTTCGAGCCTTGCCGCTTCCGCTTCTTACAGCACCCGGCTGCCCTTCCCGCTTAGCTAATTCAACATAGGCCCGGTGCGCCACCCGGTCTGTGCGAAAGCGCACATAATGGAAACCTCAGTTGTCCCAAATCAACAGGGGCTTCCCGGCCCTATCCGGCGACAGCCCGGCGCAGAACGCCGCCATTTCCTGCATCGGATCGACCTGCGAGGCCAGCGCCCACTCCACTTCACCCAACCATGACGAAACGATTGGTGTTCCTGGTGCCGGGCTTCTTCGGCTTCAGCTCTGTCGGCGCGGTGAACTATTTCGATGACGTCGAACGCTCGCTCGGCGCTGCGCTGCGCAGGCGCGGCGTTGAGGCTCGGATCGTGCGTTGCATGACGCAGCCAACAGCCTCGATCCCGCGTCGCGCCGACATACTTCGCAAGCAGGTGATCCGCAGCGGCGGCATGAGAGCCCGCGAACTGCACTTTGTCGGCCACTCGACAGGCGGCCTCGACGTGCGCATGCTGCTGACCCCGGACGTGAAGATCGCGAGTGGCGACTCGGAGGAGCGCATCGCCCGCCTGACGCGGACGGCTATCTCCGTGGCGACGCCGCACCACGGCACGCCACTCGCCAATCACTTCGTCACCATCCAGGGCCAGACGCTGCTGCTGGTGCTGAGCGCGCTGGCGACTTCAGGGCAGGGCCGCGGAACCATTCTCGCCGCGGCAAAAGCCATCGCGCTGGTCGCCCGGCTCGACGACTGGGTCGGTCGCACAGAGGGGCCGCTCGATCGCATCGCGGAGGGCCTGCTTCGCAAGATGCGTTTCGACCGACGCGACCCGGCGTGGGCATACCTCGGCGAAATCGAGCGTGATCAGGGCGCGGTGCTGCAGCTCACGCCGGAGGGGATCGACCTTTTCGACGCCGCTGTTTCGGATAAACGCGGAATCGACTACGGCTGCGTCGTCGCGGGTGTGCCGAAGCCGCGCGAGCAGTTCAAGCTGATGGAACTCCTCGATCCCGAGTACGTCGTGCTGCGCGCGCTCTTCAGGCTGCTGCACTTGCTGACGGCGCGACCGCACCCGCGGTATCCGTATCCCAAGCCGACACAGGCGTTACAGCGGCAGCTCGACCAGGGACTCGGCTTCAAAGCGACGCCCCAGATCAGCGACGGCATCGTGCCGACGCTGAGCCAGCTGCACGGTCGGGTTCTTCACGTCGCGCGCGCCGATCACCTGGATCTGGTCGGCCACTACACCCTGGCGGGCGGCGGCACGGCGAACTGGTTGCCGTCGGGCGCCGGCTTCACACCCGAAGCATTCGACGCCACGTGGGAAGCAGTCGCCGCAGCGATCGCAAAAGGTCGCCGTACGTCTTGAGCTGACCGCTCTTTGGACCGCTAGCCGACCAGGGTGACGGTCGAGTCGCTTGACGCCCGGATTCTCAGGCGGCCACTCCAAAGAGAGCACCGACCCCAGCGGTCAATGCCATTGCCAAGGCCCCCCAGAAAGCAACGCGCGTGACGGACGCGATCACGGGCGCGCCCCCCGTCCGTGCCGCCACGAGGCCCAGCAGTGCAAGAAAGAGCAGTGAGCTACCTGCGAGGCCCCACATAAGGACGGACGCGGGGAGCAGGAGAACCATTAAGAGCGGTAGCGCCGCACCCACGGCAAACGTACCCGCCGAGGCCAATGCAGCCTGCACGGGTCGCGCCGCCAGCGTGTCGGAGATACCCAGCTCATCTCGGCCATGCGCGGCAAGCGCATCATGCTGCGTCAACTGGGTGGCAACATTCCTCGCCAGCGCTTCATCCAGTCCACGCTTAACGTAAATGGCCGTCAGTTCTGCATGTTCCTGCTCGGGATTTGCAGCCAGTTCTCTGGACTCCCGAGCCAGATCCGCGCGTTCGGTATCGGCTTGTGAACTGACCGAGACATACTCGCCGGCAGCCATCGACATGGCACCAGCAACAAGCCCGGCAACGCCCGCCACCAGAATGCCCTGAGTGCCTGCGCCTGCTGCCGCGACCCCCAGGACAAGGCTCGCCGTAGAAACGATGCCGTCGTTCGCACCAAGAACGGCAGCGCGGAGCCAGCCTGTCCGGTGTGTTCTATGTCTTTCACTGTGTCTCATTGCGCCTACCGCGTGATGGAGAGTTCACCGCAACGCTCAGGACATGGGGCCATTCCACCAAGAGTGAGCGACTGCACTGCCGCAGAGCATAGACCGCAGGCACGTCAGCCCCATTGCGCGGCACGCTCATCGGTGCGCTATCGAACAGACGACGGGCTCCGCGCTCCATAAAGTAGTTAATGGTTGCTCGGCAAACTGGGCCATTGGAACCGGTGTAGTTCGCGCATTCGATCCGGTACGGGATTTCGCGCGGGACATACGTCACTTTTCGACCCGACCCGTTCTACCGGCTTGAGCGACACGGATTCTCGTAAGGAACCTCTATGAACATGAAGTTTCTCCGCCATAGGGCTCTCGCCCTCCTGGTCGGCGTCACAGTCCTGGCCTTCAGCGGCTGGGCCAGCGCGGATCCGCCATCGCGCGTTGCGCGCCTCGGCTACCTGTCTGGCACGGTCAGCTTTTCACCCGCGGGTGAGGACGACTGGGTACAGGCAACGATCAATCGGCCGCTGACGACGGGCGACCGCCTTTGGGCGGAGCCTGGCGCGCGGACCGAGATCCAGATCGGCGGAGCCATGGTCCGCATGAGCGGTGGGACCAGCGTAGCCATTCTCAATCTCGATGACCAGGTCACTCAGCTGCAGCTGACGCAGGGCGCACTGCATGTCCGCGTGCGTCATCTCGAATCTAACCAGTTGTTCGAGGTCGACACACCGAATGTCGCCTTTACCCTGCGGCAACCCGGCGAATACCGGATCGAAGTGGATCCCGACGGCATTGCGACCACGATCGTCGTGCGCAGGGGCCAGGGAGAGGTATACGGGGAAGACACGGCGTTCTTAATCGACTCGCGCCAGTCCTATAGATTCATGGGAAGCGGATTGCGCGAGTATCAGCAGGCCGCTACGCCGCGCCTCGACGCATTCGATCGCTGGTCGAGTGACCGCGATCGCCGCTACGACACGTCGGCTTCCGCCCGCTACGTATCGCCGGACGTGGTCGGCTACCAGGACCTCGATGCGAATGGCAGCTGGCACGTCGACGCGACCTACGGCAATGTTTGGTATCCGAATCGAGTCGCCGTCGGCTGGGCGCCTTACCGCGACGGCCATTGGGCATGGATCGACCCCTGGGGCTGGACCTGGGTGGATGACGCGCCTTGGGGCTTCGCCGTGTCGCACTACGGCCGCTGGACGAACCTCCGCGGATCGTGGGGTTGGATACCTGGCCCGGTACGAACCCGCGCCTACTACGCCCCGGCACTGGTTGTGTTCATCGGTGGCGCGAACTTTCAGCTATCCATTGCCACCGGCACCGTCGGTGGAGTCGCATGGTTTCCGCTTGGACCGCGCGAGGTCTACCAGCCGGCCTATCCGGTGAGCCGCCGCTATTTCGAGAACATCAACCGCAGCAACACGGTCGTCAACAACACGGTCATCAACAACACTTACAACAACATCAACGTAACGAACGTCGTCTATGCGAATCAGCGAATCCCGGGCGCCGTGGTCGCAGTGCCGACCACCGCTTTCGTGCAGTCGCAACCGGTGTCCCAGGCAACGGTGCGAGTGTCGCAGGAGGTGATGGTCAAGGCGCCAGTGACGGTCTTGCCACAGCTAGCCCCGACGGAGAAAAGCGTTCGTGGCAATGCCGCACAGCGCGACAAGCCACCTGCCCGCGTCTTCGAGCGGCCTGTCGTCGCGCGCACAGCACCGCCGGCGGCGCCGATCGGCTTTGCGGCGCAACAGCCGTATCTGGCAGCGAAACCGGGCAAGCCGCTCGACGATGCTGCACGCAAGGAGTTGAAACCAGCAGCGGCAGCGCCTGCCGTAAGGGTGGTCGCGGAGACGAAAGTGGCGCCACCGACACAGCGTCTGCCGGCGGCAACAGCCGCTACTGCGCCGACGGAAACGCGCGGAAGATCCGATAACCGCAAGGCCCCCGCAGAGTCCGTGACTGCCGCCCCGCGCGCGCCGACGGCGCAAACTGCTGCGCCACCGCAAGCCGCGCGACCCGCACCCATCGCGCGGCCACCGGAACAGCGCGGAAAATCAGAACAGCCCGCAAAGTCAGAGAAGCCTGGACCACCCAGCGCTGTGACGGTCGCTGAACCGAAAATCGCTCCGCCACCACCGCCACAAGGTGCCGCACAGGCCCAGGTGGCTCCGGCCCCGAAAGTCGCTCCGCCTGCACCCACTGCGCAGTCGCCAGAACAACGCGCAAGGGCCGAGCAGCCGGACAAAGGGAGCCAGCGCGCTCAACCGGTTGCACCGGCGCCACCGCCACAAAGTGCAGCGCAGGCCAAGCCGGTACCGACACCGCAAGCCGTTCCACCGGCATTGCCTCCACAGCAGCCGGCGCAAAGCGTGCCTGCGCCTAGGCCACCGCAACCCCAATCGGCGTCAAGTGAGGGCCCGCGGGGACAACGATCCGCGCCCCAAGCGACCAATGCGTCTGACGCGAAGAGGGACATCGACGAGCAGAAGCGCGCAGCAGAAGAGCGCCTGCAAAAAGAGAAGCGCGACGCAGAGGAGCGCCTGAAAAAGGGCTAGGCCGTTCCCACTTAGCAGCGAGCGCAGAAAGCAGAGGGCCGGTGCATATGCGTCGGCCTTATTGTTCCCGCAGCGAGTTAGACGCCGTGCGCCCTGACCGCCCTGACTTTTGTGCGCAAGCGAACAGAAGAGCGCAGCCCAATTGCGCGACGTCAAGCGGAATTCCGGACGAACCCCTACAAATACTCAAGGGGTTTTGTTACCCGGAGCATGCTGGCGGGTGTTTATGGATTTTTGTCCAGATCCCAGAGAAAACCGTCTGCTTGCCGCACTGCCTACCGCTGAGCTCCGCCGTTTGACGCCGCAATTGGAAGGGGTTTCGCTGCAGCAGGGTCAAGTGCTGTACGAATCGGGCACCCGGATCTCAGAGGTTTACTTTCCGACGACCGCCCTTGTTTCGACACTTTACGAGTTTGCGGATGGCGCCTCGGCCGAAACGGCACTCGTCGGTAACGAGGGCATTGTCGGCATCGCAGTGTTCATGGGGGGCGAGTCCAGGCTTGGTCGAGCGCTGGCGCTGAGTGGCGGGCACGCCTTTCGGCTGAAAGCTCAGGTGCTGAAAGACGAGTTTGAACGCAGCGGCCCGTTGATGCACCTGCTGTTGCGCTACACGCAGGCGCTGATCACGCAGATCGCGCAAACGGCAGCGTGCAACCGACACCACACACTGGTCCAGCGGCTGTGCCGCCTGTTGCTGCTGAGCCTGGATCGACTGCCGGACGACGACATCGTCATGACGCAGGAACTGATGGCTCACATGCTCGGGGTGCGCCGCGAGAGCGTGACGGAGGCCGCTTTCGCGCTGCAGAAGCTCGGTCTCATTCACTACGCGCGCGGCCGCATCGCGGTGCTCGACCGCGCGGGTCTGGGGCGGCGCGCCTGCGAGTGTTACGCGGCGGTCCACAAGGAGTACGACCGGCTGCTTCCCAGTAAGTTGGTGACGAAGGCGGGCGTGAGGAGACGCAGCTCACAACCCGCGGTGAGCACCGGTCTGTGTTCGCTAGCGCACTGACCGTTGGGGCGCAAGCATTTACTGTTTCTATAGGTCAGTTGGAGGCTCCACTCTCAACGAGTCGAGCCTGCTTACTGACGACTTCGAGGAAGAGACCATGAGCTTGGGAACCATCCTGTTGATCGTTCTGATCCTGATGCTGATCGGCGTTATCCCGACTTGGCCGCACAGCAAGAGCTGGGGCTACTGGCCCAGTGGCGCGTTAGGCGTCGTGGTACTCATCATCATCATTCTGCTGTTGATGGGCAGACTGTGACCCGTCGTTTCCAGCCTGTGGTCCGGCTGGTTGCAACTGCGACGAGACGCACGGTCGAGAACGAACCGTCGACTTGCCGGGCGAGCGACACTCTAAGCTGAAACAAAGCAGTAAGTATCGAGGCGCGCTGGCGAGCGATTGCAGCGCCGCCCGTTCGATCTTTGCGTGTCGGATTTGTCTGCTCGCTCCTGGAAGTACTGGCTGTGACTGCCTATCACAATGACTGATGCCCCTCAGCTCGAGCGACACCACATTCCGGTGGATTTGTCCGATCGCGTTGCACTTGCCTTCACGAAGGCACTGCGGTTCTTCGCTGACACGTTCTTCGCTCGTCGGTATGGCCATCGAGCGGTTGTGCTCGAAACGGTTGCTGCGGTGCCCGGCATGGTCGGGGGTGCCCTTCAGCATTTGCGCGCCTTGCGTCGACTGGAAAGCGACCGAGGCTGGATCCGGACGCTGCTTGACGAGGCGGAAAACGAACGCATGCACCTGATGACGTTCATTCAGATTGCCCGGCCCTCAACGGCCGAGCGGCTTCTCATTCTGCTGGCGCAGGGAGTTTTTTATAACCTTTTCTTTCTGCTTTATCTGATCTCCTCCAAGACCGCGCATCGCGTCGTGGGCTACTTCGAGGAAGAAGCGGTCACCAGCTACACGGAATATCTGGCTGGCGTTGACAAAGGCACCTACCCCAACGTTCCGGCGCCCAGGATCGCGATTGACTACTGGAAGCTCGCACCCGACGCGACATTGCGGGACGTCATCATCACAGTCCGCGCGGATGAGGCGCATCACCGGGACGTCAATCACCAGTTTGCGAACGAGCTGACCTGAGCAATAGCTATTGCGTCAATGCATAGCATTACGCGTGCACGTCGGCGCATCGGTCTCACCCATTGATCTTCCTGCAGGGAGTGCGCGGCCAGCCTCCGGTGCCTTACTTGGCAGGCGACTGACCGCGAGAGGCGTCTTGATCTGCCTCTCGCATCAGCCAGCTGGGTAGTGGACGGATCAAGATCCGCTTCATGCTTTCGTCCGCTACGGAGAGCGGCGCGGGAGACGCGCGTGGGCCTCAGGACTTGCCGTACTTCGACTTCGCGGCACTGACGCAAGCGTCTTTCGCGGCACCGGCGAGTGCATCGCACTTCTCGATCGCGACCTTGTATTCGGCTTCGCGTTTGTCAGCACTCGCATCCTTGCGGGCTTCCGCCTGCGTCGTCGCCGCTTCGCGGTTTGTATCGGCAGCGACTCGGTCGACCTTGGCATCTGACTTGCCCTTCACCAACGCGGCCTTTGCTTCCTTCACGCAGACATCCTTGGTGTTACCTGCCAGGTCGTCGCACCTTTGGATGGCCACATCGTAGGTCGCCTGGGCATGCGCTACGCGGGCACTTTCGCGAGCCTTTGGCGTGTGCTTGTAGGCGGCTTCCGTTTCAGCTTTGGCAACGTTGTGCTTGCCCTTGGCCTCCGCGGCACAGATGTCCTTGGCATTTCCGGAGAGCGACGCGCATGCGCTCTTGGCAGTTTTGTATTGCGCGTCGGCGTCCTTCATCGCCTGGGTGTAGTTCGCCTTCGACATCGGCGCAGTAGGGGCCATCTGCGCCATGCTGGCTCCGGCAAAACCCACGCCGGCGCCAACAAGCAATGCAATCATTAGTTTGGACATGCTTCTTCCTTACGATTCACCTTCGTTATCGATATCTCTATCGAGGAACACCGTACTGACGCGGCCAAGTTCAAGCGCGTATCGAACTTGAGGGGCTTGACACCCTCGACCTCGCGCGCCGCAGCGGTCGCATTGCTCTCGGCCTTAGCCGAACGCACATGTCCGCTGAAGCAAGCCGCGTTCCTTAACTTCTGGACGCAAATTTCGTCGGAGATCGCCGGAGGACTTCAGGCTTTCTTGACCGCCTCCTTCACGTCCTTCTTGACGTCGCCAAACTTGGCTTGAGCTTCGCCGAGAATTTTCTGAGCCTTGCCCTTTTGTTCCAGCTTCTCGTTGCCCACAAGCTTGCCTGCGGCTTCCTTGATCTTCCCTTTGGCTTCCTTGAGTCGGCCTTTGACCTGGTCTCTGTTCATGCTCATGAGTTGCTCCTTATGACGTACGCCGGTAAGCGACCGGCACGCCGTACTCAAAATTTGGAAAACGGTGCCTCGATGCAGCAATGCCCTGATCGGAGTTCCATCGCGGGGTCGACCAGCATGCGCCCCAAAGCGCACTAGCATTCACAGAGAGCGCATCCGAGCGGATGCAGGTTGGTCTCGCCGCCAGCATTCAGTGCAACGATCAAATTTTCGACGCCGGCCCGGCACTTGTCTGTGCGGTGGCGCACACGCCCGGAGTTGCGAGAGCGAAGAGGATCTCGGCCGGTGGGTACCCTGCCGCCATTCGGAAGATTGCATGGGTTCGATCCGGGACGCGCAGCGCCAATTCGGCAGGATCCGTGCGCGTCGCGTCGACTGCGGCCTTCCAGACCGGGTCGCATATGGCTCTATCTGCTTCGCAACGCCAGGCGTTCGTACTGTCGTTTGCTGAGACATTGCGCGAAGAAGTTGCCGACGCAACTCTCCGCGTAACCTGTCCCTGCGACAGATGGCCGAAAAGTAACGACCGGCCGCACCACCGCCACGTCACACTCTAGGCAAATCAACGCGCGGTGTTCGCGCTACTTCCTCCCGAGTTCACGCCACATGCAACCGCTGGAACATCGCAAGCAGATTGATGGGCTTCGGTTTTTCGCGTTCCTGCCGGTGTTTCTGGTGCACAGCGATGTCACGCACTTCTGGTGGGGAAGTTATGGCGTCTCGCTTTTCTTTGTGATCAGCGGATTTCTGATCACCCGAATCCTGATCACATTCGAGAACCGGCCGCGCAGGCAGATGCTCAAGAGCTTCTATGCGCGTCGCGCGCTGCGGATCTTTCCCGCCTACTACCTCGTGCTGGGACTGGCGGCAGCCACGGTCGGCATCGCTTACCTGCCTGCCTTTGCACTGTACGTAATGAACTGGGGAATCTTCTTCTACACGTGGGTCCAGCCTGAACTGCTGGACAAGGCGTGGGATCCGACGCGGATGTACGGCATCCACTTCTGGTCGTTGTGCGTCGAAGAGCAGTTTTATCTCGTCTTCCCGCTGTTGTTTTCCTTCCTGCGGCCGGGGCGTGCGAGGCTGTCCTGGTTGCTCGCCCTATGGGGCGCGTCGATCGGCTTTCGCTTCCTCTACGCCGCGTTCCTGCCCAAGGCGGCATATGGGCTGATTCCCCTGGTCTGCGGCGAATATCTGGTCGCGGGCGCGGTGGGCGCCGTGGTGTTAGCGGATAGGTCAATTGCCGCCGAAAGGATCCGCGCCGCGGCTCGTCAATGGATGTTTCCAGCCGGCCTCGCGCTGGTGATTGCACTGTTCGTGCTGTTTCCACCGGAGACACCGTCGATCGACCACGTCATGCTCCCGCCACACATGCAAACGCTGCTTGCGCTGGGGTTTCTGGCTATGGTGCTGGGATTGTGGCAAACGGACAACCGTTGGGTGCTCGGGTTCTTCAACTACG
>Ga0102851_10001835_pt1 | contig 12476 bp, 7 predicted proteins | sample Mud3Dept3metaG_FD_79558 | JGI IMG/M metagenome (GOLD analysis project Ga0102851, IMG submission 79558) | Freshwater wetland microbial communities from Ohio, USA, analyzing the effect of biotic and abiotic controls - Mud 3 Core 4 Depth 3... | ecosystem: Environmental > Aquatic > Freshwater >... | reverse complement strand
GGGACGGCGAGGCCGGCGAGCAGGGCCGCGAGGAGGGCGGCGCCGGCGAGCGGCGCGGATGGGAGCGCAGAGCTGGGCATGGTCTCGTCCTCCTTGACACCAGGGACCGGTTCGACCCCCAAGAGCCCAGCAAGAGCTGGACCACCGCTCCGGACCGCGGGCGCACCCCGAAGTGTGCCACGACTCTCTCCCGGCGGCCGAGCCAGGGCCGCCGGCGTGCGCGCGGGCCGGCCCCGGACCTGTGATTCAATCGGGACGTGGCGAGCGCCCTCGATCTGGCCGCCGAGCTCGGGCACGAGCGCGTGCTGCTGATCTCGGACCGCGCGGCCGGGCTGCGCGCGGTGGTGGCGATCCACTCGACCACGCTCGGCCCCGGCGTCGGCGGCACCCGCGTGCGCGCCTATCCGTCGTTCGACGGCGCGGTCATCGACGCGCTGCTGTTGTCGCGCGCGATGACCTTCAAGTCGGCCTACGCCGGCCTGCCGCTGGGCGGCGCCAAGGCGGTGATCGACGCCGACCCGGCGACCGCCAAGACCCCCGCCCTGCTCGAGGCCTTCGCGCGCGCCACCGCCGAGCTCGAGGGGCGCTTCGTGACCGGCGGCGACATGGGGATCGAGCCCGACGACCTGCGCTTCATGGCGCGCTTCTCGCGCGTCTTCGAACACGCGCCGGCGGGCGGTGCCGGTCCGGATCCGTCGGAGCTCACCGCGATCGGGGTGCAGGCGGCGATCGGCGCGGTCGCGGCGCGCCTGGGCAAGCCGCTCGCCGGGCTCGAGGTGGCGATCCAGGGCGTGGGCGAGGTGGGAGGCCGGCTGGCGCGCCGGCTGGCGGCGGCGGGCGCGCGCCTGACCCTGGCCGACGCCCAGCCCGCCCGCGCGCGCGAGCTCGCCGCCGAGCTCGGTGCGGCGCAGGCGGCGCCGGAGACGATCCTCGAGACGCGTTGCGACATCCTCTCGCCCAACGCCGCCGGCGGCGTGCTCGACGAGGCGAGCGCCGAGCGGCTCGCCTGCCGGGCGGTGGTCGGCGCCGCCAACAACCCCCTCGCCTCGGCCTACGTCGGCTACGACCTGGCGGCGCGCGGCATCCTCTACGCGCCCGATTTCGTGGTCTCGGCGGGCGGCGTGCTCTCGCTGCTGGGCGAGCGCGGCGAGCTCGACGAGGCAGGACTGCGCGCGCGCGTGGAGCGCATCGGCGCCGACCTGGCCGAGCTGCTCGACGCGGCGGAGCGCGAGGGCGTGCCGCCGTTCCGGCTCGCCGAGCGGCGGGTCGAGGAGCGGCTCGCCGCCGCGCGCGCGGCGCGCCGGCGCGGCTGAGCCGGCCGGGCGAGGATCCCCTCGTGAGCGAGAGACTGCTGCGCGCGCTGCTGCGCGCCGAGCCGGGAGGCGACCGTTTCCTCGACTTCCAGCGGCCGGTCGAAGCGCTCGTCGCGCGCACGCCGGGCGAGGTGCCAGCCCTGCTCGAGCGCGCCGAGCAGGCGGCCGCCTCGGGCCTCTGGGCGGTCGGCTTCGTCGGCTACGAGGCCGCGCCCGCCTTCGACGCCGCGCTCGCGGCCCACCCGCCCGGCGCCGGCCCGGCGCCGCTCGCGGCGTTCAGCCTGTTCGGAGCTCCGACGGAGAGAGAGCTGCTCCCGGCCGCGTCACCCGGGGCCCCGCGCGGGGCGCCTTCACGACGGGCGCCCCTCGCGGGTGCGAGCCCGGGTCTCGAACGGGAGGCTTTCAAAGCTTCCATAGAAAGGGTCAGGCAGGCGATCGCCGCCGGCTCGACCTACCAGGTGAACCTGTCTTTTCCCTTCTATGGAAGCCTCTTGTTGCCCTCGCCTTCGATCGGTTCGGACTCGCCGGGGACGGCAGGCGAGGCGCTCCTCGCCGCGCTGCTCGGCCCCGGCGAGGCGCCGTACGCGGCGCTGCTCGAGGGCGAGCGCTGGGCGGTCGTCTCGCTCTCGCCCGAGCTCTTCTTCGAGCGCGCGGCGGGCCGCGTCGTGCTCCGGCCGATGAAAGGCACGCGCGCGCGCGGGCGCTTCGGCGCCGAGGACCGCGCGCGCGCGGCCGAGCTCGCCGCCTCGGAGAAGGACCGCGCCGAGAACCTGATGATCGTGGACATGATCCGCAATGACCTCGGGCGCGTGGCGCGCCCGGGCACGGTGGCGGTCGAGCGCGCGTTCGAGGTCGAGCGCTACCCGACGGTCTGGCAGATGACCTCGACCGTGTCGGGGGCGAGCGACGCGCGGCTGCCCGAGCTGTTCGGTGCGCTCTTCCCGTGCGCCTCGGTCACCGGCGCGCCCAAGCCGGCCACCACGCGCTTCATCCGCGACCTCGAGGCCGCTCCGCGCGGCGTCTACTGCGGCGCGATCGGACGGGTCGAGCCGGGCGGGCGCGCGCGCTTCGCGGTCGCCATCCGCACGCTCGAGGTCGATCGCGAGGCGGGGACCTTCCGCTACGGGGTCGGCAGCGGCGTCACCTGGGACTCCGACCCCGAGGAGGAGTGGCGCGAGTGCCTGGCCAAGGCGCGGGTGCTCGCCGGCGCGCCGCCGGAGTTCGAGCTGCTCGAGACGATGCGCTGGCGCGCGCGGGGCGGCGAGCGGAGCGCCGACGGCAGGCCCGCAGCGAGCGGCGTCGAGCTGCTCGACCTGCATCTCGAGCGCCTCGCCGCCTCGGCGGAGTACTTCGGATTCGAGGTCGGGTCCTCGGCCCCGCCGGGAGGAGATGCAGAAGCTTCCATTGAAGGGAGAGTGCGCGCACTCCTCGACGCCCGCTGCTCGGGCCTGGCGCCGGGGTCGTACCGCCTCCGCCTACGCCTCGCGCGCGGCGGCGCGCTCGCGCTCGACCTGGAGCCGTTCCAAGCGGAGCGAAAGGTGTGGAGAGTCACGGTCGCGCCGGAAGCCTTCTCTTCTATGGACTCCTTTGCTTTTCACAAGACGACCTTCCGGGAGCGCTACGAGCTCGCCGCCGCCGCGGCGGCGGCCGGGGAGGGCGGGGGGAGCGGAGTGGACGAGGTGCTGCTGGTCAACGAGCGCGGCGAGCTCACCGAGGGCACGCGCACCAACGTCGCGCTCCAGTTCGGCGGGGAGTGGGTCACGCCGCCGCTCGACTCCGGGCTGCTGCCGGGTGTCTTCCGCGCCCACCTGCTGCGCAGCGGACGGCTGGTCGAGGCGACGCTCTACCCGCGAGACCTCCGCCGCGCCCACCGCGTGCGCCTGATGAACGCCTTGCGCGGCTGGATCCCGGCCGCCGTCGAGTCGCCCTGAGACGGCGAGGACCGCCTCCGCCGGGGCGGAAACGGTCCTCTACCGAAGCTGCCTGAGGTCGAGCCGGCCGCCCGGGCCGGCGTCAGGTGCCTCAGGTGAAGCCGGAGCCGCAGCCGCCTCCGCCCCCGCCGCAGCCTCCCGTGGCGGCGAAGGAGGCGGAGCCGGTGGAGGCCGAGACGCCGGCGGCGAAGGTCGAGAGCTGCTTGGTCACGTCGCAGCCGCCGCACCCGGGGCAGCGCACCGAGTCGGGCCCTTCGCCGACCCGCTGGAGGACCTCGAAGCGCTCGTCGCAGCTGCGGCAGCGGTACTCGTAGAGGGGCATGCGGCGCGCCTCCCGTCTCAGCCCAGCAGGCTCTCGACCGCCGCGCGCTCTTCGCGCAGCTCGCGGTCGGTGGCGTCCATCTTCTCGCGGCTGAAGGGCTCGACCGGCAGGCCCTGGACGATCTTGTAGTCGCCGCCGCTCACGGTGCACGGATAGCTGTAGACGACGCCGGGGGCGATGCCGTAGCTGCCGTCGGCGGGCACCGCCATCGACACCCAGTCGCCCTCGCGCGTACCGGTGAGCCAGGTGCGCACGTGGTCGATCGCCGCCGAGGCCGCCGAGGCCGCCGAGGAGGCGCCGCGCGCCTTGATGATCGCGGCGCCGCGCTGCTGCACGGTGGGGATGAAGGTCTCGCGCATCCAGGCGTCGTCGACCAGCTCGCGCGCCGGCCGTCCGGCGACCGTGGTGTGGTGGATGTCCGGGTACTGAGTCGCGGAGTGGTTGCCCCAGATCGTCATGCGCCGGATCTCGCGCGCGGGCTTGCCGGTCCTGGCCGCGAGCTGGGAGATCGCCCGGTTGTGGTCGAGCCGGGTCATGGCGTGGAACTGGCGCGGATCGAGCCCGCGCGCGGCCGAAGCGGCGATCAGGCAGTTGGTGTTGGCCGGGTTGCCGACCACGAGCACGCGCACGTCGCGGGCGGCCTTGGCTGCCAGCGCCCGTCCCTGGGGGCCGAAGATCTTGCCGTTCTCGGCGAGCAGGTCCTTCCTCTCCATGCCCGGGCCGCGCGGCTTGGCGCCGACCAGGAAGGCGACGTCGGCGCCGGCGAACGCCTCCTCGGCGTTGTCGGTGGCGAGCAGACCGTCGAGCAGCGGGAAGGCGCAGTCGGAGAGCTCCATGCACACGCCCTGGAGGGCGGGCAGGGCGGCGGGAATCTCGAGCAGCTGGAGGACGACGGGGCGCTCGGGGCCGGCGAGCTCGCCGGCGGCGAGGCGGAAGGCGATGGCGTAGCCGATGTTGCCGGCCGCGCCGGTGACTGCGATGCGCAGGGGAGTCGTCATGGCGGGCGGATTCTACGCCGCGCGCAGCGCCGAAACCCCCGCCCGGCGGGCGCGTAGAGGGGGGTGCGCCGCCCCCCCGAACGGGCGGCCGAGGAGGCCCCGATGACCCTCGAAGCCGCGTTCGTCCGCCTGCCCCCGGTGGTGCGCGCCGTGGCGCCCTTCCTCGACCCGCGCGCCTGGGGCGCCGTCGCCTACGTCTGGCTCGGCTTCCCGCTCGGGCTCGCCTGGTTCATCGGCCTGACCGTCGGCTTCGCCGCGGGCGTGCCGTTGACGCTGGTCTGGGTCGGCTTCCTGCTGCTCTTCGCGACCGTGGTCGCGGCCTGGGGCGCGGAGGGGCTCGAGCGGCGGCTCGCCATGTCCCTGCTCGGCGCCCGCGTGCCCGAGCGCCGCGCGCGCGCGGAGGGCCGGGAGAGCTTCCGCCGCTGGTTCTCCTCGGTGGTCGGCGGGCCGGCGTTCTGGAAGGGCCTGGCCTTCCTCCTGCTGCGCTTTCCACTCGGTCTCGCCGGCTGGGTCGTCTCGGTCGTCGCCTTCGCGATCTCGCTCGCCTTCCTGGCGACGCCGGTCCTGGTCTCGCTCGAGGTCGGCGAGGTCCGCATCCCGTTCCGGTTCGTGGACACGGGTATCGACGCGCTGCCGCTGGCGCTCGCCGGGCTGGTCGGCCTGATCGGCACCTTCCATCTCCACCGCGCCATGGGCTGGGCCTGGGCGCGGCTGGCCGAGGTGCTGCTCGGCGCGGGCGGCCCGGCGCGGACGGCGCCGGCCGCCGCGCCGAGCGTGCCGGCGTCCTAGCTGCCGGGCACCCGGTAGACGACGCGGGCGAAGTAGCTGGCGCCGTTGAAGCCCATCTGGACGTTCTCCCAGAGGCCGCCGTTCTCGGTCTCGTTGGGGTCCTGCTCGGTCGGCTGCTCGTCGAAGATGTTGGTGCCGCCGACGACCAGGCCGAGCCAGTCGGTCAGGTCGTAGCCGACGTGGACGTCCGTGGTCCACCTCGGCAGATAGTGCTGGGGCGGGGCGAACGGGTCGTCGACCTGGGACCAGGTGCCCGAGAAGACGTCACCGAAGTAGGCGAGCCGCACCCCCGTGTTCCAGCGCCCGATCCGGTAGTCGCCGCCCAGGGCGCCCTTCCATTCCGGCGCCGAACCCTCGACGAACATCCGCTCGCGCGTGTTGAAGTAGATCTCCTCCTTGCCCGCCAGCCCGGGCGCCGTGTTGATCGCGGTCACCTCGGTCTCGTTGTAGTTGAGCGCCAGGAAGGCGTTGAGCAGGCCGCTCCCGAGCGGCCGCCGGTAGCCGAGCGTCAGGTCGACGCCCTGGGTGCGCGTGTCGATCGCGTTGGTGAAGAAGCGCGCCTCGGCCAGCCCCTGGGCGGCGATGATCGGACCGATGTCCGGGTCGTCGACGGTGAAGCCGCCGGTCAGCACGATGCGGTCGTCGATGTCGATCTGGTAGAAGTCGAGGGTCAGGTCGAAGCGGGCGTGCGGCGTCCAGGTGAAGCCGAGCGAGTAGTTGTTGGAAGTCTCCTCCTTGAGCGTCGGGATCCCGACCAGCTGCGCCAGCTCGCTCTCGTTGGGCGCCAGCTTGACGTCGGCCGCCTCGCCCGCGATGAAGTCGGTGAAGGTCGAGCTGAAGTAGCGCTGGTGGAGCGACGGCGCGCGGAAGCCGGTCGAGGTCGAGCCGCGCAGGTTGAGCTCTCCCACCCGGTAGCCGAACGAGAGCTTGCCGGTGAGGGTGTCGCCGAAGTCGGTGTAGTGCTCGCCGCGCAGCGCGAAGGTGAACAGCAGCCGCTCGGTGGTCTGCAGCTCGACGTCGGCGTAGGCCGCGTAGCTCTCGCGGTCGGCGTCCACCTCGTCCGCCGGCTGGAAACCCGGGAAGCCCTGCGACCCGGCGTTGCCTCCGCCCGGTCCGTCGAAGTCGGCGTAGGACTCGGGCGCGCCGGCCGAGATCTCGTAGGTCTCGCGCCGGTACTCGACCCCGGCCCCCAGGCCGATGCCGTGGAGCCGGTCGGAGAAGAGCCTCGAGACGTCGAGATTGGTCGTGTGCTGCGTGAACTGGAAGCCGCCGGCGTCGAACTCGGTCGGCGAGATCCCGCCGTTGACGGTGGCGATCGAGGCGTTCAGGGTGTGGCTGATCAGGTAGTCCATGGCGTTGGCGCCGTAGGTCGTGCTGACGTCGACCGACCAGTCCCCGGCCAGGGTGCGGTAGCCGACCGCGGCGGAGAGGTCCTCGATCTCGGTGCCGATGTCGGGCACGAAGCCGTCGGGGTACATCTCGGCCGAGTTGCGCGAGGGGATGTCGTCGGTGCCGACGCCGCCCCGGTACCAGGCGCCGGCGAGGCCGTCGCGCTGGTTGTAGCCGCCGTGGCTGTAGAACACCCCGTCCTCGCCGGCCGGCAGGTCGAGGTGGAAGAACAGCGTGGTGTTCTCGGTCGCGGCGTCGCCGATCCGGCGCGGCTCGCCGGGGGCCGCCCGGTTGGTGGCGTTGCGGTCGAGGAACTCGCCGGTCAGGTTGAGGGTGCCGCCGTCGCCGACCGCCGCGCCGTAGTTGACCGCGAGCTGGGCGTTCTCGCCGTCCCCCTCGGTGAAGGCGCCGCCCGCGGCGGTCACCTCGAGCCCGACGTCGTTGCGCAGCACGATGTTGATCACGCCCGCGATGGCGTCGGAGCCGTACTGCGCGGCGGCGCCGTCGCGCAGCACCTCGATGCGCTCGATGGCGGCGACCGGGATCGTGTTGAGGTCGGTGCCGACATTGCCGCGCGCTCGGGTGCCGAAGATGTAGACGAGCGAGGAGGTGTGGCGCCGCTTGCCGTTGACCAGGACCAGGACCTGGTCGGGGCCGAGCCCGCGCAGGGTGGCGGCGTCGACGTGGTCGCTGCCGTCGGAGCCCGACTGGCGGTTGGAGTTGAACGAGGGCGCGGTGAACTGCAGCAGCTGTCCGAGGTCGAGCTGGCCGCTGTCGGTGGCGAGCTGCTCGATCGGCACGATGTCGACCGGCACCGGCGTGTCGGTGCGCGAGCGGTCGCTGCTCCGGCTGCCGACGTCGATGACCTCGGAGAAGCTGGACTCCGGCTCCTCCGGCTCGGCCGCGGGCGGCGTCGGGGTCGGCGCCGGCGCCGCCGCCGGGACGGGCGGCTCCTGGGCAGGGGGCGTCTGGGCGGGAGCCTCCTGGGCCGCCAGGCGCGGAACGGCGAGCAGCAGGGCGAGGAGCGCCGCGGCGAGAACCCGCGGCCCGAGCGTGGTACGGCTCCGCGACGGCGTCGACATGGGACACCCTCCTTCCGGGAATCGGGCGGCTTTGGCGGCACTCTAGCGGAGCCGCAACCCCTTGCCAACGAGGGCCCGGCACGGACCAGCAGGAGCCTCCGGGGGCTCGGCGGCGAGGCTGCCGCGGCCGTCCGGACGGGCGGGGCGGGGGGCGGAGGCGCGTGTTAACTTCGACGACCGGTGCCCCCCATGCCCAAGAACCCCATTGCGGGCCTCGTGCTCGCCCTGTCGTGCGCGCTCGTCCTCGCCGCGCCGCCCGTCGGCGCCGCGATCCCCTCCGACCCGTTCGCCGGCGACGGCCCCTGGATGGTCCGCGCCTGGTTCGGCGACGAGACCATGCTGCGCGAGGTCGCCTCCTGGGGCGACCACTACCGCTACGACCGCAACAAGGGCTTCCTGTCGATCGAGGCCGACGTCTCCCGGCTGGCCGCCCTGCGCGCCCTGGGCTTCTACGTCGAGGTCGACGAGGAGCTCACCCGCTGGATCCGCCACGCCGAGGCGGCGCAGCTGCGCGCCCGCGAGCGCGCCGCGCGCGGCGAGGCGCCCGAGGCCGGCATCCCGGGCTTCCCCTGCTACCGCCTGGTCGAGGAGACCTTCGCCGACGCGCAGGCGCTCGCCGATGCGCACCCGACGCTGGCGACGATCGTGGACGCCGGCGACAGCTGGGAGAAGGTCACGCCCGGCGGCAACGCGGGCTACGACATGGTGGTGCTCAAGCTCACCAACTCGGCCGTCCCCGGCCCCAAGCCGAAGTTCTTCGCCACCGCCTCGATCCACGCCCGCGAGTACACGACCGCGGAGCTCGCGATGCGCTTCGCCGAGGGGCTGGTCAACGGCTACGGCGTGGACGCCGACGCGACCTGGCTGCTCGACCACCGCGAGATCCACCTGATGCTCTACACCAACCCGGACGGGCGGAAGTTCGCCGAGGCCGGTGACTGGTGGCGCAAGAACACCAACAACAACTACTGCGCCAACACGAGCAGCCGCGGCGCCGACCTCAACCGCAACTTCGACTTCCAGTGGGGCTGCTGCGGCGGCTCGAGCGGCCAGCAGTGCGACGACACCTATCGGGGCGCCACGCCCGGCTCCGAGCCCGAGACCCAGACGGTCCAGGCCTACCTGCTCGCCAACTTCCCCGACCAGCGCGGGCCGAACCTCTCCGATCCGGCGCCGCTCGACGCGACCGGCGTCTACATCGACATCCACAGCTACAGCGAGCTCGTGCTCTGGTCGTGGGGCTTCACCGGCACGCCGGCCCCCAACTCGACCGGGCTCCAGACCCTCGGCCGCAAGTTCGCCTACTTCAACGGCTACTACCCCGAGCAGTCGATCGGCCTCTACCCGACCGACGGCACGACCGACGACTACGGCTACGGCGTGCTCGGCGTGCCCTCGTACTGCTTCGAGCTCGGCACCGAGTTCTTCCAGAGCTGCGGCTTCTTCGAGAGCGACGTCCTGCCGGGGAACCTCCCGGCCCTCACCTACGCCGCCAAGGTGGCGGAGACGCCCTACATGACCCCGGCCGGCCCGGACGCGCTGGCGGTCGCGGCGGTTCCCAACGTGATCGCCCCGGGCGACCCGGTGGACGTCACCGCGACGCTCAACGACACCCGCTACTCGAGCGCCAACGGCAGCGAGCCGAGCCAGGCGATCGCGGAGGCGGAGGTCTACATCGACCTGACGACCGGCGCGACGATCTTCGTGGACGGCTTCGAGAGCGGCGACACGAGCCGTTGGGGGCTCGCCGTCTGGCCGGTCGCGATGACCGCCGTCGACGGCACGTTCGACGAGACGATCGAGCCGGCGACGGCCGCGATCAACACCTCGACCTTCCCCTCCGGCCGCCTCCTCCTCTACGTGCGCGGCCGCGACGCCGCCGGCAACTGGGGGCCGTTCTCGGCCGCCTTCCTGACCGTCATCGATCCGGTCAACTCGCCGGTCGTCGAGGGCACGGTCACCGAGGCCGGCACCGGCACGCCGCTCGCGGCGACCGTGACGGTGGGTCCCTATACGACGACCACCGATGCCGGCACGGGCGCCTACTCGATCCAGGTGCCGGAAGGCACCTACGACCTGAGCGCGACCGCCGTCGACCACGCGCCGCAGACCGTCCCCGACGTGACGCTGGTCACCCAGCAGACCCTCGTCCAGGACTTCTCGCTCGCGGCCTTCGCGGTCGTCTTCGAGGACGACGTCGAGGGCGGCAATCTCGGCTGGACGGCGCAGGCGCCGTGGGCGATCACGACCTCCACGTCGCACAGCCCGACCCACTCGTGGACGGACAGCCCGGCCGGCAACTACACCGACAATCGCGACGTCTCCGTGACCTCCCCGGCGCTCGACCTGTCGGCTGCGGTCGGCGTCGAGCTCTCCTTCTGGCACCGGTATTCGACCGAGGCGACCTACGACTTCTGCCACGTCGAGGTGTCGGCCGACAACGGCACCAGCTGGACCGAGCTCGCCTCCTACGACGGCAGCCAGACGACCTGGAGCCACGAGGTCTTCGTCGTGCCGCAGCTCGACGGCGCGGCGCAGGCCAAGGTGCGCTTCCGGCTGACCTCGGACATTTCGGTCACCGCCGACGGCTGCTACGTCGACGACGTCGTGGTGCGGGCCGCGACCCAGCCCTAGACGCGGCGGGCGAAAGCCGGCCCGGTTGCGCTAGCCTGAAGCCCCGGAGACGAGTCATGGACCCGATGCGATTCCTGCGCCACGCCGTGGCCGCCGCGTTCGCGGCCGCACTGCTGACCACCCCCGCGCCCCTCGTGGCCGCCGGCCTCGAGGGCCCCGGCCCCTGGATGGTGCGCGCCTGGTTCGGCGACGACGCGATGATCCGCGAGGTCGCGTCGTGGGGGGACCACCTCCAGGTCGTGCCCGAGAAGGGGTACCTGCGCGTCGTGGTGGACGCCGAGCACCTGGCGCGCCTCGAGGGGCTCGGCTTCTTCGTCGAGGAGGACGAGGAGGCGACCGCGCTGATCCGGCTCGCCGAGTCGGCGCAGCTCGATTGGGACCGGCCCGACACGATTCCGGGCTTCCCCTGCTACCGCACGGTCGAGGAGACCTACGCCGACGCGCAGGCGCTCGCCGCCGCGCACCCGACGCTCGCCGCGGTCGTGGACGTGGGCGATTCGTGGGACAAGCTGAACCCTCCGAACCCTCCGGCCGGCTACGACCTGCTCGTCCTGAAGCTCACCAACGCCGCGGTCGCCGGCCCCAAGCCGGTGCTGCTGGTCACCGGCGCCATCCACGCCCGCGAATACACGACCGCCGAGGCGGCGCTGCGCTTCGCGGAGTGGATCGTCGGCGCCTGGGGCCTCGACGCCGACGCCACCTGGGTGCTCGACCACCACGAGATCCACATCGTGCTCCAGACCAACCCCGACGGCCGCAAGATCGCCGAGGGCGGGAGCTCGTGGCGGAAGAACCGCAACAACACGAACGGCTGCGCCAGCACCTTCGGCGTCGACCTCAACCGGAACTTCAGCTTCTACTGGGGCCAGTGGGGCGGCTCGAGCAGCGACCCCTGCGACGAGACCTACCGCGGCTCGGCGGCCGCCTCGGAGCCCGAGACGCAGGCCGTCCAGTCCTATATGGAGAGCGTCTTCCCGGACCAGCGGCCGGACGACCTGCTCACCCCCGCCCCCGACGACGCCACCGGCATCTACGTCGACCTCCACAGCTACGCGGGCGAGATCCTCTCGGCCTGGGGGCAGACGCCTTCGGCGATCTGCAACGGCGCGCCGCCGACCTGGCCTCCGAACTGCACGCAGATCCTGCGCCTCGGCCGCAAGTGGGCCTTTCTCTCGGGCTACGACCCGCGCGTCGGGAGCCTCTACCCGGTGGACGGCTCGACCAAGGACTACTCCTACGGCCACCTGGGCGTGCCGGGCTACACCTGGGAGATGGGCTCCGCCTTCTTCGAGAGCTGCTCGAGCTTCACCTCCTCGGTGCTCCCGGACGCGCTGGCGATGCTCAAGTACGCGATGCGCGTGCCGCGCACGCCCTACCTGACCCCGGCCGGGCCGGACGCGGTGAACGTCGCGGCGCCCGCGCAGCCGATCGCCCCCGGCGACCCGGCGCTGGTCACCGCCACGATCGACGACACCCGCTACCTCGACCCGGACGGCGCCGAGCCGTCGCAGCCGATCGCCGGCGCCGAGCTCTTCGTCGGCACGCCGCCCTGGGCGGGCGGCACGCCGGTCGCGATGAGCGCGGTGGACGGCAACTTCAACTCGACGGTCGAGGCGGTGACGGTGACGCTCGACACCACCGGATTCGTCTCCGGGCGCCACCTGCTCTACCTGCGCGGCCGCGACAGCGCGAACAACCAGGGCGCGGTCTCGGCGGCCTTCCTGACCGTGATCGACCCGGCCACCGCACCGTTCCTCGAGGGCACGGTCACCGAGCTGGGCAGCGGCACACCGCTCGCGGCCACGGTCCGCGTGGGGCCGTTCTCGACGCCGACCGTGCCGGCCACCGGCGCCTACTCGATCCAGGTGCCGGAGGGGACCTACGACGTGACGGCCACCGCCGCCGACCACGCGCCGGCGACCGCCTACGGCGTCACGCTGGCGACCCTGCAGACGGTGATCCAGGACTTCGCGCTGGTGGCCTATTCGACCGTGCTCGACGACGACGTCGAGGGCGGC
>Ga0102851_10001834_pt1 | contig 12481 bp, 11 predicted proteins | sample Mud3Dept3metaG_FD_79558 | JGI IMG/M metagenome (GOLD analysis project Ga0102851, IMG submission 79558) | Freshwater wetland microbial communities from Ohio, USA, analyzing the effect of biotic and abiotic controls - Mud 3 Core 4 Depth 3... | ecosystem: Environmental > Aquatic > Freshwater >... | reverse complement strand
CTTCGATCCGGGCCGGCACCCCCTTGCTCAGGAGTTCGCGATGCCGGCGCCGGGCCCTTTCTTCCGGTTCCGCCACCAGGAAAAATTTGTGGCGGGCCTTGGGAAAAACCACCGTTGTCGTGTCCCGGCCTTCAGCTACGATTTTGCCCCGTTCTCCCGCCTGGCGCTGCAGTCTCACCATGGCTTCCCGGACCGGCTTTTTCATCGAAAATTTCGAGGCCAGCATGCCGATGCGCGGCTCGCGGATCTTCTCGGTCACATCCTCCCCCTGGCAGAACACCCTCGGATCGTCTCCGTCGGCCTGAAAGGAAATACTCAGGCTTTGACAGAGCCTTTCCAGGGCGGGTTCGTCGTCGGGCTGGATCCCCCGGCGCTCCGCCTCAAGCGCCACGGCGCGGTACATGGCTCCCGTGTCGAGGAAAACATACCCCAGCCGCTGGGCCAAAATCTTGCTCACCGTGCTCTTTCCCGCCCCCGCGGGCCCGTCGATCGCTACAATTTCCGATTGCTGGTTTTCGATGATTCAAACCTCCCGGCAGCAATGCCTGGGCCAAAATTTCAGTTTGGAAGAGATGCAAATTATTTAAGATTTTCGCGGTCTCCCCTAAAAAAATAGATTAACATTTTTAAAAAATTTATTCAAACCATAATTTTCCCTCTTCGTAACCATTCAGTCACGGGTGGCCAGGCTCTATAGATTAGGGGCCGGTATGAAGGCCCGGGGATGCCCTGGCCCGGGGGTCCGGACGGTTCGCTTGGAACCATAAGGCGCTGATTTCTCCGTGGAGGGGGCGGGGGCCAAGGCCTCCCGCGTCTAATTGCGGAGGCCTAGCCCGTTCCTCGAATCTCTGCCCATCCCGGCCGATGCTTCCGGCGCAAACCGCCCGAACCCCCAGGCCACAATAAAACTTATCCAGGGCCACCCGCGATTGAATGGTTACCCCTCTTCCCGTAACTGTTCAGTCAGGGGTGCCAGTTGCTATGAATGGAGGACCGGCGCAAAGGCCAAGAGGTGCCCTGGCCTGGGGGCCCGACCGGTCCGTTTGGGGCGTGACGCCCGTCCTTATTTTTTGACAAACTAGGAAATATTGCTAAAATAAAATAAGAAATCTCCGAGCCTCTCCCGGCAACTGATTTGGACCCGATCTCCCGGTTGCCGGGCGAGGCCAGGGCACGGCCGGAGACGGCTCTGCCTCCCGGATTTGGAAAGGAGAGGAAAGTTACCGGTCTGGCCAATGTTCCTCGAATATTGGCCTTTCTTTTTACGGTTTCTTGCAAGCCCCGATGAATGCCTTGATCGACCCGCACAAACGGAAAATTAATTACCTCCGGATTTCGATCACCGACCGCTGCAACCTCCGCTGCCTGTACTGCATGCCCCAGGAAGGGATTTCGCAGTTCGGACATGCCGAGGTGCTGAGCTATGAAGAAATCCGCCGCCTCGCCGCCATCGCCGCCCGCCGGGGCATATCGAAAATCCGCATCACCGGGGGCGAACCTCTCGTCCGCAAGGGCGCGGTTCAACTGGTCGACCAGTTGGCTCGAATCGAGGGAATCCGGGACCTCTCCATGACGACCAACGGGGTCCTCCTGGAGAAATTCGCCGGAGACCTTCGCCAGGCCGGTCTGCAGCGGATCAATATCAGCATGGATTCGCTGGACCCGGACAAATACCGGCGGATCACCCGGGGGGGCGATCTGTCCCAGGTCTGGGCGGGAATCGCCGCCGCCCGCAATGCCGGCCTGAATCCGATTAAAATCAACGTCGTCGCCATTGCCGGATTCAACGACGACGAAATTCTTGATTTTGCCCGCTTGACGTTTGAAGAAGACCTTCAGGTCCGGTTCATCGAATTCATGCCGATCGGCGAATCTTCCGCGTGGAGCCCGGATCAGAGTATCCCCGCCGCGGAAGTGAAGAGGCGGATCGAGTCCTTGGCGCCGCTGAATCCATTTACCGACGGCAATAATCCTTCTGACGGCCCGGCGCGTCTTTTCAAGCTGCCGGGAGCCTCCGGAACCATCGGGCTCATTAGCCCGGTCAGCGATCATTTTTGTACCTCCTGCAACCGCCTCCGCCTGACCGCGGACGGAAAATTAAAGACCTGCCTTTTTTCTGATGAAGAGGTGGATTTGAAAAGCCTGATCCGCTCGGGGGAAAGCGATGAAAACCTCGATAAGATTCTGGACCTGGCCATTTCCCGGAAGCCCCTACGCCATGGAACAATTATTGCAGGAATGAAAAGATGCCAGCGGCCGATGGTGAAGATCGGGGGATAAAAGAGAAGGGTTCGAGGGGTCCAGGGGCCAAGGGTTCAAGCGAATCGTACAAGAATTTTCTGTAAAAATCGTTCCCACTCCCCCGGAAACGAATTTTATGAAATTAACCGAGATATTTTTGTCCCTTATTTCGGGGGCGGTTCTGGTCCTGGCCTTTCCCAGGTTTCATTTCGAATTCCTCGCCTGGTTCGGCCTGGTTCCCCTGCTTTGGGCAATCCGCAGGAAGACGCCGGTCCAGGCGGCCGTGATGGGCTTTCTTTCCGGCCTGGTCTTTTACCTGGGGATCCTTTACTGGATATACAACGTTCTCACCGAATTCGGACATCTTCCCCCGGCGCTCGGCGTCTTTTTCGTCATCCTTCTCAGCGCTTATCTGGCTCTTTACTTTTCCGCCTTCGCTTACGGAATCCGCTGGGTCCGGGCCCACGCCGACCTTCCGGAAACACTCTTCGCCCCAATTTTATGGGTAGCGCTCGAGTATCTGCGCGGCTTCCTTTTATCGGGGTTTCCCTGGGAACTTCTCGGTTACTCCCAGTACCGCCTTCTCTCCTTGGTCCAGATTTCCGATATCACCGGCGTCTACGGGGTTTCGTTCCTTATCGTTCTGGCCAATGCCGCTCTTTATCGGCTGGCGTTTTCCGGGGTCGAACGTAACTGGAATTCGGCTTTGCGAGAGGTTCTCGCCGCCGCGATCCTCGTGGCCGGAACGGCCCTTTACGGGCAGTGGCGGATGATGGAACTCGCCCAGATCTCGCCCTCGGAGAAGCCCATCCGCATTGCCCTCGTACAGGGAAATATCCGTCAGGATGTGAAGTGGGAAACAAGCTACCAGGAAGAGACCATTAAAATATATTCGCACCTGACTCGGCAGACGAAATTTCAGAGACCCGAACTGATTATCTGGCCGGAAACCTCCGCCCCCTTCTTTTTCCAAAGTCCTTCGAATTTTCAGAACCGGATCCTGGAGGTCGCGCAGCAGATGGAGGTCCCGATTCTCCTCGGGGCGCCGGCTTTTGAGCGGAAGGGAGACAAGATCCAGTACTTTAACAGCGCCTTTCTCATCTCCCCGGAAAAAAAGATCCTCGGGCGCTATGACAAGCTCCACCTCGTTCCCTTCGGAGAATACGCCCCTCTTTCCGGAATTTTCAGTTTTACCAAGGATATCATCGGGGCGATCGGCGATTTTACGGAGGGGGCCGGAGTCCGCACCCTCCCCTTTCCCAGGGGGGATTTCGGCGTCCTCATCTGTTATGAGGCCATCTTTCCCGATTTGACCCGCCGGTTCGTGGCCGGGGGAGCCCGGTTCCTCGTGAACATCACCAATGACGCCTGGTTCGGAAGGACGTCGGCCCCTTACCAGCACCTCTCCATGGTCACGCTGCGGGCGATTGAAAACCGAGTCCCCATCGCCCGCGCCGCCAACACGGGAATTTCGGCCCTGATCGACTCCACCGGGCAGATCCGCGTCGCCAGCGAGCTCTTTACAAGAGAGGCCCTTTCGGGTACGATACAGGTAGGGCAAACGAAAACGATTTACGCCCAGTATGGGGATGTGTTTGCGTATGCCTGCCTGGGGTTGACGGCCCTAAGCATCCTAATGATCCGTAAGCGACGAGGTTACCGTGTGGAACGACGTAAAAGATAAAATCGCTCTTCTCGAAGAGAAAGTTCGATCCCTCCGAGGTCATCTTTGACGTAGAGACCAAGAAAGCCCGGCTGGAACAGCTCGAAAAGGAAACTCTCAAACCCGACTTCTGGAACGACAACGAAACCGCCCAGAAAATTCTGAAAGAACGGACCGCGCTCAAGAATGAGGTGGATCTCTGGGAAGGGTTGTATGCCGAAGCCGAAGAAGCCAAGGGATACTATGAGCTCGCGCAGGAAGAGAAAGACGAGGAGACCCTCCGGGAGATCGATTCCCGGCTGATCAAAGCGGAGCAGGACATCGCCGCCGTGGAGTTCAAACGGATGCTGGGCGGCGAAAACGACCGGAATAATGCCATCGTCTCAATTCATGCCGGCGCCGGCGGGACCGAGGCCCAGGACTGGTCGCAGATGCTTCTCCGCATGTACCTGCGCTGGGCCGAGCGCAAGGGCTTTCGCACCGAGATCATCGATTACCTGGCCGGCGAAGAGGCGGGCGTGAAAAGCGCCACCTTTACCGTGACCGGCGATTACGCCTACCGCTATCTGAGAGCGGAGTCCGGGATCCACCGCCTGGTCCGCATCTCCCCGTTCGACGCCGGGAAGCGCCGCCACACCTCCTTCGCCTCCGTCTTCGTCTACCCCGAAGTCTCCGAAGACATTGTGGTGGAGATCAATGAGGACGAACTGCGGGTCGACACCTACCGCTCCAGCGGCGCCGGGGGGCAGCATGTCAACAAAACCGACTCGGCGGTCCGCATCACCCACCTGCCCACCGGGATCGTCGTCCAGTGCCAGAATGAACGATCCCAGCATAAGAACCGGGCCATGGCCATGAAGGTGCTGAAGGCGCGCCTCTACGAGCTCAAGAAGAAGGAGCAGGAAGAGAAGATGGAACAGCTGCACAGCGGCAAGAAAGACATTGCCTGGGGCAGCCAGATCCGCTCCTACATCCTCCAGCCCTACCGCCTGGCGAAAGACCACCGCACCAACATGGAAATCGGGAATGTAGACGGAGTCCTGGACGGGGATCTGGACCCGTTTATCGAGTCCTATCTGATGAAGAAATCAACCTGAGAAACAGGGAACCGGGGACCAGGATCCGAGGGTTCGAGGGAAAAACGTCTTAACTTTTATAAGGGCGCGAGGCTTCGCGCCCTTATTTTTTCTGAAAGGCAGCAATCGCCTTGAGGAAGTCCGGCCCGCTGCAGCAGATGGATTGATTGCGGTTTTCCAGTTCCACCGCCGCTTCGAGGGTGGCCTCCGAGTTCAGATACAGGGCCTCCTTGGTGAACCGGAGACCCAGCGGGGTCTTGGATATCATTTTCCGGGCGGTTTCCAGGGCCTCGGGGACAAGGCGGTCCGCCGGGACCACCCGGCAGACCAGGCCGATTCTTTCCGCTTCGGCCGCATCCACGGTCCGGCCGGTCAGGAGAATCTCCGCGGCCCGGGTGCCGCCCACCAGGCGCGGCAGAAAATAGGTCGTTCCCATCTCCCCTCCGGACAGGCCGATGTTGATGAACGAAGGGGTAAAGGCCGCCTGGGGACCGGCCAGGATGACATCGGCGGCAAGTGCCAGGCACATCCCGCCGCCCGCAGCCGGCCCGTTCACCGCGGCGATGATCGGCTGAGGAACCCGCCGCATCTTTACGACCAGATCGCCGTATCTTTTTTGAACGGTGGTGAGGTGAAGCCCCGGGTTGGAGATAAACTTCGCCGCTTCTTTCTGGAGACGCTCATCCTTGAGATCGAAACCCGAGCAGAAGCCCCGGCCCTCCCCGGTCAGAATGACCACCCGCATCTCTTCTTGCGCCTTAAGGTGAGCCCAGAGCGAATGGAGTTCATCGAGCATCTCCAGGCTCAAGGCATTCAAACGCGCCGGACGATTGAGGGTGATGCGGCCGATTCCGGCCTCGACTTCCTGGAATCTCAGAGTTTTAAAGTCCAATCTTCTCTCCTCCCGTTAGAAACATCCGAAGCTGCCGGATCCTCCCGGATTACTCCAGGACTTCGCAGATCTGGCGGAGCGGTTTAAGGGTGGTGAAGTTGGGAATGTCTCCGCGCAGGATCGCCCCGCACTGGGCGATGCCCTTATCGTACCCTTCCTGCGTTTCGAAATAGAGGTGCCCCATGCAGATATACGGGGCCGGGGCGTCCCCCCCTCCGGAGATGCCTCGGTCCACCCCGGTTTTGATCAGCCCGAAGGGCTTGAGGTGTTTACGAACCAGATCCAGGTGCTTGGTGCGGTAATAATCGAAGTCAAACCGCGCCCCCTTTTCGTTCGGGTACATGACGCTTACTTTAAACATCTCTCCTCCTTTATAACTTCAAATCTTTTCCTCCTGACTGAGAACTATGCTTTCCCGGAATCCTTCCCGTCGCTGTCCCAGAAGATCTGCTCCATTTCGGAAGAGAGGCCGGGAATCTGCTCTCCGTCCTTCCGGGTCATTCGCAAGTTGTAGAGATTCTCTAAGTGACCCAGGGCCTTTTTCAATTCCGGACTCGCTTCGATTTTCTGGTTCAGAAGGCTGCGCTGCCGCCCGGCTTTCTCGAAATCCTCCTTTTCGATGGGGATTCCGTAAATCGTATTCAGCACTTCCAGCAGCCGGACTTTGCCCAAATAATCTTCCTCGACATTCACATACTGCGGCAGGGAAACGATGAGGGTGAGGGACTCGATTCCCATTTCGAAGCCTTGCTGGGGAATCAGAGAAGCAATCGTCGTCGGGCCCTCGTAATGGCTTTCGTGAACTCCCGCCTTTTTGAGGTCCTGCTCCGCCCGGGCTCCCGCGGCCCGGCCGTTCACGATGAGGGGGCGGGTATGGGGCACCGCGTCGTACATGCTCCCGAGAAGAATATAGCGCCGGGCCTGAAAGCTGGTCATGAGCTTCAGCACCGAATCGATAAACCGCTCCCCGAACGCCTGAGGCTCCATCATCCGCAGAAAGATAAAGTCATTTCCGCCTCCCCTTTCGACATAACTGACCCGGCAGTTGGGGATGCGAACCCGCCGCTCGCCCCCTTCGTAATAAAGCATGGGGCGGTAGCGGGTGAAATCGTAGAAGAGCCCCGGTTCGGCCAGATGGCCGAGTTCCCTGGCGCCGAATCGAGCCTCCAGGCCGTCCAGGGTCAGGGTCCCCACGTTGTTTACGTCTACCCAGGGGCGAAGGGACGCCAAGACATGCGGTTCGCGGAGTTGCGGCAGAGGCTCCCGGATTTCAAAGGCCCCTATTTTCATTTTTTCATCCTTTCTTCCCCTTCGACCCTTTGCCGAAGGCTTCCGGGACGGGCGGAGAAAGAGCCGGGTCCCGAACGACGGGGAAGGCAATTTCAGAATGCTTTATCCTTCAGCTTTTCTTCTTCGATTTGAAAAGCTTCGGAATTTCTCTCTCCTCCATCCGGAAAAAGTTCTCTTCTGCCGGGAACTTGCCGGAATCTACCTCTCCCTTGAACTCCCCCAAAACGCGCGTAATATCCTCGGCCAGATTCAGGTATTTCTTGGCGAACCGAGGAACGACCCCCAGGGAAAGGCCGAGGATGTCGTAAAGGTTTAAAGATTGGCCGTCCACGTAAGGCCCGGAACCCGCCCCCAGGGTGGGGATCCGGAGTTTTGCGGTGATATATTTCGCCGCTTCCGCCGTGACCGACTCGAGAACGAGGCAGAAAACGCCCGCCTCCTGCAGCGCCAGGGCATCCTCGAGGATCACGCGCGCCGAAGGGGCGTCTTTCCCCTGCACCCGGTACTTTCCGATGAGGGAGATTCTTTGCGGCAGAAGCCCGATGTGCCCGATGACGGGAATACCGGCGCCCACGATGGCCTTGACTTTTTCCGCAATTTCCGCGCCCCCCTCCAGCTTGACCGCGTCGATTCCCGTCTCCTTGAAGAGGCGCCCCGCATTGCGGACCGCGTCTTCGACGCTCACTTGGTAGGACAGGAAGGGCATGTCGCCCACCACCAGGCAGTGTTTCGCCCCCCGCACCACGGCTTTGCAGTGGTGCCTGATCTCCTCGAGGGTCACGGGAATAGTGTTGTCATATCCCATCACAACCATGCCGATCGAATCCCCCACCATGACCATGTCAATCCCGGCCCGGTCGGCCAGGACGGCCGTAGGATAATCGTGAAGGTTGATCTTCGTTATCCTCTTCCCCTCCTTTTTCATCCGGAGAACGTCGGGGATCGTAACCTTCTTGCGGTCCATAGTCTTTCCTCCCCAAACCCGGCGCAGAAATATAGGTCTCTTCCCGCGCCGGAAACATTTCTTGCTGCATTTTAGACGTTTGCTTCGCGTTTTTCAAACGAAAAAAAAGACCTGCGGAGCTTTTTCCCAGCAGGTCTTTTCGCTTTATGAATTTCCCGGACTCTCCCGCGGCGAAGAGGACCCCCATCCGCTCCCCCAGGGGGGTCCTTATTGAACGGCTTTGTTGTACTTGAGCAGGTCCGGAACCGAGGCCACCGCTTCCGTTACAATCTTGGCGTAGGTTTTGCCTTCGACAAACTGCGGGGTTAAACCCATCTTCAGGGTCTTTTCCTTGACCTCCGGGTCCTGCAGGACCTTCTTGAGCGTATCCTCGATCTTTTTGCGGATATCCTCCGGGGTTCCTGCTCTGAGGGAGAATCCGTAATAAACGACCGAAGCGAACGGGTATCCTAACTGTTTCACGCTTTTGGCATTCGGGAAATAGGGGACCGTTCCATCCCCTAAGTTGACCAGCAGGATCAGTTTCCCCTCCCGGGCGGCCTGGAAGGCCGGGGTCCCCGTCCCGGTTTCACAGATGTCGACGTGCTTTCCCAGGATCGCCGTCGATGCCTCCCCCCCGCTCTTGAACATCACATACTTCAATTTCAAGCCGTCTTTGACGGCAATGGATTTCACGATTTCCAGCGCCCACTGCGAGCCGCCGCTCCCCGCGGAGATCTCCCCTGGGTGCTTCTTGGCGTACTCCACGAATTCGGCGAAATTCTTGTACGGCTTGTCGGGGGTCGTGTAAAGGACTCTTTCCTGGGGGAGATACCCCCCCGCAAAGGAGAGGTCCCTGATATTGATCGACTCCGATTCCTGGAAATACGAATTGGACAAGGCGTCGGTCATGGGGCCGAGAACGACCGTGTAGCCGTCCGCCTTCTGGCTCAGGGCGTACTTGAGCCCGATGGCTCCGTTCGCCCCCGGTTTATTTACGACCAGGACCGGCTGCCCCCATTCGGCTTTGAATTTTTCCGCCATCAGGCGCGCGGTCACATCGGTCATCCCTCCCGTCCCCCAGGGCACGAGGAAGGTTACCGGCTTGTTGGGATAACCTTCAGCGGCGAAAACGCCCGCGGCGAAAAGAGGTAAAATGAGAACAGCGGCGATCGAGGCAAAAACGGTTTTTTTCATGACCCCTCCTTATTTCTGATTCGCAAGATCTCCCGCGCTCATTTTATCATACTCCGGCATGGATGATTCCCTTTTTTCTTTCCGGCAGCCTGCGGATTCACCGTTTCCCGAACTCTCCGTTCAGCGAACGGCAAAACGCCCCCTCCTTCAAGGTCGTGTCCCAGCCGATGCCCAACCGCAGCGTGGCCAGCTTCATCGGGTCGTCGTACTCCACGTTGGCGATGTTGACCTCGGGGCCGAAGGTCTCCAGGAGCCAGACCCACATTTTATAACCCTGAAAGTGGTGGACCTCCTGAACGGAAACGAGGGGGATCTCGAAAATCAGTTTGGAGAGGTCGACCGAATCCGCCAGCTGTTTTATCAGATCTTCATTCAGCTCCTCCCCGAAGATCTCCTTCGCCTCCACAAAGACCTTCCAGGAACCGGCCTCCAGGGTGTTTTGGATATCGGCGATCAATTCCCTCATGTCGGTAGCGGAAATCTTCTTGCCCACTTCCCCGATGACCCGCAGCCCCGAATCGATGGCCCGCCGGATCACGTCGCGCTTCTCTCCCGCCGTCAGGGTGATGGCGTTGTCGGATACTTCGACTGCTTCGTAGCCGACTTCCAGGGCTGCCCGGCAATATTCCTCGACTCTCTTCTGGAGGATCGCAATTTCCAGGAACTGCCCTCCCGGGAAGGGCTGAATCTGGTTTTCCTTGTAAAGCTGGATCTTCCGGGCCAGGGTTTCCCGGGGCAAAATCCGGGAGATGGCCACCACGATTTTTGCCAGATCCACAAAATAACCGCCGGTCTCGATCAGATCTTTCTGCTTGCCGAGCCCCACTCCCCAATCGGCTACCATGGTGATCCCGCGCTCCCGCGGCTTGGACGGCCAATCGGGGATCGCGATCTCCGGAAAGGCCCTGTTTTTTATATCTCCCATAATTTCGTCATTCTCCTTTCGCCGATAGAATATTGTGAGGGCGGGAAACCGATGGCGATTTTTCCGGATCGGATTCAGCCCAAGACTCTTTCCCGGTGGGCGGGGGTTCTTTTTTTCCCCCGGCGGATCAGTTTCATAAGTAGCGGCACGAAAAAGGTGAGCGAAGCAAGGATATAGAGGCTGAGGCAAATGGGCCGAAAGATCATCTCGGTGATATTCCCTCCGGTTATATTCAGCGCCTGCCGCAGCGAGGTTTCGAGCATGGGTCCGATTACCATGGCCAGGATCAGCGGCGCCGCCTGAAATCCTTCGGCCCGCAGGATGTACCCGACCAATCCGAATACCGCGAGCAGGAGCAGATCGAGGAGGCTCGAATTCACGCTGTATACTCCGATCATGCAGATGATCACAATGACCGGCATTAGGATGTTCTTGGGGACCCTGAGGATGCTCACAAAAACATTCACCAGCGGAAGATTCAGGACGATGAGCATGAAATTCCCGATGTACATGCTGGCGATGACCGCCCAGAACAGATCGGATTTCTCTTTGATCAGATTCGGGCCGGGAGTCAGGCCGTGCAGCATCAGGGTCCCCAAGACCATGGCCATGGCCGGAGTAAAGGGAATCCCCAGGGCAAAAAGCGGGACGTAGGCTCCGCCCACGGCGGCGTTGTTCGCCGCCTCCGGCCCGGCAACGGCTTCAATCGCCCCTTCTCCAAATTCCTCCGGATTTTTTGAAAAACGTTTTTCCGAGATGTAGGATACAAAAGTGGCGATCACCGGCGAGGGACCCGGCACGAGGCCGATCAGGAAGCCGAGAAGGGACCCGCGGAACATAGCCGGAAGCGCCCGCCTCCATTCCTGCCCCGTGGGCAGCAATTCCCTTATCCTGACCTTCTGGACGGTCTGGAACGACTCTTTCTCCTCGACCGTAGTCAGAACCTCGGCGATGCCGAAAATCCCCATGGCCACGGGCAGGAAGTCGATCCCCTGGCCGAGCTCCACGTTTCCAAAGGTGAAGCGTTCGGTTCCGGTCAGGAAATCCACTCCCACCGTCCCCAGCGCCATGCCTACGAGGATCATAATAAAGGACTGAAGCAGCGATCCCCCGCTCAGGCGGGCCAGGAGAAGGAGCCCGCAGACCCCGATGGCGAAGAATTCCGCCGGGCCGAAACGAAGGGCGATGTCGGAGAGGAAAAGGGCGACAACCATGAGGCCCAGAATGCTGATGGTTCCGGCAACAAACGAACCGGCGGCGGCTACGGTCAGGGCGGCTCCCGCCCTCCCCTTCCCGGCCATTTTGTAGCCGTCGATGCAGGTTACCACCGAGGCCGCCTCCCCGGGAATATTGAGAAGGATGGAGGTTGTCGAACCGCCGTACATCGCCCCGTAATAGATGCCGGCAAAAAGGATCATGGCGCCGGTGGCATCCATGGAAAGGGTGAAGGAAAGGAGGATGGCCATGGCCCCAAGCGGCCCCAAGCCGGGAAGGACGCCGGTAATGGTCCCCAGAATCGCCCCCAGAAGGGCATAATAAAGATAAAGAGGCTTTAATGCGGTGGCAAAACCGGCCAACAGCCCCTGGGCGATTTCCACCATCCTACGTCGGCCCTCCGATTCGGAAAAGGAAGACTTCCAAAAATCCGCTGGGCAAGCCGACTCCGAAAAGGCGGGCAAAAATGAGGAAGGCCCCCACAGCCATCGCCAGGGAAAGGAGGAAAGAGAAGAGGATTTTCCCCGGTCTCAGGAGCAGGAGCATGATGAAGCAGACGATCAGCGTGGAAAAAATAAAGTTCAGAGGCTCCAGGATAAAGGGATAAACCGCGGTGCAAAGCAGAATCCCCGCGATGGCGCGGTAGTTTTTATCGCGGGCCGGGGGCATTTCTTTTTTTCCAGTGGAGGAGGGCCCGCGAAGCACGCGGAAAACGTAAAGCGCGGTGAAGGCGACCAGAAAAAAGCCGATCGCCACCGGAATGAACCCCGGCCCGGGATTCTTGAGATTTCCCATTTTGAGCCTGAAAGAACCGAGGAAATAAAACAGCGAAAACCCAAAGAGGAACAGGGCGATGATTTTATGCCTGCGCTGCGAGTTGGTGATCATTTCCCGGTCCTTTTGCCCCCTGGTTGGAAAACCAAATCATGTTAAATGATTCCTCCGTTTAAAACAATCTTAATTTTTCGCCTGCCGAAACCATTCAGGCACGGGTGGCCCGGAACAAGTTTTGTTGGGGCCTGGGGGTTCGGGCGGTTCG